>Ga0208717_1000002_pt1 | contig 309521 bp, 281 predicted proteins | sample NGESurF53shallow_FD_184489 | JGI IMG/M metagenome (GOLD analysis project Ga0208717, IMG submission 184489) | Arctic peat soil microbial communities from Barrow, Alaska - NGEE Surface sample F53-3 shallow (SPAdes) | ecosystem: Environmental > Terrestrial > Soil > Wetlands > Peat ... | reverse complement strand
TGGCGAATAATTCAAAATCGTGGCGCATTGATAGACCATGAAGTGGGCCTGGGTAAAACCTTAACGATGATAGTAGCTGCTCATGAAATGAAACGGCTTGGCATTGCAAACAAACCCATGATACTCGCATTAAAAGCCAATATAAACCAGATAAGAGAAACCTATCGTAAAGCCTATCCCAATGCAAAGTTGCTGGCACCCGGTGAGAATGATTTTACTCCTGCTAAAAGAATAAGGCTAGCTCATGAAATCAAAAACAATAATTGGGACTGCATTATTGTAACACATGATCAGTTTGGTAAAATACCACAGAGCCCGGAAATACAAAGAGAGATATTTCAAACCGAACTGGATCATGTAGAAAAAGACCTTTATACCCTGAAAGATATGGGTGGTGAGGTATCAAGGCGAATGCTGAAAGGGCTGGAAATAAGAAAGAATAATTTGCAGATAAAACTGAATTCTGTTCTCAGCGATATTGAACAAAAGAAAGATGCAGGCATCAGCTTTAAAGACTTAGGGATCGATCATTTTTTTCTAGATGAATCCCATAAATTTAAGAACCTCACTTTTACCACAAGACATGATAGAGTCGCAGGACTGGGGAATATGGCAGGTAGTCAAAAAGCTTTAAACATGTTGTTTGCTGTAAGAACCCTGCAGGAAAAATTCAATAGCGATTTATGTGTTACTTTTTTATCCGGCACACCAATATCCAACAGCCTTACAGAAATGTATTTATTGTTTAAATATCTCCGGCCAAATGAAATGAGAAGGCAAAGCATTGAAAATTTTGATGGATGGGCAGCTGTGTTTGCAAGAAAGACGATTGACTTTGAATTTTCTGTTACCAATGAAATTATTGCAAAAGAACGTTTCCGTCATTTTATTAAAGTACCTGAACTGGCTTTATTTTATAATGAAATTACTGATTATAAAACAGCCAGGCACATCAACTTAGACAAGCCTGAATTGGATGAACAACTAGTAAATATTCCACCCACGCCGGATCAACAGGAATTTATTAAAAACCTGATGGCATTTGCCAAAACAGGTGATGGAGAATTAATAGGCAGGCAGCCATTAACAAAAGAAGAAGACAAAGGAAGGATGCTGATTGCCACTAACTACGCTAAAAAGATGGCGGCAGATATGCGGCTCATCAATCCTTTTATTTACCAAGACCATCCCAACAACAAAGTAAATGTTTGTGCCAGGAAAGTTGCGGAATTATATCAGTTAAGTAATCAGCAAAAAGGAACACAAATTATTTTCAGCGATATTGGCACACCTAAGCCCGATGCTTTCAATATTTATGATGCTTTAAAGGATAAGTTAGTCAGCGACTTTGCAATTCCTGTCCATCACATCACTTTCATACATGATTGGGCAGACAGGCAAAAGCCTGAATTATTCCGAAAAATGAATAATGGAGAAATCAGAATTCTACTGGGCAGTACTGAAAAAGCTGGCACAGGTTTAAATGTTCAAAAAAAGGTTATCGGGATGCATCATCTGGATATTCCCTGGAAGCCATCCGAGTTAGAGCAGAGAAATGGGAGAGGAGCAAGGCAGGGAAATATTCTGGCAAAAGAAAGATATGATAATAAAGTAAAGAACTACATCTATGCTGTTGAGCAATCATTGGATAATTACAAGTTTAACCTACTAAAAAATAAGCAAACCTTTATCAGTCAGATGAAGAACTGCGAGTTGAATGTAAGAACCATTGATGAAGGTGCCATTGATGAAAACAGTGGAATGAATTTTTCAGAATATATCGCCATTCTTTCCGGTGATACAACACTCCTCGAAAAATCAAAAATGGAAAAGAAGATTGCCGTATTGGAAAGTCTTAAAAATGCCCATCATAAAGAAGTAGTGAGGTCAGGCTTTCAACTGGAGAATTTGCAAAGAGATAAAGAAAGCACCCAACTAACATTGGGTAAACTAATACAAGATGAAAGCGGTTATAAAAACCAGTTACAATTTGATAAAGAAGGAACAAAACTAAATCCGATACTACTGGAAGGTTGCAATTCTGCTGATGCAGAAGCAATCGGTATCTATCTTATTAAACTTTCTGCAACCTGGAAACCTCAAAACGATCAGAACGATACAATGAAAATCGGCAGCCTTTATGATTTTGAATTATTCATTCGCAGACAAAAAGAAACGTATGAAGACAAGGGTTTATTTGAATATCGTTATCAGAATATGTATTATGCTGAAAGCAGTGGGACCGGTATAAAGTATTTATGGAACCAGGGGTATATCAACATTGATAACCCAAAAATCGCTACAAGATATTTTTTGAATGCCATTGACCGGGTGGAAGCATTGAAAGAAAAATATCAAAAGAATTTGCACGAACTGGAGCAAAACATTCCCCTGCTACAGCAAGTGGTTTCAAAGCCCTTTGAAAAAGAAAAAGAGCTGGCTCAATTGAAAAAAGATGTTTCAAAATTAGAAAGGGAAATTTCAATAAAAATTCAGGAGAATCAAATGAAACAGCATAATGCAACGGATGATAGTATGATTGAAATAAAAGAAGCGCCTATAATAAAAATGGATTATCAGGAATTAAAGTCTAAAAAAAATCTATTACCAAAGAAGGAAATATATCAACGAAAAGCAAAGAGCGTGAGAATTTAAAAACCATATACAGTACTTGTTTTTTCTCAATTGCTACATTTGCTAGGCGATTGTTGACAAGTAGAACAAAATTTACTTCATCACTAAAGAAGTAACTTTCTAGCCTTCGTGGGTGTTCCTTTTTTAGAAGCCAATTTAGGAGTAGCCGCCGGCGTCTGGTTTCCTGACCAACCAAATAAATTGGGACTTGTATTATTTTCATAGATTAGCGTAATGAATCAAACCTTTGCAATCCTTTCTTCACAGTTTTTTACAGCTACCATTTATCGGCTGCTTCCAATAACAGGATTTTTGTTATTGTTTACAAGCTGAAGAAAAAGGAAAACCAACATTAGTTAAATAACAGGATTTTTATTATTACACCTGTCCGCTGGTGCTGAAATTCAGGACAGTACAACTAACGGATATGGTTATACTAAGTCAAGGGGACAGAGTTAATATAATAATGAATAAAGATAGTAAACCAAAAAAAACAATAATTGTTGTTTTACTGGTTTAATCAATATCACTGTTGGAACCTTCAATTGCACAGATACGCCCGACGTAAAGCTATGCTGTATATTTGCGCTAGTGGTAGAGCCAGGTAATAATCTTCGTTATAAATGACTGCTTTTTACTTCTGCTTTTATAATATTTTTTTCGTTTATTTTCTTCAGCTTTCCATCCGGTTTTGATCTGTTTATCAGTCCACTGATAAGACCATTCTATTTTGCTATTTATAATCCAGTAATGTGAACGACAGGGAAGTTGCCAATTACCAATTGAAGGGTCCAATGTTGCTTTGCCTTTGCTCTCTGAAAAGGTCCATTCAGTAGGTCCAAGTGGTGTGATAACTTTACTACCGCAACCACAAGCACAGAGATGACCTGCTACTGAATATTCTTCTGACACATACAAAACACCTGGCTCTAATTCATTAGGCAGATATTTAACTTTATTTAATTGAATGATTCGCATTATTCATAGGTTGAACGAAAGTTATCCAAGGTAAATAACATATTTTTAAAATGGGCATCGTCTGCATAAAATGCGCGAATCTGCTTATATCTGATCACAGCAAAACATGCATTGAGAGCATTCAGCTCTGAAATCTGGATGTTATTTTTATATACTTCATTAGATAAATCATTCGTAGGTACCCATTTTTTTTCAAGTACATTTTCTGCGTCAGCCACCGGGGAATATGTAGTTCTTACAATCCCGCTAAGTGATCCACTCTGCCTTTCCAATCCTATCCCTACATCAATGAATGGAATTTGTAATTGGATTAAAAGTTCAATAATCTCTTTTCTAGATTGGCCTTTATCAATGCAAATAAATGCAAATGTCACACCTTGAAGGTCTTCATCAGAATCAGTAAGGATAAATTTATCATGCATATATATCCCTTGCCGAAACCCTTCATATCGCTTTTGATACACATCAGCTTTTTTCTTACCGAGCTCTCTGGTATCACCTTCAACTTCAAGTTTACCTGGTGAACGAAATGCTGTATGTGCATGATAATAATCTCCGTCAAAACCTCGAATCTCTTTAACGGGTGTCTTGACGAGAAAATCCAGTAAATATGCACCAGTTCCTCCTAAGCCGATGATTGCTATTACCTCATCTTTGAAAGATTGCGAAAGATCGCCAATCTCAGCCCTGCTAGTAAGTGTATCCCTTACTTTGAAAACGGACGTCGACACATCTTCCGACGTATGAAAAGTATAAGGGTTAGCACCATATAAGCTCATGGCGGGACCTGCAATAATCGTAAGGTAGCTCTCAATCTTTTCATAGAGATCGCTAAATCCACCTTGCGGTTTGTTGGAAAAGGATCGTTCCACAACTAAGTCGGATGAAGCAAGTGCAAGAGTTGTTGGTCCGCCACCTAAATTAGCAATTGGTGTACAATCCATCTGATAGGGCTGAGTGCCACAGAAAAAAATCTGATGGTCTTCTAGCTTAACATGTGTATCATCTACAAATATTAGCTTGGATACAATGGCTCCCCACCGCAATTTTTTTTCATGATCGAGATAAGGTATATCCCTCACCACCAAGAAATTACTATCAAGACCTACAGCAAATCCTTTATCTATTAAGCGTTTGATGTCATTATTATGACTGGCCAGTATGTTTAACATAGAAAATCATTCCGTCTTTAAGTTTAACTGTTCCTCCAGGAGATAAAATGCCTTCGGGTTTTTCTCCGTGACCCCTTACGTAAGTTACCGAATAGTTACGTTCGGGATGTTGGGAATAATCGGGAAAAGCTAGCGTTACCACCGCAGCATAAGTGATGTCATCTTTTTCTTCCTCATGAGGGGTACCATTGACGATGATGGTTACCATTTTCTTTTTGTTATCTGACATTTCAGTTCAGTTTTAGTTTGAAAAAATAGTATCTTGTCACCTGTACTACAATAAAGCGTGACATAACTCTGCAATAAAATGATGTCACGCTTCTCAGTATAAATAATACAATGATTGGCAACCCTAACCCAAATTCAATTGCTTAATGACCTTGAACTACTGGCGACTCTCTGTTCTTCTGTCGATGATGCTATTTTATATGAGGAATTCGTCAGACGATTCTTACCCGAGATACAAGCTGAATGTTTGAAAATTTGTAAAAATCGAAAACTGGATCTCCATATTGGAAGACAAATTGCCCATGAAACCTTCGAGAAATTACGGAAGTACAAATCTTTTAAGGCAGATCAAATTACCTGTACATCTAGTCATCATGGTATTCTCATTTATTTGTTCCGTATATCTAGGAATCTCTTCAATGACTGGAACAACAAAGAGAAAAAAAGCAAAGAGTATTATGTAAATAAAAGTTATTTCGAAGCAATTACTGAGAAGTTGGCTATCCCCGAAATGTCAGACATATTGCAATGGAAAAGAGATGTCTCTGTCATGATTTTTAAAAAGCTAAACAAAAATGAACAAGCAGTCGTACTGGCCGATATTGATCAAAAAAGATATACTAAGTATTTACCTGATGAGATAACTGAGAATCTCTCACTTTCGATAGGAGTTAAAAAAGATACTATAAGAAAGATACGGGAAAGAGCCATTAAAAAAATTGAAAAAGCAATTGATGAAATCAACCAACAATAAGAAAAGCGCTTTCTCTATAGAAGGTTTTGAGAAAGGCCTCATGCTCGCTGGATTTATTTCACCAGCTTCTGTCAGTGATATACAAGAAAGACAGAAACTTGAGAAGTATGAAAAAATGCTGAAAAGTGAAAAAAAGAACATGTACTTTAAAAGAGTAGTATTGGCGGCTGAAATTGCGTTCGAGTTGCACGCTGAGCCGACTTTCGGAAGGATTAAGTTTCAGAAGCTTGTGTATTTATGTGAACACGCAGCTCAAATGGATTTGCAGAATCGATATCTTAAACAAGCGGCAGGTCCCTTTGACAATAAATTCATGCATTCAATTGAAAAAGAATTTGCAGATCAAAAATGGTTTGTTGTTGAAAAAATTAATGACGGAAAAATGAATCGGTCTATATACAAACCTCTGTCTCAGGTTGAAAATTACAAACCTTATTTTCAATCTTATTTTTCAAGACAAGAGGAAAATATTAATTATGTTGTTGACTTATTTAGAAAAGAAAAAACTGATATTACTGAAATAGCTGCTACTTTGCATGCGTGTTTGATAGAACTAAAAGATACTAGTTCTCAATTTTCACTTTCAGATCTTTTTGATAAATTTTATAATTGGTCCGATAAAAAGAAACGTTTTAATCCTTCTGTGGTAAAGAAAGTTTGGGAATGGATGATCGAAAAACATCTTGTTAATAACCCATTTTTGAGTTAGTGTCAGATAAGGGAATATATGTTACAAAAGAAAATAACCCTCCTGCTATACAGTTGCAAATTTGTAGTATGGAAAGACAGGAAAGAATTTTGCAAAGACCTTAAAAAAATATACACTGCCATCAATAAAACAGCAGCCTTCGATGAGCTTCAAAGCTTCAAGAAAAAATGGCAGCATAAATACAAATATGCTATTGCTTCCTGGGAAGAAAATTGGGAAAATCTCACCAACTATTTTGAATATCCTTTGGAGCTTAGAAAAATAATTTATACTACTAATACCATTGAAAATCTCAACCGGGGGATCAGAAAATAAACAAAAACTAAAACCCGATTTACGAATGAAAATGCAGCAACAAAATCAGTTTTTTTATTCATCCGGAATATTGAAAAAAGCTGGACGAGTGTTATTCAAAACTGGGGAATTATACTTCACCAGTTTTTAACTATCTTTCAAAACAGATGCAGAATCTAAAATAGTGTTTACACAATTTACTTTATAGTCTCTAATCGAAGAATCCATTTATACTACTTTTAAAGTTTTATATTACTTTCGTAACATAGTCAACTTTTACTTCCAGAAACTTCAGGATACCCCGGCTGCTTATTATTCAAAACATAAAACAATCGGACAACCACTTATAATAATAAAATGAATTCGGTTAGCGAATCTGAAATTGAATACAGCTTTATCAGTAAGTTTACTGATCTTAAATATACATTTCGTTCTGATATCAGAAATCGTAAAGCCCTGGAGCAAAACTTTCGTCAGAAATTCGAAGCTTTAAACCGGGTTAATTTAACTGATACTGAATTCTTTCGCCTTCGGGATGAAATAATAAATCCTGATGTATTTGCGGCCTCTAAATTTCTCCGCCAGATAAATACGTTTCAGCGTGAAGATGGTACACCATTACATTATACATTGGTGAATATAAAAGACTGGTGTAAAAATGATTTTGAAGTGATCAACCAGTTACGGATGAATACTGAAAACAGTAATCATCGTTATGATGTTATCATTTTGATCAATGGGATACCGGTAGTGCAGATTGAATTGAAAACGCTGGAGATAAGCCCGCGCCGTGCCATGCAGCAAATTGTTGACTACAAAAATGATCCGGGAAATGGCTATACTAATTCGCTGCTTTGTTTCATGCAGTTGTTCATCGTCAGCAACCGTTCCAATACCTATTATTTTACCAATAACCGCAATCAGCATTTTAGCTTTAATGCAGATGAGCGGTATTTACCTGTATACCAATGGGCAAGTGAAGACAATAAAAAAATCAACCACTTATATGATTTCACTGAAAAGTTTTTGGCAAAGTGTACGCTGGGTGAAATGATTAGCCGCTACATGGTACTGGTAGAAAGTGAGCAAAAGCTTATGATGATGCGCCCTTACCAGATTTATGCAGTAAAAGCAATTGTTGACTGCATTCATCAAAACAGGGGAAATGGTTATATATGGCATACTACAGGTAGTGGTAAAACATTGACATCTTTCAAAGCATCTACTTTATTAAAAGACAATCCGGATATAGATAAATGTTTGTTTGTGGTTGACCGCAAGGACCTTGACCGTCAAACCCGTGAAGAATTCAATAAATTTCAGGAAGGATGCGTAGAAGAAAATACCAATACGGAAACACTTGTGCGGCGCATGCTTTCAGAAGATTATGCCGATAAAGTAATTGTTACTACCATTCAAAAACTGGGGTTAGCTTTAGACGCCAATCATAAAAAAAATTATAAGGAACGCTTACTACCACTTAGGAATAAACGATTTGTATTCATTTTTGATGAATGCCATCGTTCACAGTTTGGTGATAACCACCAGGCGATAAAAGATTTTTTTCCTAAAGCGCAGCTTTTCGGATTTACCGGTACACCAATTTTTGAACAAAATGCAAGCTATGTACAAAAAGACGGGCAGGAAGGCTCGTTTAAAACTACCCAGGATGTTTTTCAAAAACAATTACATGCCTACACCATCACGCATGCCATTGAAGACCGGAATGTATTGCGCTTTCATGTGGACTATTATAAACCGGACGGAAAGGTAAATACAGGAAGTTCACTTCATCGTTTGGCGGTGGCAGAAGCGATTTTAAATAAACATGATGGCGCTACAGATTCACGGCGGTTTAATGCGTTTCTGGCCACCGGCTCTATCAATGAAGCTATTGAGTATTATGAGCTTTTCAAACAGAGACAAGCAGTATGGTTGGAAAAAGATGAAAATTTTCAGCCGCTGAATATTGCCTGTGTGTTTTCGCCACCGGCCGAAGGAAATAAAGATGTACAACAGCTCCAGGAAGATTTGCCGCAGGAAAAGGCAGATAATGAAACAGCGCCGGATGAAAAGAAATTGGCTTTAAAAGCGATTATAGCATCGTATAACGAAAGATATAGCACGAATCACACTATCAGTGAATTCGATTTGTATTACCAGGATGTACAGCAGCGCATCAAAGACCAGAAGTATTCCAACGAGGATTATCCGCGCGCCAACAAAATAGATTTGGTGATTGTGGTGGATATGCTGCTCACAGGGTTTGATTCCAAATATCTAAACACATTGTATGTAGATAAGAACCTGAAATATCATGGGCTGATACAAGCTTTTTCACGAACGAACCGGATTTTGAATGATATAAAACCTTATGGAAATATCCTGGACTTTCGCAAGCAACAAACTGCAGTGGATGAAGCGATAGAATTATTTTCCGGTGCGAAAAAAGAGGAGGCCAAAGAAATATGGTTGGTGGAATCTGCGCCGGTGGTGATTGGAAAATACGAAAAGGCTGTGGCTGCCCTGAATAAGTTTATGCAATCGCGTGGGCTGGAATGCAAAGCGGAAGAAGTAAATAACCTGCAGGGAGATATTGCTCGTGCTGAATTTATCAACCACTTTAAAGAAGTGCAAAGGTTGAAAACCCAGCTTGACCAATACACTGATTTAACGCCAGTAAACAAAGAAATAATTGAGAATTTGCTTCCGCAGGAAGAGTTGCGATCCTTTAAAGGTGCTTATCTTGAAACTGCCAAACAGTTAAAGGAAGTTATGGTAAGAGAAGGTGAAAATGCCAATCCGGAAGTGCAGCAACTGGATTTTGAATTTGTGCTGTTTGCCTCCGCAGTTGTGGATTATGATTATATCATGAAGCTGTTAGCCGGAAACATGCAGAATAAGCCGGCAAAGCAAAAAATGACGATGGAGCAGATTATTGATTTGCTAAGCTCCAGCGCTAACCTGATGGGCGAGCGTGACGAATTGGTAGCTTTTATCAAAAGCCTGCAATGGAACAAAGGCCGCTCTGTGGATGAAATAAAAGATGGATATGAAAAATTTAAAGAAGAAAAGTTAGCAAAGGAATTGACAGACATTGCAGCAAAGCACGGGCTGCAAACCACAGCACTAAAAAGTTTTGTAGATAACATTTTGGACAGGATGATATTTGACGGAACAAAACTGAGTGATTTGTTAGCGCCTTTGGAGCTTGGATGGAAAGAGCGTGCAAAAGAAGAATTGGCATTGATGAATGACCTGGTTCCACTCTTAAAAAAACGGGCGCAGGGCCGTGAAATATCAGGATTAAATGCGTATGAGTAAATCTTACATAAACCTATAAGGTTTTTAAAACCTTATAGGTTTGAATAAAAATCACAGCCCGTCATAAAATAAAATGAATCACAGTTGAGACAATGAGTAAAGAAATAAAAAGTAAGACAGTGCCGAGGTTGAGGTTTCCTGAGTTTAAGGATGAGGGAACATGGACCAAAATTACTCTTATTGATACAGCAGATAAGAAAGTAAAATGGAGTTTCACTGGAGGACCATTTGGCTCTAATCTTAAAGCTTCTGATTATGTTGCCAGTGGGATAAGAGTTATTCAGTTGCAAAATATAGGAGATGCGAATTTTATTAATGATTACAAAATATTCACGTCGGAAGTAAAAGCTGAGGAATTACTGAGTTGCAACATTTACCCTGGGGATATTATTATGTCCAAAATGGGCGATCCAGTTGGCAGAGCTTGTTTGATACCAAACATTCATTGGAGATATGTCATGTGCTCAGACGGAATACGATTAGTTGTTGATGAACGGCATTTTAGTAAATATTTTGTTTATACGACCATTAACTCAAATCAATTTCGATCACTCGTCGAAAAGGCTGCAACAGGATCCACAAGAAAGCGAATCGGACTAGATGATTTGAAAAATCTTCCTGTGCTGGTGCCCCGCAATCGGGAAGAACAACAAAAAATCGCCTCATGCCTTTCTTCTTTAGATGAATACATTACAGCAGAAAGCCAAAAACTCGAAGCGCTCAAAACTCATAAAAAAGGATTGATGCAACAGCTATTCCCCGCCGAAGGGGAAAGAGTGCCTATGTTGCGTTTTACGGAGTTTAAGGATAGTGGGGAGTGGGAGAAGAAAACAATGCTGGATTTAGCAATTAATGGATTTTCAAACGGTGTCTTTAACGATCCAAAGAAAGTCGGATATGGATACAAACTGATAAATGTTTTAGATATGTACCTTGACGTTCCTGTAGATGAGAACAAACTTTCTTCGGTGGGGATTGATGAAAGTGAGTTTTTAAGGAATAAAGTTGAATTTGGAGATATTTTCTTTACAAGGTCGTCGCTTGTTGCCGCAGGAATAGCACAATCGAATATATATTTAGGGCAATCAATTAATTTGACATTTGATGGACATTTAATTAGGCTAAGGCCAAACACAGAAATTGTCAACCCTTTGTTTTTACATTATTTACTAAAAACAGAAAGTATACGCTCGCAACTAATTGCGAAAGGCAAGACTGGAACGATGACGACGATCGGTCAATCTGATATTGCAACCACAATATCCATCGTTCCAAAACTTCCTGAACAACAAAAAATCGCCTCATGCCTTTCTTCTTTAGATGATTTAATTACGGCACAAACAGAAAAATTAGACGCGTTGAAAGTGCATAAAAAAGGATTGATGCAGGGGTTGTTTCCGTCAAACCTATGAGGTTTAAAAAAACAATTATGACAGCAACAGAACAAACACAATTAGGTAAAACACTATGGGCAATAGCAGACGACCTGCGCGGCGCAATGAATGCAGATGACTTTCGTGATTATATGCTTTCGTTTTTGTTTTTGAGGTATTTATCTGGCAACTACGAAGCTTTCGCAAAAAAGGAATTGAGCAGGGATTATCCTGTACTGGAAAAGGAAGACAAGCGTCCGCCATTATCGGTTTGGTACAAAGAAAATAAAGCCGATGTAGTGGAGTTTGAAAAGCAGATGCGCCGTAAAGTGCATTATGTAATAGAGCCACCTTATTTGTGGAATAACATTGCCGATTTAGCCCGCACCCAAAATGAAGATTTATTAAAGACACTGCAAAGCGGATTTAAGTATATCGAAAATCAATCTTTTGAAAGCACCTTCCAGGGCTTGTTCTCAGAGATAAATCTTGACTCTGAAAAGCTGGGGAGAAATTATAAAGAACGCAATGCAAGGCTGTGTACCATTATTCAAAAGATAGCGGAAGGCATCGCACAGTTTTCTACCAACACCGACATCCTCGGCGATGCTTATGAATACCTGATTGGCCAGTTTGCTTCCGGTTCCGGTAAAAAAGCCGGTGAGTTTTATACACCGCAACAGATATCTACCATTCTTTCTGAAATTGTAACACTCGATAGCCAGGATCCTTCTTTGGGCAAAAAGAAAAAGCTGGATAATGTATATGATTTTGCCTGTGGTTCCGGCTCGCTGCTTTTGAATGTACGCAAACAAATGGGCCAGCATGGAATCGGTAAAATTTATGGACAGGAAAAAAACATTACAACCTACAATCTTGCCCGCATGAATATGCTGCTGCATGGAGTAAAAGATACCGAGTTTGAAATCCATCATGGAGATTCTTTGTTGAACGATTGGGATATACTCAATGAGATGAATCCAGCAAAGAAGATGGAATTTGATGCTGTAGTAGCCAACCCTCCATTCAGTTATAGGTGGGAACCAAATGATGTACTCAGTGAAGATTTTCGTTTTAAAAGTTATGGCCTTGCTCCCAAATCTGCCGCAGACTTTGCATTCTTATTGCATGGCTTCCACTTCTTAGGCAAAGAAGCTACGATGGCCATAATTCTGCCTCATGGCGTATTGTTTCGTGGTGGCGTGGAAGAGCGAATCCGCACCAAGCTTTTGAAAGACGCAAACATTGATACGGTAATAGGATTACCTGCCAATCTCTTTTTCTCCACCGGAATTCCCGTTTGCATTCTTGTTCTGAAAAAATGTAAAAAGTTTGATGATGTACTGTTTATCAATGCAAGCGAGCATTACGAAAAAGGGAAACGACAAAACCGATTACGTGATGGCGAAGATGGCGAGCCAAATGATATCGAAAAGATTGTAAACACATATAAAAACCGAACAGAAGGGGATCGCTATTCCCGTCGGGTTTCTATGGAAGAGATAGAAAAGAACGGATATAACTTAAATATTTCGCGGTATGTTAGTACGGCGATTGATGAGGAGATAATTGATCTAAAAGAGGTACATGATAAGCTGGTGGATATTGAAAAGAAAGCGGTGGATGCAAGGAAGAGACATAATGAGTTTTTGAGGGAGTTGGGATTGCCGTCGATTTAATGCTTCCATTGGCAGGATTAAAAAAGAAAAAAGATAAATTCTTTAGGTAGAAGAAATTCAAGGGGGGAAATGATTTTCAGTCTTAGTACCCATAATTGAATATTTAAATTAAATAGTTAACTCCATCATTTAAAATAATATGAAAGCCTTTATTTCTTACAGTCATAACGGTTCTCTAATGTTAGAAATGTTCCACAAACATTTGGCACAATTAAAAAGAGATGGAACACTCACAACCTGGACTGACCAACAAATTCCGAGCGGCAGTAAATTGGATCAAAGCATTTCATCCGAATTAAGTACTTCTAATTTATTTATTGCCTTGTTAAGCCCTGATTATATATCCTCCAAATATTGTTATGAAAAGGAATTTCAAAAAGCGTTAGAGATGCTTTCCGAGGGAAAAATTATTATAATCCCAATCATAATTGAAGTCTGTGATTGGTTGAGCACCCCTTTTAAAGAGTTTAAGGCGTTACCGAGGGATGGCAAAGCAATTAGCACCTGGGAAAATAAAAATACGGCGTTTTTAGATGTGATTCAAAATGTCCGACTTTTAATTGCCGAACCGATTGTACAAAAGGCTTCGATAACAATACCAGAGTCATCACTTGCTTCTGTGAGAAATTATCGGGTTCAAAGGGATTTTGATTCAATTGAGAAAATGGAATTTGTTGAAAAAACTTTTCACGAAATAAAAGAGTTATTAAAAAGGTATATTGATGAGATTCTACAAATAGACAACATCAAAGCAAGAATTATGATTGACAATAAAAATGATTTTGAATGCCTTCTCGTAAATCGAAATAAGATTGCTACTGAATCGCAGCTCAACTTGTCAATCGCAGGAAAGAAGTCCGGTTTTCGTCCCTCTTCTTCTGACGAAGAAATAATATACTCTATAAACATTAACAATAGGGCAGCTGATAAGAGTTTTACATTAGCCCTTGATGATTATCATTTGTTTTTTATCCAAAATAATTTTTATTCAGGCTCAAACAAGAAAATAGAATTAGGGCCAAAGGAAATATCTGATATGATTTGGAATGAGTTGTTGGAAAGTGTGGGAATAATGTAAAAGATGAATTAATAACTAAATTTAAATTTTATAAGTATGCCAAAAATTACATTACAAAGCCGCTTACTCATAGATAACAAAACACATGATAAAAAGTTTTTATCGCTCATTCAATACGCCTTTGAGTCCTTTAATGACACTTTTGGAATACCTTCCACATACAAATCAAAGAGTTGGGATTATTTAAGAATGAGTAATGCGGAAATTGTTAAGTCAGTAAATAAACAGTTAACCAATGATGCTCCCGGTTATTTGCGTTCTTATAAGCATTTATTAAAAGACTTGTCCGGAAGGCACACAATTGAATTTGCCGAAATTGAGGCTGAAATATTTGAAACCAGGTCTATAGAAAATATTGACGAACTTAAATTAGCAATTTATTTTTTGTCAAAGCCATATAACCTGATTGGAAATTTTGGTTCATACATTTTAATAGCAGAAGGAGATAATCAAGTAAATGGAAAAACAGTAATGCTCGAATTATCGCATAACTTAACAATCAATTCTTATCTATAAAATATTATTCTGTGAATGAAACTTTAGAAAAAATAATTCAGTTAATAGATAGAAATATAAAAGATTTTTATCGTGAACCTCCATCAAATTCAGGTGACACTTATCTTGCAACAAGAATTAGTAAAGGTTGCCAGTTGATTTTTGGAGTATGTAATTCAGATCGTATGGATTCAGATGTTCGATTTTACAAGGAACGGATTAGTGAAGAACTAAGGCAAACTAATTTCTATTTAGATTTTTTATCTTTTCCATATAGAGAGAAAAATATGCTGATAAAAGTTTTGCAAGGTTTATCTGATAATTATAAAGCAGATTTAAATATTAACCGCTTAATTAGAGACGTTAATTTTAATGATGATAGTCTAATTTTCATCGTAATAACTGTTGTTTCTTATTCTATAATTTTGCCGATTGAAACTATATGAAATTATTTTAAATAACCTTTTCCATACAACTAAATAAATCGTATAAATGAGTATTGATTTAGCAGAATATAAAAAAATTTCAAAAGTCCTGTTCTGGAGTATGGGTTTGAACGCAGCATTTCTGTTAGCTCTTCATTTTGAGCCTATTGACAATTATCTATCTGTAAACTTCGGCTATATAGTTAGACTTTGCGTTGAGCAGTTTTTTTATGGATCACTTGCAGCTACAATAGCATCGTCACTCTTTCTTAGTAAAGACAAAGAAATAAATGAGTTGGAAGCCGTTGAATCAAAACCAGATCCAAAAGTGTTTCGTTTGCCAGACATCGTGGATAGAAACTTATACATTCAAAGGATAATCTCAAGCGGGTTTTTAGCAGTTTTCGGGATGTTTGTCCTTCTATTTACTTTCAATTATTTAGATGTAAATTTAAATCCTGAATTCACCTTTAAGCAAAAATTACTTATTGGAATTTTTAGTTTTATGATTGGCCTTTACCAATCAAAATTCCTTTCAAACATTGAGAAGCTTTTTGAGACATTGTATAAAAGTAAAATAGAGCAGAAAAGCAAAACATCTGAATAAAATTGACTGGGTCTGATATTCGTAGAATTTTAATCCTTTGCTGTTGAGCGAAGGAAAAGTGCGGCTGCTTCACCAACAAAACAAAGGGAGCAAAAACTGTATCTTTAGGTTTTAATTAAAAAAGCAATCAAGTGGAATGAATTTCCATAAACTTCGATCAGAGTATCACTTCAAAGCCCAGCTCAACACCAACTGCAATGTGAATTTTACTAAATACTTTATACTTTTTACATGATTAGAATAGATAATAAAACAAGTATTGAATCAATTGAAAGTGCATATAAGGAATTGTCAAAAAGTAATTCCATTGATATAGTTATTTCAAAAGGCGTATTTGGTACTGATTTTGGTCTCATTCCTGCTATAATTCAATTTTTCGCTACATGGTACACTGAAACTAAAGCAGGCAAAATTATTTTTGAGATCAGGTCGCCAAGTGAACTTCCAGAATTTTATGAAACTGACTATTTATTTCCCTCTCTAGTTTATTGCTGGAGCAGAGAAATGATAGATAGCCAGGGTGTTGATTTGAAGCCATTATTAAAATTGGAAAATCAAATTAAGCATGAAAAAATGAAAAAGCAAACCGAAGGTGGGGGACCCAAAGTATTGCTTTCATGCTTCGACCATCTTTCTATAAAAAATGGTCTGTTAGGTGCATTTTATACTGACGGCATTTTTATTTCAAATGAATTGCTTTTTGACTATGCGATTGGAAAGTCAATAAGACAAGCTACTTCATTAAACCTTAATCTAAGAAACTCTAGCCTTGCTCCAGTATATGAAGATATTATTGCTATCATTTATGAATTAATGAAGAATACGGATGATTGGGGCCGAACAGATGAATTTAATAAACCATTAAATCCTAATACAAGAGGTCTCTTTTTAAAGCTACATAGAAGAAAAAGGGAAAGTTTTTCTCTTGGCTTTCAAAGCAATGAAGGATTAAGAAACTATTTCTCTATCAAGAACTTTCAAGCAAACGAACAAGGTGAACTATATTTTCTTGAACTATCAGTTTATGATACTGGTATTGGGTTTGTAAGAAGGAATGTGGGCGAAGAATATCAAAAACTTGACTTTTCTAAGCAGGTTAACATTGTGAGAAATTGTATGGCTAAGAATATAACAACAGCTACAGGTATAGAAAAAGGAATTAAGGGACAAGGACTAGATAGAATCATGAGGATTCTTGATAACAAGGGGCTGTTTTGGTTACGGACGCAAAATATTTCTGTATTTAGAAATTTAAAAGATAATAGGTATAAAGAAGATACAACAAATGTGGATATTGAACTGTTTGATTGGTTCAATAATTCATCCTCGTCTTTTTCAAATCTTGAATCAGCGCTAGGTAGCGTTATCACATTAGTTTATCCCATTTCAAACCTCACCAATGCCTAACTTTTACATTTATACTTCCAGCTATAAAAAAGAAAATGGACATGGTGAAATAATCCCATGTACAGTCACTACTATTTTTTGTGAAAGAGATAAACTTGAAAGAGCCAGTCTTCAAGGCGAAATAAAAAAGTTTTACGAAACTAATTACCAAACGGATGAGATATTCATTATCGGTGGTGAATATATTCAAACGGGATTGGAGAAAGTATTTATTGGTGAGCAATTGACCACCTTCAAAGATATTCCTAAACTTCAAAGGGAGTATTTATCGGAAAGCCTATTTCTATTTACTTTCAATAAAGATGGTAAATTAAGCTGTGTCAATAAAACAGAACCCGTTAAGAAGGAAATAACCGACAAGGTAATTCAGGACGGTCTCATAAATATTTTTAAAGAAAGAGGTGGTTTAATTGAAGCAAAAGGCGACGCACATCACTTTGTATTTCCCTCGGGTAAGCACTGTAATAAATTTTTGAGAACTGGAAATATTTTATTGCATAGCTGCGAAATTTATTTTGTTGCTTTCTGTTTGCTCTCAAAATATAAAGAAGATTATCACCAGCAGATTTATTGCGACACTTCTTCAATAAACACACTGGCTTTTGCTCTATTAGAATTAAAAAGAAAACTTGTTGGAGAGGAATTCCGAATGATACCAATTGAAAGTTTTTCGTCTTATAAGGGAATCTTTTCAAAAACAACACGCTTTTTTGAAAATTCTTTGATACTTGTTTCTTCATCAACATCTGGCAATATCATTGAGAAAATAATACAACATCATCCAAACGTTGATATTGCAAATATTGCGGTTTTATACTTTTTGGGATTCGACTCCGATTATATAAAAAGCAAAAGAAACATCATTTGCAATCTCACAAAATCTTTGGCTAATCCCAATGGATTACGGCACTTTGATACATATACTTATAAGGATTGTATTTATTGTAGAAAAGGTTCTTATGCAGTAGAGGTAAAAGGTGACGTTTTTCTTTTGGAAAAGCCCGAGATTAATCCAATCACATTAAAAGTAACAGATGCACCAAAAAAATTGTCAAATTTTGTAAAGCAGTTTAAATCTATTGGCGTTACAGGTGACAATGTTTTAAAAGTTAATTATAAAGAGACCACTGTGCCGACTAATAAATATGAGATTTACTTCGACATGCACCATGTTTTATGTAAAATTGAAGATTCCGAAAGCGGTCTTTACAAAGACTATAAAGAAAAACTTTTCAATTTTATTAATCAGTATATACCAAGTAACACAAGATATTTTATTACTCTACCTGATGAAGGCTCTACAAAGCTAGCGGAAATTATTATCGATTATCTAAAACCTAATTATGTGGAGGGTAAACTGCCAGAGATGGTTAAGTTTGATGAGGTTGCAGAAAAAATAAAAGATGTCAAGGAGGAAGGTGCCGTTGTAATACTTGGTTCGTGTATCGCCAATGGTAAAAATCTTCTTTATTTAAGTAGGACACTAAGACCTTTTGATAAATTAAGGCTTTTATATTTTATTGGTCTTACAAGGGCAAGCAACGAAGAATATTTGGATGCATTAAAAAAGAACTTGCAGCAAGGCTCTTATGGGAAAGAAAGCAACTCGTTTGTAGATGTGGAGAGTTTTTGTTGTAATAAAGAATCTAGAGAAACTTCATGGTTGAGAGAAAAGGACTTTCTTCTTGATCTAAATGATTTAATTGACAGTGAAAACTTAACTACTGCTATTGAATATTTTAAAAAACGAATTGATCTTATTGACGACAGTATTAGTACCCGTCAAAAAGGATTAGCCAATTCCTTATTTTATCCTAATACAAGCGGAAATGTACTCAAACTCAGAAAAAGCTTTGCGTTTTTCAATTTTGTAAACTATGAGACTGATGTTAGCCAGGCAGATGTTTATTTTACTATCAACAGTGTTTTTAATAATCTCAGAAATAGTCATGATTATGAACATTGTTTGCGACAAACAGAATTTGTAAGGAATATTATTGATCCTCATAATTTCAACCGTTTTAATGATGGTATTATACAAGCGTCTATTTTACGAAGTGCCTCTCCGACTGAATTAAGCTATCACATGGATTATGAATTAAGTAATGAAATGAAAGGAATTTTGGAAAAGATAATTGACCAGCACAAAACGCCACAAGGCGAAGGATTAATTGAATTTCTTTATGCTATCTCAATTGAAAAGCTTACTCTGAAAAGAGAACATCTATTTGAGTTATCTGCGATGCTTGATTCTATCACAGATAATGAATTAGTAAAAGCATTTAATTTTCATTTCAAGCATAATATTCTGGCTGACAAACCTACTTTACATCAACAAATAACTGATTTAAAAGAAGAAATAGCTAAGTTGAGAACGCAGGTAAACAAATAGTAAATTAAAAAGTACAATCAATTATGATTGCAAATTTTTCTATTACAACAACGGTGATTCGAATCTCCACGAATCACTTCAATAATTCCCTTTCGTGATGACACTAACATGGACAGTGGAACCTTTCAGTACCGATAGGAGAAACACATTATTTTGATTTTGAACTCTTCAAAAACTGTGCGGATACCAATATACAATTGCTGGTAAAGTTGATAGAAAAAGTAGATGAAACTTACCAGACGATAAAGAATGTAAATGCAATTGAAACAAAGGAAGAAGAGGAATAATTTTTGGTTGAAAAGAAAGATTTTAAAGGTTGGTCATTTTATTTTCAATAAACGTTTTCATTTCAATAGGAAAAAGAGGGAAATAATTCTTATCCTTTTGGCGGTCGTTTGTAAACTGCTGGGCTAAGGCTGGCGCATATTTTTGTTTGGAAGTTTTGCTGCTCTATATTGTAATGCTCAACTATTGATGCAGGATCTTCCCTATAATGCTTGCTTCGCAATGTCAATTCATCTTCAATAAATTTATTTAAGTCACTCATTGGAAGTTCCAGGTTATATAAAAAAATTGCCTCGAAGCTAATAAAGCGTTGGGAGATTGCACTCTTTTGCCTCAATTTCCCTTGTTTGTGTGTTTACTGTTTATTCACCTTTAGTTCACTTGAGTTCACCCCAAAAAGTCCTAAGGCATATTAATTTGCATTACTATTTAATTGTGAATTGAAAAGAAGTTAAAAACTTTTTACAGAATACGGTTAATGGTGTGAAGAAAGGGTTTTAGTGAACAAGATATTTGTGTTCTTTCCTTTTTAAAATTAAAAATATAATAATGAGCAGCAGTGTATATCAAATCAATAAAGGCATTAACAAGCCCATTGAGTTTAAGGGGCTGAAGGCACAGTACATCTGGTACCTGGGGGAAGGGCTTGTTGCCTTGTTGATATTCTTTGCCGTCATCTATATCTGCGGCGTGAATATTTTTCTTTGTCTGGCATTGATTGTCTCTCTTGGTACAGCTTTATTTATATATGTCTATAAATTAAGCCGCACTTATGGAGAATATGGATTGATGAAAAAAATGGCCAAAAAAGCAGTTCCAAAAGTGGTTAAAAGTTATTCAATCATCCGTTTTAAAAAGCAATTACTGAATGAAAAATCTGTTTGATATAACACCAATTTATGGCGTGGAGCATAATGCCATCTTATCCAAAATGGGTGATGTTACTGTTGCTTTTAAAGTACAGTTACCAGAGCTATTTACACTGAGCAATGATGAATATGAGGCATTTCATCATGCATGGATAAAGGCCATCAAAGTATTGCCCGCACATTCCATATTACACAAACAGGATTGGTTTACCGAAGCAAAATACCAACCCGATTTTATAAAAGAAGACAATAGTTTTTTAAGCAGGTGCAGCGAACGGTTTTTTAATGAAAGACCTTACCTCGGTCACCAATGCTATATTTTGCTCACAAAGAAACCTGCTCACAGAAAAGAGTCTTCTTCTGTATTTTCAAGTTTACTGAGAAGAACAATTGTACCTGAGGAAACACTTCAGCCTAAATACTATCATGATTTCATGAACCATGTCGGGCAGTTTGAAAAGATATTATCGGATTGCGGGTTTATTACCATGCAAAGATTGAAGGATGCAGAACTGGCTGATTTGATTGTGCAGTATTTGAACCTGCAGACTGACACGGAAATTATCCGGGATATAGAATTTAAACCGGAATGGAAGATTGGAGAAAATTATTGCCAGCTCTATACAATGGGGGATGCAGAATTTGTCCCGGCTCTTTGTGGTTCAAGAATAAATTATGATAAATATTCAACAGATAAAACAAAGTTCAGTGTAGGATTTGCTTCACCTATTGGTCAACTGCTTTCCTGCAATCATATTTACAACCAGTATGTGTTTATAGAAGACGTACAAAAGACATTACAAAAGCTAGAAAGTAAAAGATTGAGACTTCAATCTTTATCTGCTTACAGCCGCGAAAATGCAATAGCCAAAGAAGCGACAGATAATTTTTTGAATGAGGCCATTTCTGAACAAAGGTTATCAGTCAGGGCACATTTTAATTTGCTGGCATGGACAGACAATAAAGAGGACTTAAAACAAATCAGGAATCTTTGTTCTTCTGCGCTTACACAAATGGATGCAACTCCCAAACTGGAAACAGAAGGATCTGCACAAATCTTCTGGGCTGGTATTCCCGGCAATGCTGCTGATTTTCCCATGAACGATACCTTCGATACTTTCTCACCGCAGGCTTGTTGTTTCTTTAACCTGGAAACCAATTATCGTTCTTCAATAAGCCCTGTTGGCTTGCGTTTGGGTGACAGGCTAAGTGGTAAACCCGTGCATGTCGATATTTCTGATGAACCCATGCAAAAAGGAATCTGCACCAACAGAAACAAATTTATTTTAGGTCCTAGTGGCAGTGGTAAAAGTTTTTTTACCAATCATATGGTTCGTTCCTATTATGAACAGGGAACACATGTGGTACTGGTGGATGTAGGACATTCTTATAAAGGGCTATGTGACCTCGTTAATGGATACTATTTCACTTATGATGAAAAGAACCCTATAAAGTTTAATCCTTTTTACATTGCAGAAGGTGATTTACTGGATACAGAGAAAAAAGAAAGCATTAAAACTTTATTGCTTGCTCTCTGGAAAAAAGACAATGAAAATTTTAACCGCAGTGAATATGTAGCACTATCCAATGCCCTGCAATTGTATTACGAGCATTTAGAAAAAAATAAAAATTTATTCCCCTGCTTCAATACTTTTTATGAATTTCTCCAAACTGAATTTGTACAGGTATTGATTAATGATAAAGTGAAGGATAAAGATTTTGATGTATCGAATTTCCTGTACGTATTGCGCCCTTATTATAAAGGTGGTGAATTTGATTATCTATTGAACGCTACAGAAAATCTGGATTTATTACAGCAACGCTTTATTGTTTTTGAATTAGATAATATTAAAGACCATCCCATACTTTTTCCTGTTGTTACCATCATTATCATGGAGGTCTTTATTTCCAAAATGAAAAAGTTAAAAGGCATTCGTAAAATGATACTGATTGAGGAAGCCTGGAAAGCGATTGCGAAAGAAGGTATGGCCGAATACATCAAATATCTTTTTAAAACCGTTCGCAAATTTTTTGGTGAAGCTATTGTGGTAACACAGGAAGTGGAAGATATCATTTCTTCACCTGTTGTAAAGCAGGCTATCATCAATAACAGTGACTGCAAGATTTTACTTGATCAGTCAAAGTACCAAAACAAGTTTGATCAAATCCAGGAACTGTTGGGTCTTACTGAAAAAGAAAAAGCCCTCGTACTATCAATCAACAAAGCCAACGATCCATCAAAAAAATATAAGGAAGTATTTATCTCTCTCGGAGGTATGCTCTCAAGAGTTTACAGGACAGAAGTATCAACAGAAGAATACCTGGCTTATACCACAGAAGAAAGTGAGAAATTAAAAGTGCATGAGTATTCAAAAAAATATGGAAGCATGAAAAGGGGAATAACAGCACTGGCAAATGACATTCGCAATGGAGTTTTATCTGTCCTGGTCTTATTTGTTTTTTGCGTAAGCTGCAATACGACTACTACAAAAGATATTTCAGGGATGTATGTAAATAGTTCTAAAAATGAATTCAGTATCGCTATGGATACAGTTATGATTCGTCACTATAATAATAGCACTTATTGGATTGAACGAAGAACAGGATTTAACCGGATTATTAATGGGTTGAAACAAGGTAAAAAATATAAAAAAGAAAGTTCTTTTGGCGTATTGGATGAAGAAAGCGGGCAGTTACAGGAACAAAAATTTGGAAGGACCTATTCTTTTACTGAATCTGCTAATGAACTAATTATTGGAAATGCCTTTTATCGAAAAATAAAATAAATCAAACTATGAAAAAGCTATGGGTGTGTATGATAGTTGCGTTAATAGGAATAGCACCTGGAATAAAAGCCCAGGATCCGATAACGTTGATTATTAAACAGGCAATTAAAAAAGTAATTATAGCTGTGGATTTGAAAATTCAAAGGCTGCAAACTAAAACGATCTGGCTGCAGAATGAGCAAAAGGTAGTAGAGAATACGATGTCCAAATTAAAGCTGGACCAGATTACAGATTGGGTACAAAAACAAAAAGACCTCTACCAGAATTATTTTGCTGAACTCTGGGAAGTTAAGGATGTACTTTCTAATTATCACCGCATTAAAGAAATTACCCAACAAGAAATTGCTTTAGTGAAGGAATATCATCAGGCATGGGATGGTGTTCAGCAGGATGGTCATTTTACACCTGATGAAGTCCTTTATATCGGACAGGTCTATACCGGGATCATAGATGCGAGTCTGAAGAACCTGGATCAGATAGCTCTTGTTATTAATTCATTCACTACTCAAATGACGGATGCAAAAAGAATGGAAATTATTAACCGTGCTGCAGATGCAATGCAAATAAATTTGAACGATCTCAAGTCATTCAATTCTCAAAATATTTTGCTTTCACTTCAGCGTTCCAAAGATGAAAATGATGTTGCGGTAGTAAAAAAAATGTATGGCCTTCAATAAAAAATTATGAAAAAAATACTAACGATATTCTTGCTCGTGATTGCTTCCGGGGTGCAGGCACAAAACTGGCAGGAGTGGACGCAACAGAAAAAAACTCAAATTAAATACCTGGTCAGTCAAATTGCCGCTTATCAGGTTTATGCCACTTATGTGGAGAAAGGATATGCTATTGCAAAAAAAGGATTGACTGCGATTCAAAACATTAAAAAAGGAGATTTCTCTTTGCACGATGAATATTTTACTTCTCTTAAAAATGTAAATCAAAAAATAAAATTGTATTGGAAAGTCGCAGATATTATTGCCTTACAGATTAAAATTGTTCAAAGCTATCACCAACAAAAAAATGCCATGGGGCAAAGCACGCTATTGACTCCGGATGAAATCAGTTATTGCAACAGCGTATTTATAAATCTTTTGGATGGTTGTACCCATATTATTGATCAATTGATTTTACTGATAACAGACGGGAGCTTACAGATGAAAGATGATGAGCGAATCAAACGGATTGATGCTTTGCATGCAGAGATGAAGGATGGATATGTTTTTGAGCAACATTTCACCAATGAAGCAAATGAGCTGTCAATACAAAGATTTATTGATGCCAATGATGTAAGAACGGGCAGGGCTTTAATGAATATTAGCCAATGAGCTTATAATAAATAAACAGTGTGTATGAAAAAGTGTGTAATGAGTTTATTAATCTTTTTTTGTTGTGGGTTAACTAAAACTTATGCCCAGTCACAGGAAGCAAAACAATTGCTTTTGGATGTAGAGAAGCTGGCATCCCTAAAAAATATTTTAACGGATTTAAAGAAGGGATATGAGATAGTTTCAGGTGGCTATACTACCATCAAAAATATCTCTGAGGACAATTTCAATTTACACCAGGCTTTTTTAAATAGCTTATTGGAAGTAAGCCCGGCCGTTAAAAATTATAAAAGGATTGCAGACATTATTGCTGCGCAGGTAAAGATCGTTTCGGAATATAAAACAGCCTTCAGTCAATTCAGGGAAACCAATCTATTTACATTGGATGAAATTGATTACCTCTCTAATGTCTATAAAAATCTTTTCAATCAATCGGTAAAAAATTTAGATGCACTGGTAACAGTAGTAACTGCTAATAAACTCCGTATGTCCGATGATGAAAGATTAAGCGCCATTGATGATATCTGGAAAGAAGTCGAAAATGAATTGATGTTTCTCCGGCATTTTAATAGCAGCACCAAAATATTGGCGCTTCAAAGAGCCAAAGATGCAAATGATGTATCTGTCATAAATCAAATTTATAATGTTAATCAATAATCAGAATGAGTATGAAAATGTGTGTAAGGATCGCGTTAATCGTGATATTGATATTGAACCTGCCTCTATTTTCTGATGCGCAGGGATTGGCCAACAATATTGGGGGACTACAAAAAGTGCTTGACCAGCTTTATGATGAGATGCTGCCACTCTGCTCAAGATTAATCGGGGTAGGACGGGGGATCGCAGGCTTTGCAGCCACCTGGTATATCGCTTCAAGAGTTTGGGGGCATATTGCCAGGGCGGAACCCATTGATTTCTACCCGCTCTTCAGACCATTTGTTATAGGCTTTGCAGTGCTCATTTTTCCATCAGTTATTGCGATGATCAATGGAGTCTTGCAACCAACCGTTTCAGCAACTGCAGCTATGGTCGATAATTCGGATAAAGCCATTGCAGAACTTTTAAAACAAAAAGAAGATGCGATAAAGCAAACAACTGTCTGGCAAATGTATGTTGGTGAAAATGGAGAAGGCGACCGTGATAAATGGTATGCCTATACGCACCCGGATGACCCCAATGCCGATAATGAGGGATGGATTTCTTCTATCGGCAATGACATCCGTTTTGCAATGTCCAAGGCTTCCTACAATTTTCGAAATTCCATCAAAGAGTGGATGAGTGAAGTGCTGCAAGTGCTGTACATGGCCGCGGCTCTTTGCATCAATACGATTCGTACTTTTTATTTAATTGTACTGGCCATTCTGGGGCCACTCGTATTTGGACTGGCAGTTTTTGACGGCCTCGGCCATACACTTATGGTATGGGTAGCACGTTACATAAATGTTTTCCTTTGGTTACCGGTTGCTAATATTTTCGGTTCGATCATTGGGAAAGTCCAGGAACAAATGATTGCCCTTGATATTCAGCAAATCAATTCTTCCGGGGATACCTTTTTTTCCACAGCTGATACAGCCTATCTCATTTTCATGATCATTGGCATCATTGGTTATTTCACGGTGCCTTCAGTGGCAAACTACATAGTTAATGCAGGAGGTAGTAATACACTCTTGTATAAAGTAAGCAATGTATTTTCTTCTACTGCTTCATCAACGATGAATAAGATTTCTTCAGGCGCAGGAATGGTGTCTGATTCCCTGGGAAGTGCAGCAAATAAAATGAGTGGCAGTATGAGCAGTAATGGAATATCGGATGGCTATTTTAAAGATAAATTAAGTGGTAAATAAATCTTATTCAAAAGGGATAAAAAAATAATCATGTTCAGACAGGCAAAAAACATTGATACAGCTTTCAAGCAGGTAAGGAACTTTTCATTTTTAGTGATTGTATCCAGTGTTATGATTTGCTTCTATGTTATTTATAATAGTTATAAAGCAACCACGGCTTTTGAGTCAAAAATTTATATTCTCGCCAATGGCAAAGCGCTGGAAGCTTTTGCAGGTGACCGCAAAGAAAATATTCCGGTAGAAGCAAGAGATCATGTAAAGATGTTTCATCAATATTTCTTTTCCCTGGACCCCGATGATAAAGTCATACAAGCCAATATTACCAGGGCGTTGTATCTCGCCGACGGGTCCGCTAAAAGAGTATATGAAAGTTTAAAAGAAAATAATTATTACGCAGGAATTATCGCCGGGAATATAAGCCAGGAAATTAATGTGGACAGTGTATCCCTTAATATGAATTCATATCCATATTATTTCCGTTGCTATGCAACAGAAAAGATCACACGTTCCAGTAATATTACTACCCGAAGTTTAATTACAGAAGGTTTCCTGCGCAATGTGTCAAGGTCGGATAACAATCCTCATGGATTTTTAATTGAAAAATGGAATACGATTGAAAACAAAGATCTGAAAATAGAAAACCGTTAGATATGAAATTATTTCGAAAACAGAAAAGAAAACAGCGGGAATTACCACCTTTCCTTATAAGGCAATTGCTTTATCTGAACAATAAACTACATGTGTTTGCTGCCTGGTTACAACAAAAAACAAATCGTTTTTCATCTAAAAAAATAAAAATACTCTTTTTGGCTTTTTGTTTAACCTCTCTTAGTATAAGCATCATTGTTATATCCCAGAGTTTCAAAAAGGATAACAGAAATCTCTATAATATCAGCCCGATCCGGATAATACCACTTTTAAAAGAGGAAAGGACCCGGACTGTTATTAATGAACGGGAGTTTAAAAGAATTCACAGCTTCAAAATATACCTTGATAGTTTACAAACTACTGTCAAAGGAAAATTGAAATTCGATAGCCTTCTTTCTACACGGCCACATTTAACCGATACTATTAATTATTTAGAAAACCTATATTATGAACAACAAACAAACAGAAAGTAAAATTCTTTCCCCGGCTTTTTTACGCAAAAGAAAAATGTTGCTGGTACTTCCGGCACTGGGCCTTCCTTTTATAACTCTGGCATTCTGGGCATTGGGAGGGGGAGGGGGATCAGGGAACAGATCGCAAAAGCCGGTTACATCTACAGGTCTCAATCTGCAATTGCCCAAGGCACATCTCAAAGATGATAAATCTGAAAACAAGCTTAGCTTTTATGAACAGGCCGATGAGGATTCAATAAAACTCGGAAAAGAAATAAATAATGATCCATTTTTAAAAGTGGAAGGGAATAAGGACACGTCATTTTTTCAACAGACACCTGCATCTTCAAACTCCTCATATAATCCCTTAGCGGGAGAAGATTATAAAGACCCGAATGAAGAAAAAGTATATCAGAAACTGGCGCAACTTAATGAGCAACTGAATACATCGAATATAAAAAATAATTCCAATGAAGTAAAATCTCCTGAGGCTACTTCTTCTGTAAACAATGAAGATGCGGAACGATTGGATCATCTCATGAGGAATTTGAATAAAAAAGACAGTGTAGAAACTGATCCGGAAATGAATCAGTTAAATGGTATGATGGATAAGATTCTGGACATCCAGCATCCTGAAAGAGTAAAGGAAAAATTGCAGGAAAAAAACATAAATAACAAAGAGAATATTTTTCTGGTAAATAAAGAACCCATTGTTTCTTCTGTGAGTTTGCTTGATACCTCTGTTAAACAGCAAAATGATAGTAATGGTTTTTTTGGATTGGAAGATGAGAATAATTTTAAAGAACAAAATGCCGTTGAAGCTGAAGTACATGAAAATCAAACACTCGTCAATGGTGCAGTAATCAAACTCCGCTTACTTAATGATATTTCCATCAACGGGAATATAATACCCAAAGACAATTTTGTTTTTGGAATTGCTTCCCTCAGCGGCGAAAGGCTCCAGGTGGAAGTAAGTTCGATAAGAGTGGACCATTCTTTATTTCCCGTAAAGCTTATAGTTTATGATATGGATGGATTGCCCGGAATTTATATTCCGGGGGCTATCACAAGAGATGTAGCCAAACAAAGCCTGGATAATGCTACCCAAATGATGGAGATATCATCGCTGGATCCTTCTGTGGGAGCGCAGGCCACAACTGCCGGAATTGATGCAGTGAAAACACTTTTATCAAAGAAAATGAAGCTGGTAAAAGTTACCGTGAAAGCAGGATATAAAGTTTTACTCAAATAATTTTTAATCATTAAATGTAATATCATGAAACAATTTCTTTGTTTGGTTGGTGCGATTGGTTGGGTTGTTTCTTCCTTTTCGCAAACACCTTCTCTAAGCATTACCACCAATAAAACAACCAGCCTTGTTTTTCCTTTTACCATCAAACATGTGGACAGGGGAACCAGGGATATTCTGGTACAACAGGTGAAGGAAGCAGATAACATTTTACTGGTAAAGGCAGCCGGAAAGGATTTTCCGGAAACCAATCTGACCGTTTTAACCAGCGATGGCAGCATCTACAATTTTGAAGTGAATTTTGAAAATAAACCTTCATTATTCGTTTATAACCTGCGTGTTCAATCTTCCGCTTCATTGGCTACTTATGCAAACACCATTTTAAATACGCCAAGGACTATGCACGGCATTTCTGCCAGTAAATGGGATATCAAGGCAAGCGTTTCCGGCATATATATTAAAGAACGCACCATCTTTTATCAATTGGAATTAGACAATCAAAGCCCGATTGATTATGACATAGATTTTCTTCGCTTTTATATCTGCGATAAAAAGAAAAGCAAAAGAACAGCAATCCAGGAAAATGAATTGAAGCCGTTGTATGTGGCCGGCAATATTACGCAGGTGAAGGCTTATCAAAAAAACACATTGGTAGTTGCGTTAGAGAAATTTACCATTCCTGATGCCAAGTATTTGGCCATACAGATAATGGAAAAGAATGGAGGCAGACACTTATTTATGAAAGTAAACAATAGAAAAATTATGAAGGCAATTCCATTAGCTGATCTGAAATAAGGAATTAATGCTAAAAAAAATAATCTAAATATTTAAATCACAATTAAAAACAAACATTATGAACAACGAAAATTTTCAGTATTTGACCGACAACATCAAATACATGGGCTTTGGTGAAAACCTTAAAACAGAATTGGAGAAAAACATGAACGAAGAGAAAGCGGAATTTCAATTACATTATAAGGTTGAAATAAATAAGAAGCCTTTTGAAGCAATCCTGAATTTCCGAAAATCAGATTCTACTGACATTTATTTTTTCAATAACTATCATGCTTCACTTGAAAAAACAAATGGTGAAAAAACGGAGCAAACCTTTTACCTCAACAAAAGCAAGGGTGTCACTTCCAAGGAGGCCTTTAATTTATTGGATGGAAGAGCCGTACACAAAGACCTGGTAACTAAGGAAGGGCAACCTTACAAAGCCTGGATGCAACTGGACCTCAACAACAAAGACAAGAATAATAATTTTGAAGTGAAGCATTATCATGAAAACTATGGCTTTGATCTAAAAGCCGCAGTAGAAAAATTTGCCATTGCAGATTTGAAAGACCCGGAAAAAGAAAAAGCATTAATGCAATCTCTTCAAAAAGGAAATGTGCAATCTGTAACCATTGAAAAAGACGGAAACAGTCATAAAATGTTTATCGAGGCCGATCCTCAATTCAAAAAAGTAAACCTGTATGATCCTCAAATGAAACTGGTGTCAAAAGAATCATTAGATCAATATAAATCAGTTGGTCAGGCTGGCGCCAATGCCATTAAAGAAGAAATAGCAACTGATAAAAAAAAAGAGTTGAAACAGGTGGTTAAGCCGGATAAAAATAAGTTAGAAAAGAAAAATAGTATTAGCCTTTTGCCTAAAAAAAGAATAAGTACTAAAAAAGGTTTAGGGGTGTCCTGATACAACCCCTAAACCCATTTTTCAATTTTAAAAAATAGCATCATGAACATTCAGAATATTGCAGCATTAGAAAAGCAATTACAATCGTTGGGGTTTGGAGATGCAGGTTATCTACTGTTAAAGCGAATTAGTTTTAAGCCTGAAAATTTTATCCTTTCGCAGAAAATGGAGAAGGCTAAAGACAAGTTAAGCTTTCAATTATTCTTTGAAAAGGAAGTTAGCAAAGGCATCTATGTTCTGCTCTATTATGATGCTATTCTTCAAAAGGAAACGCCTTTAATTGATGCTGCCATTAATGGCATCAATACTACTATCTTGGAAAAATCAATGGCAGAAATAGATTGGAAAAGTGCTTTCGATTTTGTTACAAAAAAACAATTGAATTTGGAAGACAAGACAAGCTGGGAAAAAGAACAGAAAGTTGAATCGGTAATAGAAAGTCTTTCAGAGTTAGAAAAATCGGAAGATGGTAAAGCTGTTTCGGTAGGGCTTAAGCTAAAATATTGGGCTGGTATTCCTTACCAGGAAGTGTTTGGTAATATCAGCCCTTTAAAAAATAAATTGGAAGTAAGCCAGCGCTTTTATTTTTCTGACGGGCAGGCCGGTATCTCAGCAGATGAGGCGTATCGTTTTTTACAAAACCGGTGGCTGGAGAAACAAATGCAGGCAAAGAGTAAACAGAAAGAGGGTGCAGATACAAAAGGAAATCATGCTAATGAACAGGAACCGACTGGCTCTGGCTTGTTGAGAAAGAAAAGAATTAGTAAAAGAAATGCTGTAAAAAACAATAAGTAATCTGTACAAGAACATATGCAAATGTTTGAACCATTAACAGTGTTTTATGAAGCGATTGCCGATGATGCAAGGATTGGTCCTACTCATATCAGTCTTTACATGGCTTTATTGCAGCAATGGAATTTAAATGGTGGTACAAATCCTATTATCATAACAAGAGCAACTATTATGAAGGCTGCAAAAATAAATGCCCGGTATACTTATAACAAGTGCATGAACAATCTCCAGGAGTTTGGTTATATAACTTATTTACCTTCGTCTAACCCATTTACCTTAAGTATAGTTTACTTAAAGGGATTATGAAAATAATATTCTCTTACACAGAGAATGAATTTGTGAAGTGTGATTACTAAATGAAGTAAGATGGAAAAAATAAAGCCGGAAAAAGCATTAGAAATGCTTCGAAAAAAGGGTGTGGATATTTCATTGGAACAAACTGCCCAAGTCTTGGAATTACTTCGGAAATTTGCTAATATCATGGTTTCACAATATTTAGAAAGTCAAAGAAGAAGATAATGTGAAAAAATAAAGTAACCTATTCAATTTGATTTATGAAAATGGCAGATTTATATATCAGGGTAAGCACAGATGAACAAGCAGACAAAGGATATTCTCAACGCAGCCAGGAAGAATTTTTACGGAAGTATTGCGACATCAATGGCATATCAATCCGAAAAGTGATTTTTGAAGACCACTCTGCCAAATCATTTAACCGGCCAGAATGGAAAAAATATTTATTAGAACTACGAAAACACAAATGCCAGGCTGATTTTGTTCTTTTTCTTAAGTGGGACCGATTTAGTCGTAACGCCGGTGATGCTTACCAAATGATTAATACGCTTCGCAAATTAGGAGTGGAGCCTCAGGCGATTGAACAACCTTTAGACTTATCGGTACCCGAAAATAAAATGATGCTGGCATTTTATTTAGCAGCTCCGGAAGTTGAAAATGACAGGAGGGCATTGAATGTTATCCAGGGAATGCGAAGGGCAAGAAAAGAAGGCCGCTATATGGGGTTAGCACCAATTGGCTATACCAACAAGACAGATGAATCAGGAAGGAAATACATTGCTCCTAAACAACCACAAGCTGATATTCTATGCTGGTCTTTTAAACAAATTGCTGAAGGGGTTTATAATACTGAGCAAATTTATAAGCAAGCAAGGTTAAAGGGTTTTTCAGGCAGTAAAGGTCTTTTTTGGTTTGCGATCCGCAATCCTGTCTATTGCGGCAAAATATTTATCCCTAAATATAAAGATGAAGAAAGTCGTTTTGTAAAAGGATTGCATGAACCTATTATATCAGAAGCCTTATATTACCAGGTTCAGGACGTATTAGATGGACGAAAAAGACATTACAAGCTTAAAGTGGTATCTAATGAGTCGCTTCCTCTGCGTGGCTTCCTAATTTGCCCTTCCTGCAATAAATTGTTAACAGGAAGTGCATCTAAGGGTCATACAAAGTATTATTCTTATTATCACTGCACAGATGGTTGTTCTTGCCGCTATAGAGCCGACAATGTAAATAGCATATTTGTTACTGAACTCAAAAAATATATCCCTCGTCCGGAAATGATAAATTTATTTAAAATAACTCTATCAGAGGCCTGGTATGACCAAACCAACCATTTACAAGATGACAGCAAACAATTGCAATTATCGATCAAAGAATTAGAAGAAAAACTTTCTTATATCAGGGAATTGCTTTCTTCAAGGCAAATAGAGCCTGCTGACTTTAGGGAAATGAAAACTGAATATAGTAATAAGCTTGAAAAGTTGGAGGCAAAATTAAGTAGTAATAAGCACGATAAAGTGGATTTTAATGATCTGCTAAATAAAGGAGTAAATAATCTCTTAAAACTTGACTATATATATGAAACCGGGGATTCAGAAAAGAAACGGGAGATAATTAGTTCGATGTACCCGGAAAAAATGACTTTTGACGGATTTTCACTTCGAACTAATCGTATCAATGAAGCTGCAAGGCTAATATACAGTATGGACGTGGGTTCTATAGAAAATAAAAACAGGACAAGTGGAAATAATTCCAGCTTGTCCTGTGAAGTCGGGGCGGCAAGATTCGAACTTGCGACCTCCACATCCCAAATGTGGCGCGATGACCGGGCTACGCTACGCCCCGAAACGTTTCTTTACAATTAAATTATTTGTGAAGAGGTATGATCTACCAACTCCTCCTTAATATTTTTGCGGAGAGGGTGGGATTCGAACCCACGGTACAGTTTAACCCGTACGACGATTTAGCAAACCGTTCCTTTCGGCCACTCAGGCACCTCTCCTTTATATATTTAAGGGTTGCAAAAGTAGCATTTGAATCTCAAAAATTAAAATAAATAATTCAAATACTTAGTTATGAAACAATAGCCGGGTAGCATAAATGTTTTTATTCAAAAATCTATTCTCAGAAAGTATTTTTTGAAAAGGAGATAAAAAATATATATGGTTTGTTGCCGTCCAAAGGACTCTTTGCGTAGAAATCTACATGGCCGCCAATTGAACCTTTTGCTGAAGTTCTATCACACTTTCTTTAAAGAGAATATCTGTATCCATCAGGTCTTTAACGGTTTGACAACTGTGAATTACAGTGGTATGATCGCGGCCGCCAAAATGTTCGCCAATGGTTTTTAAAGAATTTTTTGTAAATGCTTTGGCTAAAAACATTGTGATTTGTCTGGCCTGAACTATTTCGCGTTTCCTGGTTTTCTGCAATAATTTTTCGTAAGGAACATCAAAATAATCACATACCATTTTTTGTATAGTATCTATGGTTATTTCTTTTGAGGAAGATTTTATGAAATTTCTTAAAACTTTTTTAGCCAAATCTAAATCTATTTCCCTCTTATTAAGCGAAGATTGTGCCAATAGGGAAATAAGCGCCCCTTCCAGTTCGCGAATATTATTTTGAATATTGTAAGCAATATATTTTACAACTTCTTTAGGCATTTCAAGACCATCATTCTTCATTTTCTGTTCCAGAATCTCAATCTTGGTTTCATAATCAGGAATTTGCAAATCAGCACTTAATCCCCAGCGAAAACGGCTTAAAAGTCTTTCCTGCAAGCCTTCCAAATCTTTTGGAGCCTTATCAGTTGTAAGAATTAATTGTTTTCCGCTTTGATGCAAATGGTTAAAAATGGCAAAAAATGCATCCTGTGATTTTTCTGCCCGGTTAAAAAATTGAACATCATCAATTATTAATACGTCAATCAACTGATAAAAATGTATGAAATCATTGATTGCATTATTTCTCCCATGATCTACAAACTGATTAATAAATTTTTCGGAACTTACGTACAATACTACTTTATTATTATGCAGTCTTTTCACCTCATTTCCAATGGCCTGTGCCAGATGTGTTTTGCCCAGGCCTACTCCGCCATAAATTACCAATGGGTTAAATGAAGTGGAACCCGGTTTTTCTGCCACAGTTTTACCAGCCCGCCGTGCTACACGATTGCAGTTACCTTCTATGTATGTATCAAAAGAATAAGAAGCATTCAATTGCGGATCAATCTGCATCTTTTTAAGACCCGGTATTACAAATGGGTTCTTAACAGGATTCGTTATGACTAAAGGAAAATCCATTTCATTATTTGAATACGATTTGTAACCATGACCCGGCACATCCATCATCAACGGTTTGTTTTTACTATTGCCGCTGTCGATCATTATACGATATTCGAGTCTCGCATTTTTTCCTAACTCTCTTTTCAAAGTCTTTGCCAGAAGGTTTACATAATGCTCCTCAATGTACTCATAAAAAAATTGACTGGGTACCTGTATCGTCAAAACATTATCTTTCAAAAGCACAGGTTTGATTGGTTCGAACCATGTTTTGTAATGTTGCCACTCAACGATATCTTTTATAATATTGAGACAATTACTCCAAACTGTTTCGCAAGCATTATCCATTATTTTCGCTAAGCCGTTTTAATAATTTTAGAAAAATATTTTTCTGTGGGGATCATCTAAAAAATTGAAACAAAAAGTTTATTTGTAAAAATTTCATCAACAACACAGCGAATATCAAAAGAATTTGTTGAAAAAAAAATTTTTTATTTTATGTTTTTTTACAATTAAAAATATTTTTATCTTTTAAAAAATAAAATAGTTTTTGATTTCAATTTTTGGCGGATTTTAAAAGCTACACCTGCATTGGTTCCGGATGCAATTCAATCATTTTTTTACAGATTTTAAAGTTATTGTTTATTTCTCTATTTTTTAAAAAAATAATTTTTAATAATTGGTTATAAATGTGCAAAAGATTTTTCCTGACATTATAATCAATTATAGTTTTTTTAGCTTAAATGCGTTTATCTTTAAAAAAAATTGAAGAATTATGAGTTACGAATTAACAGGAAAATTATTAATAAAATTTGATACCACGCAACGAACAGAATCCTTTAAAACACGTGAGTTTGTAGTGGAAAAATCTGAGGATATAAATGGGAAATTAATTACTAACTTAATAAAATTTCAATGTGTACAGGAACGCACAGGTATTATAGATCGTGTAAATGAAGGCGACGAGATAAAAGTATATTTCAATATTCGTGGTACCAAATGGGAAAAAGACGGCCGCGTTTCTTACTTCAATAATCTCGACGCATGGCGTATCGAACAAATATTGAAACCCGGCACTGATGCTTCTTCAGATGACGACCATCTGGAACCATTAGATACTTTCACTTCTTCATCGCAGGATGCTATTGATGATTTGCCATTCTAAGTTACAACTTTCCAAAAGTCCGGCATTTAGTATTTATCAGCTCAACTGAATTAAAAACTTTGGGAAAGTTTAAAGAAAAGTTTTAAAGTTTTCAGGATAACAACCTGGCACTATTTTATGCAACAGAAAATTTCTCTTAAACTTCTTCCATCGGATGCAACCAGTAATACTGCTATTCTTGAAAATATTGCAAAGACAACAGGAAAAAAATTAACGGAAATTACCGGCTTTCATCTAATGAAAAAATCCCTGGATGCAAGAGGAAAAATGGTATGGATCCATCTTACGGTAAATGCATTTATTAATGAACCTTTTCATCAAAAAGAATTACAATCATTCGATTTTAAAGACGTAAGCAAGTCTTTAAGAAAAGTAATCATAATCGGAGGCGGCCCCGCAGGCATTTTCGCAGCTTTACAATTAATAGAATGTGGAATAAAACCCATAATTCTCGAAAGAGGAAAAGAGGTAAGAGCCAGAAGAAGAGACCTTGCAGTTTTAAACAAAGAAGGAATTATTAACCCTGAAAGTAATTATTGTTTTGGCGAAGGAGGAGCAGGCACCTACAGCGACGGAAAATTATACACGCGAAGTTCTAAGAGAGGTAATATTACCCGCATACTTAACCTTTTTGTGCATTTTGGCGCCGATGAAAATATTTTATACGAAGCGCATCCTCATATTGGAACAAATAAACTTCCGGCTATTATAACGGATATGCGTAAACGCATCTTAGATTGTGGCGGCGAATTTCATTTTGAGAAAAAAGTAATTGATTTCAATATTGAAAATGACAAAATATTATCGGCTAAAACGGCTGATGGTGCTGCTTTCAACGGCGATTCTTTTATCCTTGCTACCGGTCACTCTGCCAGAGACATTTTTACATTATTATATAAAAAAAATATAGAGATAATTGCTAAAGGATTTGCCCTTGGGGTAAGAATTGAACATCCACAAGAGCTGATCAATACAATCCAATATGGGGAAATTAACCAGGAAGTGAATCTTCTTCCTCCTGCCTCTTACAGTCTTTCTCAACAGGTAGAAGGAAGAGGTGTGTTTTCATTTTGCATGTGCCCCGGAGGTATAATAGCGCCGGCGGCTACTAACGAAAATGAACTGGTGGTAAACGGATGGAGTCCATCTAAAAGAAATAATCCTTTTGCGAACAGCGGCATGGTGGTGCAGGCAGAAATAGAAGATGTAATCAAACATTTTTCAAAGACGAAAAACGGGTTTAGCAACTTTAAATCTCCTTTGATAATGATGGATTTCCAAAAGGAGCTTGAAAAAAAAGCTTTTGAATCAGGTGGCGGAAAATTTGTAGCACCGGCTCAGCGCATGGTTGATTTTACACAGGATAAATTTTCGTCTTCATTACCCAAATGTTCTTATTTGCCAGGCATACAATCGGCATTATTAAAAGAATCGCTTCCCCCTTTTATTAACGAAAGATTGAAAGCAGCTTTAAAATTATTTGCGAAAAAAATTCCATCAAAAAATAAACTTCATAACTATTTTAGCAATGAAGCGATACTTGTTGCCACAGAAAGCCGAACCTCATCTCCGGTTCGCATTCCACGTGATGAAAAATTATTACATCACCCACAAATAAAAAATTTATTCCCTTGTGGAGAAGGAGCAGGATATGCGGGTGGAATTGTAAGCGCTGCAATGGATGGCGAAAAAGTAGCCCACGCGTGTTGTTTATAGAATGTAAACTCTATTTTTTTGTTGGAATTTAAGACATGTACCAAATCGGAAAGTGGCATATTATAAAAACAGGAATATCCCATATTTGTTTCCTGCCCGAATGATACAGGCGGGGTTTACTGCCAGAAAATATATAACAATTTACCGTTCATAAAATGATAAAAAAGGATCATTAAAAAAATGGCAATCTTCACCGGTGTTTAATAACTTCGTGCTCTTTTTTTAATCTTAAAGAATTTATTTTCATTTAAAAATAAATAATGGCCATACTTGAATTACAAAATTTGAAAAAATATTTTGCCACTCAAAAAGCGGTGGATGATATCAGTTTTTCAATTTCTGAAGGAAGCATATTTGGATTACTAGGTCCAAATGGCGCCGGGAAAACCACTTTATTAAGAATGATTACAGGTATTTTCTATCCTGATAGTGGAAATATTTTTTTTGAAGGGAAAAAATTCAATCCTACTGATGATATTTCAAAAATAGGATACATGCCTGAAGAAAGAGGTTTGTATAAAAAAATGAAGATTGGTGAGCAGGCACTTTACCTGGCGATGTTAAAAGGGATGAGCAGGCGCGATGCCATGAAAAAAATAAAGGAGTGGTTTGTGAAATTTGAAATGGAAAGCTGGTGGAATAAAAAAGTGAGCGATTTAAGTAAAGGTATGGGTCAGAAATTACAATTTGTTACCACAGTTCTTCATGATCCTAAATTGCTGATTTTAGATGAGCCTTTCAGTGGCCTCGATCCCGTGAACAGCAATCTGATAAAAGATGAAATTTTTAAACTGGCACAAAAAGGAACCACCATTATTTTCAGTACGCATCGCATGGAACAAGTGGAAGAAATTTGTAAAAAAATTGTTTTGGTAAATAACGGAAAGAAAATTCTGGACGGAAGTGTAAAACAAATCAAAGACGATTTTAAAGAACATATTTTTAAAGTTGGTTTTGATGAATTGCCTGAAAGCTTTAGCAGCAGTGCTTTTGAGATTGTTGATTCGCAAGAAAATTCTTTTAACGTAAAAATAAAAGACGGAAATAAACCAGCAAATGTTTTGCATGAATTTTTAAATCACAACGCAGCAATTGTTTCTTTCAATGAAGTGTTGCCATCGTTGAATGAAATTTTTATAAAAGTAGCAGGAAAAAAGATTGAGGCATGAGGTGTCAGGTATCGGGTATCGAAAAATTCAATAAACGAATTAACTAATAAACTATTTAACCAACTATCATGAATAAAATCTGGCTGGTAATTAAAAGAGAATATTTAACGAGGGTGAGAAACCGGACTTTCATTCTCTCAACTATTTTACTTCCTTTATTTTTTATAGGATTTATTTTTGCGTCTGCTTATTTTTCTGCTACCAGTACCGAAAATCAAAAGGTAGCTGTATCTGATAGTAACGGGATTTTCAAAAACAGTTTTCAAAACGACAATTTAATTACTTATGAATATCCTTCTGATGTAACGGCAAATAATTTTAAAGAGAAAGGCTATTCTGCGTTTCTGAAAATTCCAGAAAACTATGCTTCCGGTAATGATTCTATCTCTTTAATTTCAACCAAACAGTTAGGGATGGACGCAGAAGATAAAATTAAGGATCAAATCAATGACGCCATCAGAAACCAGGCTTTTCTCAAAAATAATATTGATAAAAAAGTGTTGGATTCCATCAATAAAATCAACGAAGATGGAATGTATAATTTTCGCACTGTAGTAAAACAAGGAAATAAAACTGAAAAATCCAATGCGGCACTTTCTTATGGAATTGGCTATGGAAGCGGATTTCTTATATATATTACGTTGTTTATTTACGGAGCTGCCGTTATGCGCGGAGTCATGGAAGAAAAAATGAACCGCATAGCAGAAGTGATCATCAGTTCGGTAAGGCCTTTTCAATTAATGATGGGAAAAATCCTGGGAATAGCTGCTGTAGGTCTCACACAATTGTTAATATGGATTGTACTTATCGTTCTACTATCAACGGTAACTACTTCATTCTTCTCTCCGGAAACCCTGCAACATGCGCAAGCTATGAATTCCTCTATGGGTGCAGCGGGAAACAGCTCTGCTGCGATGAATTTCTTAAATGCAAAATCTACTTTTTTGTCTGCCAACTGGGGCTTGATCATTCCTTGTTTTCTGTTCTATTTTGTAGGTGGCTATCTTTTTTACGCCTCTTTATTTGCCGCAGTTGGGAGTGTGGTAAACGAAGATCCCCAGGAAGCTCAGTCATTAATGCTTCCGATTACAATGCCGATTATTTTATCATTTATTATTATGACAACTGCCGTGGGAAAACCCGATGCGCCAATTTCTGTTTGGGGAAGCATCATTCCTTTTTCTTCGCCAATAGTAATGATGGGACGCATTCCTTCCGGTAATGTACCTGCATGGCAAATCGTTGTATCCATGTTGTCGTTGATTGCAGGCTTTATTCTTACCACTATGCTGGCAGCGAAAATTTACCGTACAGGAATTTTACTTTATGGCAAAAAAGTTACGTTAAAAGAAATGGGAAAATGGCTTTTTAGAAAATCATAAAGCAAGAGATTTCTCCAAATTATGCTGTTTTAAAATCTGTAGAATTTGTTTGTTTACTGCAGGATCTTTCAAGAATTCTTTGATATAAGAGGATTCAACTATCGTTGCCATACCAAAAGAATTTCATCAATTTTTTGCTAAACAGCTATTCTTCTTCCTATACTTCCTAAAACAATAAAGTATTGCGCAAGCATGTATGAAGCCATGATAATCAACCCGGCATTGGGCAAGGTTTCCACAAACTTGTTATAAGCAAGCAAGCTATCTGAAAAAAGAAAAAGGACTGCCCCATAAAAAATAATTTCAAAACTAAAGAGATTCACACGACCAAAACGGCTTACAGCCATTATTGCCATAATAGAAATAATCACGGCATAGATCAAAACCGGGTATTGCATGCTTCCCAAATGTGGTTGCAGATAAATAAATAAACCAGCACAAAATGCAGTAAACACAACAAATGCCCAAAGAAGAAATGGGTTTTTTTGAGCCTTCTTCAATTGATAATCCAATAAAAATGCCCTTATGTAAAATATATGGCAAAGCAGAAAAGCGATTAACCCAAATAAAAAAAATGATGATTTACCTTCCTGTATCAATAACACATCGCCGAACCACGCACAAACTAACCCTGCAAAAATGTTTTTATAAAATGGCTTGGGAAGTTTGGTAGCTGAATAGATCCATGCCATTAAAATTATTACAATAAAAGATTTTGATAAAACACGCAGTGTGTTGTTGTTAATATATTCAGCATAAAGTTGCGAAAGAAAAATAATAAGAAAAATGAAAGAAAACAGTCTATTTTTTTTCTGCATTATGATTCATTTTCTGTAAACAATAAAACCAAATTAATGAAATGAAAAGTAACGATAAGGAGGCAATCATATATCCTATGGTTAATCCAAAAAATAAGGCTCCGCAAATACCAATAATCAAACGGGCATATTCAAATTTGAATTGCCATTTTTTTTGTTCAAGCATTGCGCCACAGGTTAATAAAGTAAAGACTTAGATTTACTGCGGCGCGGATGCTTTTACTTCCTGATTTTTTCTTGCAAAAATTTTCTTACTTTATACAAATCCTCTTTATTAAAAGCGCTTTTTGGAATTAAAAAAAATGACTGGCTATTAAAATACAAATGAAAAAAATTAGTGCTTTCTAAAAAGTCGCTAAAGTCTTTCCATGGCCAACTACGGCTACCTCTTTCATTTTCCAGAAAAACATGCTGCTCTTCAAAACTCACTTTAAAATGATCCTTAAAAGTAGAAGCTCTTCGATAAATAATAATTGGCAGCACAAACCAAAAAGCTATCATCAAAGAAAACCAAAGGGTAGAACTTAATAAAAATGCAATTGGAGAAACTTTATGAGTAAAATACAATATGGCCGCAAAAATCGCAAACAAATTAACCACAACAATCATGATCTTTATCTCCTTCCTGCTAAAGAAATGAAAACGTAATGCCTGTAAAACTTTTGGCTTGCTATAGGTGAAAGATGAAGATGTCATTTAAAACAAATGTACGATGTGATATGGAAATTTACTCTGATATTGCTATGGATACTTAAAAAATTTCAAGCTTATAATTTATTTCGATTTTTAAATTTGACTGTAAAAGTAAAAAGGTATAATTTGTTTAAATATGAAACAAAAAAAAATGAAAGCGCTTACACTTTCTTCAATTACTTTACCTCTTCTTTTATCTTTTGCCTGCGCCATGTCGCAAACGAAACCAGCGCCTGCACTGCAGGTCATGAACGAAGCAAAAACCGAAGCTGCAAAATCAAATAAAAATATTTTGGTCATTTTTCATGCCTCATGGTGCATTTGGTGCCACAGGATGGACACTGCCATGAATGATAAAACTATCCAGACTTTCTTTGATAAGAGTTATGTAATTAAACACCTTACAGTAGATGAGAGAGAGGATAAAAAAGATCTTGAAAATCCAGGTGCGTCTGCACTTCGTACTGAATATCATGGCGAACAACAAGGAATTCCTTTCTGGTTTATCATTGATAAAAATGGAAAACTTCTCGCAGATTCAAGATTACACTCTGAAGAAGGAAAAGTAACTGGAAATAACGTGGGTTGCCCTACCCAGCCTGGTGAAGTAGATTATTTTATTAAAATTCTCAAAAAAACATCCCATCTTACCGACGCCCAACTTGCATTGATACAAAGGAGATTTCTCGAAATCAGCCAATAGAATGGATCCTTTTTGAGTTTAAGATGATATTATTTTAAAAGTCATCTTTTACAAGATGATTTTTATTAAAAATAAAAAATAGCTATGACAAGCTATAACCCCCCGAAAAACCCGCGAGAACCAGACTTCTTTTTTTTAGTTTAATAATATCCAGTGATTCAATGATGGGGTCCGCAGTAAGTATCAGTGATACATTATTTTTTTTCCACCAATCATTTTCTATTAGTTTTTTAAAATGTATAATTCCAACGAGATAATTTATTTGTTCATTGGAATGCCACTCTTCAATACTTTCAAAATCATCTTTACGGATATGCCCCCAGTCGGTAAATCCGATATATGTTTTCACATAAAAATCATGGGTCAGTTCATTAGGTTGAAGATGATTCAATTTTTTATATTCATATTTATAACCGTAGCGCAATGCAGATATATCGCTCAATACCGCTGATGCGGTGGGCAGGCTGCCGGCACCTTTTCCATAAAAGAATTGTTTATCGGCAAAAGAACTTTCTATCACTACACCATTGTATTCGTTTTTTACAAATGCGAGCTGGTCGTCTTTTTTTACAAATTGAGGCAATACAAATGCGGCCACTTTTCCGTTATTCAATTTTTTTGCAGTAGCTACTAATTTTATAACACATTCTTTTTTCTCAGCCTGCTTTGCATCTTCTGCAGTGATATTCTGAATTCCTGTAAAGCAAATTTCATTTTGTTTTGGTAAAATTCCATAAGCATGGGTTAATAAAAATGTCCATTTATTTAAAGCGTCAAAACCTTCTATATCCAATGCAGGATTGCTTTCGGCAAAACCCAATTGTTGTGCCTGTATCAATGCATTTTTAAAAGAAAGTTTTTCTTCAAACATTTTGGTAAGAATATAATTCGTAGAGCCGTTGACCACCGCGTTGATAGAATGTAAAAGATCATTATCATAATATTCTTCGAGGTTACGTATCACCGGAATGGAAGCGCAGCAGGCTGCTTCATATAGAAATGAGGCTCCGGTTTGCTGTTGTAATTTCAACAATTCCGGCAAATGCTCAGCAATCATTTTTTTATTGGCACTCACCACGGACTTACCATTTAAAAATGCAGCTTTTACAATTTCAAAAGCTGCATCAGCATCATCTATCAATTCAACTATCACATTTATTTGAGGATCATTTAGCAATATTTGTTTGTCTGCTGTAAATAAATCTGCCGGAGCGTTTCTCTTTTTTTTGGTATGCTTAATCCCTACTTTTTTAATAGTAGCCTGTAATGATGGCGTCTGGTTCAGTACTTTATAAAGTCCCTCGCCCACAACACCAAATCCGAAAATCCCCAACACTAATTTCTTATGAGTTTCCATTTTTTAATTTGTTTTGGCCTCACCCCAACCCCCCTCTCCAAAGAAGAGGGACAATATTTTCTGGTTAGAGCTAAGACGATTTTTAAATTATTATTTCTTAAATTAATTCCATTTTTTTTGATAATACTTTTTCTGAATTTATTTTTTGCAATGCCTGCTTTAAATCTTCTATCAAATCATCTGCATCTTCAATACCCACGGATAAACGAACAAGTCCATCGCAAATGCCGGATGCTTTTCTGGTGGCATCAGGAATAGATTTATGAGTCATGGTAGCAGGATGGCATAACAGGCTCTTAACGCCTCCCAGGCTTTCGGCCAGTCTAAAATATCGGGTACCAGTTACAAAAGCCCTTGCAGCTTCAATCGTATCTTCTTTAAGAGAAAAGGTTACCACGCCTCCAAAACCTGATGATTGTTTTTTGGCAATTTCATGATTGAAGTGTGTATGCAATCCCGGATAGTAAACATTTTTAACTTCAGGCTGTTCCTGCAAAAATTCGGCTATCGCCTGGGCATTGGCACAGTGTTGTTTTACTCGTAAAGGCAGCGTTTCTATACCCCGAATTACCAGCCAGCTATCGAATGGCCCAAGTATAGCGCCGCTTGCATTTTGAATGAACCTGATCTTTGCACCAAGGTCTTCATTTTTGGTTATCACCAACCCTGCTATTAAATCGCTGTGGCCGCCAAGATATTTGGTAGCGCTGTGTACGATAATATCAGCGCCAAGATTTAGCGGTTGTTGCAGGGCAGGGGAAGCAAAGGTGTTGTCCACACACAGAAGACATTTATTGGCTTTGGCAATTTCAGCAATGGCAGCGATATCTGAAATTTTCAGTGTGGGATTGGTAGGCGTCTCTATCCAGATCAATTTTGTAGCAGGCGTAATAGCATCTACTACATTTTCAATGTGAGTGGTGTCAGCATAATTTACTTTAATTCCGAACTTTTCATAGATGTGGGTGAAAAGCCTGAAGGCGCCTCCGTAAATATCATCTACTGCAAATATCTCATCGCCGGCGGATAATAATTTTACTACCGCATCAATGGCTGCAAGGCCACTCCCAAAGGCTGCACCGGTGGTGCCGTTTTCAAGTTTGGCAATTAAAGTTTCCAATTCAGCTCTTGTCGGATTGCCGGAGCGTGCATAATCATAACCTTTATTTTCACCGGGGGCCTCCTGTACAAAGGTAGAGGTTTGGTAAATAGGTACTGATATGGCGCCTGTTAAGGGATCAGAAGGAATGCTGTGAAGAATTTGTGTGAGATTGCTCATTTTTTGATTTTTTAATTTTGAAACAATTTTTATTCAACCCTTCATAAAACCTTTATCAAAAAAATCGCAGATACGGGCCAGGAGCGTTTTATATACTTTTAAGGCATAAAAAAACTCACCTGACAGAATCAGGTGAGTTAATATTTTATAATTGGTAAACCAATTGTTTTTCATTAAACCTTGAATCTGTCTTATCTGTCCCGATCTCTGATCGGGATGGAGTTAGCACCTTTTAATGCTTGTAAAAAACATTTCAGGTTGCCAAGGCGTCATTGGGCCATTTCCCTCTGCCTTTCTTGATAAGTGAATCACAAAGAACTGGTGCAAAGTTGAAGACAGAATTTGGATTTGCCAAATCTTTTTTAGAAATTCTTCGCACTACCATGCGTGGCCACAGCAGCGCAACAATCCCGATTGCTATCGGGAGAATTTTGCTATTAACAATTCTTTGCTACTGTTTTACCGTAGCAATACGCAAAATCATAAAATCTGCCAAATTAGTTTGTTTACTGTTGTAATTATTTTATCTTTTTTAATAAGATTAAATTTCTCTTATAAATATGAACCTTCCTGTTCAACATCTTTGTTTTGCCCATTTTTAAATAAACTGAAAACAAAAATTAAAATGAATATTTTATTCTTTGGGCAAAAAAGACTAAAAGCTCAATTAGAATAATTCTCCCTTCCAATAAATTCGTATTTTGTATCAATTATTTTTATTTGAGCAAAAAAATATACATTTTTGCATATAACCATCAGTAAATGAAGTTAAAAGACATATACCCATCGCTTTGCGAAAGAAAAGCAAGTAGCAAAAAATCTTTTGCCGTGCTGATAGATCCTGATAAAGTGAATGATAAAAAGATGGAGGAAATGGTACAACTTGCTGTACTGGCAAAAGTGGATTACTTTTTAGTGGGTGGCAGCCTTGTTATTTCAAATTACTTAGATGAATGTGTTCAATTTATTAAACGCAATTGTCCTATTCCCGTTTTACTTTTCCCGGGTAGCTCCACCCAGGTTTCCAAATATGCTGATGCGTTACTTTATCTTTCATTGATCAGTGGAAGAAATCCGGAGTTACTGATAGGCCAGCATGTAGTAAGCGCTCCGGCTATAAAACAAAGCGGACTGGAAATTATCAGTACAGGATATATGGTAATTGATGGGGGTGCACCAACAACGGTTTCTTATATTTCCAATGCATCTCCATTACCTGCAGATAAAAATGAAATTGCAATGTGTACTGCGATGGCAGGTGAAATGCTGGGCATGAAATTAATTTATATGGATGCCGGAAGCGGCGCCAAAAGGCCTGTTACAGAAAGCATGATTGAAATGGTAGCCAATGCCATTGAAGTTCCATTAATCATCGGCGGCGGCATTACCGATCCTGAAAAAGCCTATCTCAATTGCAAAGCCGGAGCAGATATCATTGTTGTCGGAAATGCGATTGAAAAAGATGAATCCCTCATAATGGAAATGGCTTCTGCGGTGCATTCGGTGCCTGTGAAGGTGGGGTGAGTAATTTATTGGTTTATTAAGATTATTCTATCTCTTACCAAATTTTAGATTTCCTTTTTTATAGCCCTGACTAATTGATTATCTTTGAATTGAATTAAAGATGAAATGTTTTTTTAACTAAAATTCATAATGATGAAACTTCAAGTTATCCAAGATGGAAGCGGTAATAATGCGGGGGTTTTTATTCCAATGGAAGATTGGGATTTAATCAAAAGCACTTATCCGGATATTACCCGCCTGAAACATGAATTACCTCAATGGCAAAAAGATTTGATAGATGAAAGGCTTGAGGCAATTGCCGCCAATCCAAAACGGATAAAGCCAATAGAAGGACTTCTCCATAAACTTAATAAGGAAGATTGAAAAAGAGTTACACCATTTTTTATTTTGATGAAGTTGAAAATGATGTAGCTGAGGCCAAAGCGTGGTACAAGTCAAAGCAAAATGGATTGGAAAAAAGATTTGCGAAAGCGATTAAATTTGCTATTGTGAATTTGCAAAAGACACCTACTGCATATTCTATCCGTTATAAAAATGTCCGTATCGCTTATCCGGCTGTTTTCCCTTATGCCATACATTTTTATATTGACAAGCCAAAAAATATGATTGTTATTACTGCTATTATTTTTGCGGGGAGAGACCCCGATATTGCTAAACACAGAATCAATAAGATGTAATTCTATTTTAACTTTTGTAAAGTTTGGAACTTTCCAAAAGTTTACAAGCTCATCATTTCTTTAAATTTCACTGCCTGTCTGCGGCTTATTTCTATTTTTTCGCCGCCGGTTAAATCCAGTAAAAGTCCTCCATTAAAATAAGTCTCAATTTTTTCTATCATTCTCAGGTTGATAATATGTTTTCTGTTGGCCCTGAAAAAAACTTTTTCATCCAATCTTTCTTCCAATGCATTCAACGATTTTAAAATAAGGGGTTTGTTGGTGCCAAAGAAAACTTTTGCATAATTTCCCACGCTTTCAAAAAGACGTACCTCAGAAAGTTTTACAAACCAGCAACGCTCACCATCTTTTACAAAAACCTGGTCATTTTCATGAAGTATTCCCCGGTTATTATAAGAAAGCAACTCTTCTGCATCTTTCTGTTTTACTTTCATTATTGCATCTGCCAGGCGCTTCGGCTCTACAGGTTTCATTAAATAATCCAAAGCGTTTACTTCAAATGCTTTTAAAGCATACTCATCGTAGGCGGTTACGAAAATAACATGGGGCGTTTTTTCCAACTCGGTGAGCATATCAAAACCTGTTTTACCCGGCATCTGGATATCCAAAAAAATAAGGTCGGGATTCAATGCTTCAATTTTTTCTATCCCTTCATCTGCATTGGCTGCTTCCCCTATTACTTCCACATCGGGAAATTCCTGAAGCATTCTCTTAAGCTCGCACCTGGCAAGCCGTTCATCGTCTATCAGAATTACTTTTAGCATATATTTTTATTTTTATTGAACCTGCCTGTTGAAAGCAGGTTGTCTCTCACTTCTTTATTTCTTTATTTTTTTTTACTTAAACACAAAATACAAACCCTCATCCGATAATTCTTTCTTTCCCTTTTCTTCATTCCCCTTTAGGGGTTAGGGGTCAATACATCACCGGCATTACAATTTTAGATTGAACTTTACTTGATTCGATTTCTTCTACTTTAAAATAAGCATTTCCATCGAATAAAAATTTCAATCTGTCGCGGGTACTTGTGAAACCAAAACCTTCTTCTGTTTTGCCATCAAGACTACCCGTATTTTGTACGATCAATTCAAAATTTTTATCTTTAAATCTAGAAATTATTTTTATGATTCCGCCATTTATTCTTTTACTTATGCCATGTTTTATTGCATTCTCTACAAGAGTTTGTAACATCATCGGCGGTAGTGGTTGTTCGAGTGTATCTTCATCTATATCCATTTCTACTTTCAGTCTTTCTTCAAAACGCATTTGCTCCAGAGCAAGATAATCTTTCACAATATCCAGTTCTTTTTTCAAAGGAACAGTTTCCATTTTTTCTACCTGCAGGCTGCTACGCAAAATGTTGGAAAGCTCTGTAATAGCGGTTCTGGCGCGCTTTGGGTTTTCTTCTACCAATGCCCTGATACTATTTAGGGAATTAAAAATAAAATGCGGATTAATATGTGATTTTATCGTTTTTAATTCAAGTTCTTTCACCGTTTTTTCGAGGCTTAACCTATTCAATTCATCTATTCGGTTTCGTTCAAGGTAATGCCAAACCATATACACCAGTAACCATAATGCGATTAATATAAAAGTAAAAATGATATCAAACCAAAATCTGCCTTCGTGTCGATCTTCATATTTCCAGTTCCCGGAATGATCCCTAAACCATCCTGTATTTTTTTTTATATTCACCATTGATGAATAATACAGGGAATCTGCAGGGTTATTTTCATCGGCCAGGTAATAATGAGTGCCGGCTAACCCAAGCGTTTTTTCTGTTGAAATAGCTTTTTGAAGATCCTGGTTTTTATCATATTGCACCAATGAAGTGCCGGTAACTAACGCAGTCGATTTTGCTCCATAATAAGCCAGCAATCCTGTAATTAATACACTTATGATAAATAAGCCAATTACTTTATTGGTTGAAAATTTGATCCATCTTGTTTTTTTAAGAATAAATCTCAATAAATGAGTAGAGGCTATGTACCATACAAATTGTATAAAAAGTATGGCAAATAAAAGATCCCTTTTTCTGCCTGCTTTCCAGTAAACATCATGAAGAAAAAAATAAAAGAAGGAAAGATTTAATAAAGTCCATCCACCCCAGCCAAAAAGCTGACAAAGCCAATAACGCATTGTTGTTTTCTGCATAAGCAAATTTAAAGGGTAAAAGCAGGATTTTTATCAATGAATTGATTAGTGGTGAAAAGTATCATTTGAAAGGTGTTTGATTGTTTTAAAAATCAACAAAACAGGTTTTTTAGCATTAAAAACTTTAGTTTTACAAGGTAGAAAAAATAGAATGCCAAATCAAAATTTAAATAAAGAAAAGGAAATATTATTACCTGTTGATAAGGAATTTGAAAATAATATCCGGCCTGCGGTCATTGAAGAATTCAGTGGTCAATCTCAAATAATAGAGAATTTACGCATATTTATAAAAGCTGCAAAGCAACGCCAGGAAGCGCTTGACCACATTCTTTTTCACGGGCCTCCGGGATTGGGCAAAACCACTTTGAGCAGGATAGTAGCTAATGAATTAGGAGTGCATATTAAAGAAACCAGTGGCCCTGTTATTGAAAAACCCGGCGACCTTGCGGGTTTGCTCACTAACCTGGAAACTAACGATGTTTTATTTATAGATGAAATTCACCGGCTAAGCAATGTGGTGGAAGAATATTTATATGCGGCTATGGAAGATTACCGCATTGATATTATGATAGATACCGGGCCAAATGCACGGAGTGTACAAATAAATCTGAATCCCTTTACTTTAATTGGCGCTACTACCCGAAGCGGTTTGCTTACCTCACCGTTGCTTTCAAGATTTGGAATAAAATCGAGGCTGGAATATTATGACAAATCCACTTTGCAAAAAATAATATTACGTTCATGCTCCATTCTCAACACGAAAATAACATCTGATGCGGCACAGGAGATTGCTGGTCGCAGCCGCGGTACGCCGAGGATTGCCAACGGATTGTTAAGAAGAGTCCGTGATTTTGCACAGGTACTTTCCAACGGCGTGATAGATTTGAAAATTACAGAACATGCGTTGAAAGCATTGAATGTAGATGAATATGGCCTGGATGAAATGGATAACCGGATTTTGAGTACCATCATAGATAAATTCAAAGGCGGCCCTGTGGGTATTACCACTATTGCAACTGCCGTAGGCGAAGAAGCAGGCACTTTGGAAGAAGTGTATGAACCATTTTTAATCCAGGAAGGTTTTATCATGCGCACTTCGCGCGGAAGAGAAGTTACCGAAAAAGCTTATAAGCATTTGGGAAAAGTTCCTCATAGAAATTTGAGAGGACCGGAATTGTTTTCCTGAAAAATGATGAATGATGAATAAGATAAATGAGAAATAAGAAATAAAAAAGGGAGTAAAACTGGCATTGAGTAAACCCGACTGTATCATTAGGGCAGACAAACAAATAGTGAAGATTTCTGTATTACCTAACAGGTTTTAAAAGTAAATTTGTAGAAACGGAATATTTATGACAACAACAGCAATCCGAAAAAAATTAATGACCTATATAGCCGATGCAGACGATAAAAAAGTCAAAGGGCTGTATATGTTGATAGAAGATGATATTAGCAGTAAAGAAAAGTTTGAGTTTAATGATGAACAAGTCAAAATGCTTGAACAGGATAGAAATGAGCATATAAAAGGCAAAAGCAAATCTTATAGCCGTGAGGACGCAAAACAAATCGTGCTTCCAGGGAATGATAAATAAATAATAATGAATAAAAAAGTTAAAGCAACGTAACATAACCCTCTCACAGCAAACCAACAAATAATTAAGATTCTTACTCTAAAAAATTCATGAAATTTGTATAAATCGTGGAAGCATTTATATGCTTTAGAACTAACAGAATTTGCAAGTAAACAAACAAATCTGATAGCTATCGGATCCGGATTCCTATTTTGAATAATAAATAAATTTCCGCAAAATTTGAAGTAAGAAAATTTATCTGATTCTGTCGCTATGCAAGAAAAAATTCAGTTAAAACCTGGTTCTGTAAGTTCTTCAGGTATCCGGCAACAATTTTAAAATTCCCCCTTTATTTTAATAGCCCATAATCAGTGTCCGCTTCGCAAATACTCTTTCAGAATATCTGATTGAGGGTTATTGAATATTTCATCGGGCGTGCCCTGCTCTACCACTTCGCCAAAATACATAAACACAATATGATCGGCCAAACGCCGCGCCTGACGCAAGATATGCGTTACCACGATTAGCGTGTACTCGTTTTTCAAGTCTAAAAATTTCTCTTCTATTTTCCTGCTCGAAATAGGATCAAGTGCTGAATATTACGATTGTTTCTTATTGAACCTTAACTTCTTAATGGTTCAATAAATATTTATTCTTAGTTGTTTGTTTCTGTTTTATACACCAGTACATTCGTCAGCGCATTAAATACAATGATGATCACAAACAGCAACAATGCAGACAACATCAGCGCTGCATCGTATAAAGGCACCGACATCATATCACCGTAATTATTGGCAATAAGCGCAGGCAAAGGATATGCAGGTTGAAATACATTGTGTGGCACCTGCGCCACGTTGCCCACTACCATCAGCACAGCAATGGTTTCGCCCAATGATTTGGATATACCAAGGCTCATTGCCGCGATGATGCCTGTTTTCCCTTGTCTTAATAAAATCCATTTAATCGTTTCCCAGTAAGTTGCGCCTAAAGAAAGCGATGCTTCTTTCAGTTCTATCGGAATGCTGCGCAATACCTCCATCAGCATGTTCAACATATAAGGCACAGCCATGATGGCCAGTACAATTCCACCAGACAATAAGCAATAGCCCGTCGTAGTAAACCCAAATGCAGGAGCAACGTGCTCGCTTATCAGTGGCACTACCACCAGCACGCCCCATACGCCATAGACCACAGATGGTATGCCGGCTAATACATCTATTACAAAATACATTCCCTGTGTGAGCCATCTGGGCGCATATTGTGTAAGATAGATGGCCGCCAACAAACACACGGGCGCCGACAAAACAAAAGACAACAACGTTACCCACAGCGACCCGATGATGAATGCGTAAAAGCCAAACTTACCTTCCATCGGCGACCAGTCGGAAGAGCCGATTAAGCTGCTCAAAGAATATTCGCGGAACAAGGGCAGCGACTTCAATACCAAACCCAGGCCTATCGTCAGCGGCAGCAGCAACAAGAAAATCACAGCTACATTCAGCCAGGTATTGGAAATACGGTCTATCCATTTTCGCGGAAGCAGGAACGTTGTCATCTTATTTGTTTCTGGGTTAGTATTATTTTAGTTTATCCAATTGCGCCTGTATCTTTTCCGGAGGCAAAGGCACATAGCCCGCAGCTTTTACATATTGCTGTCCATCGGTAAGTACCCATTTCAGGAAATCTATTACAGTCGAATCGGTTGGTTTTCCTTTGGTAAGAAAATACAAATCACGTGCAGGCGGCGAAGGGTAACGCCCGTCGGCAATGGCTTTCAGCACACTGTCGGCATTGTCATAAAAGTTTTCCTGCGGATCTATTTTCCGGTTATTGTTTACATCTATTGGAATAACATCCACACCCGGCCTTTTCTTGCCGGTGGTAATGTCATACGCATAAGCCACATTATTGAAGCCCACACTATACACATCCTTGGCTACGGCATCGGCCAGTCCCGGGTCGCATAGATGCCTGTACCTTTGATATTATCTTGTTTACCATCAAAGTATGCAGCCCAGGTATCGGCTGCACCGGCCGCATCAGAGCGTGTATAAACTACGATGTTGTTATTTACTGAGGTGTCGAGCACGCTGCCCCAGGTGATATTTTTCCCGGAGAAATAAATATCCTTCAATTGATCGTGCGTAAGGCCTTTGCGATGTATAATACCCGCCAGCGGATTTTTTGCGCTAAAGGTAGGCAGTACCGCATCTTTGGAAACAGCAAAAAGTACAACGCCTTTTTGTTCTTCCACAGGAGTCAACACACGCGAAAACATAGCGAGGTCGGCAGCGCCGGCCACCACATCGGTAAGGCCTTTGCCTGCACCGCCCGCCGATACATCGAAGCGCGCATCAGGATGAATTTTTTTGTATTGCTCTGTCCATTTTACACCCAAAGGGTATAACGCAAACGCGCCGCTGATAGTAATACTTTTTGATTTACTGCTTTTGCACGCAATAAAAAAAACTGGAAGAGAAAGAAGCAGAAGGCCGGTAATAATTTTTTTTATTTTCATCATAATGAATTTAGAAAATGAATTAATGTTTTTTATATAAATTAAGGTTGTGGTAGATAGTCAGACGGGCAATGTCACGGTCGTAATATTGCGTGCCTGAACTTCGCTCCTGGAAATAATTCATATAGCCCAGTTCCACCTGAAAGTTATTAGAGATGCCATAGTTCAATGCTATATAAGCACGGTTTTGGTCAAAAGTATTTTGCACAATGGAATGCCCGATATTCAGCATTATTTCGTCCGCCACTTTTGCGGATAACGTACCGGCAGCGCTTTTCTGTTTTATAAGAGGATATTGCAATTGGAGTTGGTAACGGAAGCGTTGTGTAAAAGTGTAACCTTCAAGCAATTCACTTGCATTGCTTTTGCGGGTCCAGCGCTGTTCTAATTTGAACCGATGACTAATGATTAAATCTTTAATCTTCCGGCTATAAGATAATTCTTCGTGCGGTCTTAGTTCAGGTACCGTCACGGCTGTAGGCTTTGAGGGATCTGCCGGATTAGATGAGTTGTAATAAGTAAATCCTACACCAGCGCTCCATCCTGCTCCCAGCTTGCGGACAAGTACTACACGCGGTAGCACCCAATTGGCCTGCCTGTTGTCTTTAAAAAACCGCCTGTCCTCCAGCTCCAGGGTAATTGTATAATCTGACGAGAGATCGTATTTGCCATAATATCGCACCCAATATTGGCTTTGATGTGTTACTTGTTTTTGTGCTTGTAAAGGTGTTATAAAGCCTGTTGTAGCTAATAAAGCCACACTTATATTCCTATAAGTTTTGTACATTTGTAAGAGTTTAATGTGAAGAATATTTTTATTCTGATCAAAGGGAAATAGTTACTGCTATTTCCCTTATTTGTCTAGCGAGACAATAAGCATTTTGGTATCCCTCCTGCGGGCGCATGAAAAAATAAATATCTCATTTTATTGGGTTTGTTTTTTATAAAAAATATCCTACTAATTTAGTAGACTAATAAGAGAAAAAAATTCCTTTTCTCAATCCACCTTTCTATTCCTGAACTTTGAATCACGAATAGCCTAAATAATTAGAGCTGTAAAATCTGTTTTTGGGTATTTTGTCTCTTGAATCATCTTTGGCAACACAACAGTGCCACTCTTTAATTTGATAAAGTAAAAAATGAAACAGAGGCAATTTTGATAAAATTATTTTCTTTATAATTGTATTAATTCTTTTCAACAAAACACATACAACTTTGTAATCCTGCAAATGAAAGATTAAAGTGATAAAGGTGTGTCTCTTTAAATGTTTTTGCAAATAACATTTTTGTTGAGATGCAACATCGCATGAATTGTATAAAGTTAATTAACTGGATAGGCATAATAATAATTTCATTAATAAATAATCTGAGGACAAATATAAAGTAATTTTTATTAGTCTACCAAATTAGTAGGATATTTATTTTTCTTTTAATCTTCAGGCTGTTGGTTATTATAATGGTACCCTACTTTTATTTTATCTTTACCGGTATGTTATCATATAAAGAAAAATTACTCAAAAAATTTAATGAAGAATACCAGAAGCTCAATGAAAAACAGCGCCAGGCTGTAGATACTATTGAGGGCCCGGTGATGGTAATTGCCGGCCCCGGTACGGGGAAAACTCAAATTTTAGCTGCGCGGATCGGTAAAATTTTATTGGAAACCGATGTAAATCCGCAAAATATTTTATGCCTTACTTATACAGATGCCGGCGCTATCGCTATGCGAAAAAGATTATTGCAATTTATTGGCCCTGATTCTTACAAGGTAAACATTTATACATTTCACGGATTTTGTAATGAGGTGATCCAACAAAATTTATCCTTGTTTGAGAAAACTGCGTTGAACCCGGTTTCTGATTTGGAAAGAATACAACTTTATAAAAAACTTATTGATAATTTACCCAAAAACAATCTTCTTAAAAGGTATCGCGGCGATGTATATTATGAAATAAAAAACCTTCAGCATTTATTTTCGGCCATGAAAAAAGAAGGCTGGACACCGGAATATATTGCCGGTTGCATTGAACAATATCTTGAAAAAATAAAAGACGATGACAACTTTAAATATAAAAGAGCTTCAGCAAAATCAGGTGCAAAAGTTGGTGATTATAAACCCGCTTTTTTTGAAGAAACTGAGCGTATGGAAAAATTACGTGCTGCCGTAAATGAGTTTAGTAATTTTCAGGATTTGATGAAACAAAATAACCTATATGATTTTGATGATATGATTAATTGGGTTATAAAAGTTTTTAAAGAAAATAAAAATCTTTTGGCCGATTATCAGGAAAGGTTTCAATACATTTTAGTTGATGAATATCAGGATACAAGCGGCACACAGAACGAAATTGTAAAATTGTTGATTGAATTTTGGGATTCGCCAAATGTGTTTGTTGTGGGAGACGAAGATCAAAGTATTTTCCGTTTCCAGGGTGCTAATATCGAAAATATGGAAAATTTTGCCAACAGTTATGAAGGGCTTTTAAAAATCGTTCTTACCAATAATTATCGCTCCACAAAACCTATTCTTGATGTTTCCAAATCTTTGATTGATAAAAATGAGGAGCGGCTTGAAAAAAATAAAGTATTGATCAGTTCAAAAGAAGAATTAAAAAATATTACTGAGTTTCCGTTTATAATTGAATACAATACCATAAAAGATGAAATGGCAGATATTACCAATAAGGTTGAAAAGCTTATTAGGAAAGGAACAGAGGCTGGAAAAATAGCTGTTATTTATAAAGAAAATAATTATGGCGAGCAATTAATGAAATATTTCAGGCTAAAAAATATTTCTGTTTATTCTAAAAGAAGTATCAATATCCTTGAAGATCCATTTGCAAAAAAAATAATTCAATTATTGAACTATCTCGCTGCCGAGCATGAGATTCCATACAGCGGCGATGAGATTCTTTTTGAAATTCTGCATTTTGATTTTTATAAAATACCGCCCATAGAAATTGCGAAACTCACCGTAGAAATGAATAGTAAAAACTACAGCGGGCAATTGGCTTCTATCAGGAAATTATTGTATGACAAATCGAACGCGGTTGCGAAAGATTTATTTGACACCGGCATCAACCCGGCATTAAAAGATTTCAGTAAAATGATGGAGCAGTTGATAGCAGATGTTTCCAATGTAACACTGCAGCAACTATTTGAAAAAATAATCGGAGACGCAGGCGTACTTTCTTACATCATGAAGAGCGATAATAAGATCAGGCTGCTTCAGATTCTTACTGCGTTATTCGATTTTATAAAAGATGCCACTGCACGCAATCCGTTTCTTGATCTGCAAGGATTCATTGACATTATAAACCTGATGAAGAAAGAAAAACTTTCATTGCCATTAATGCAGTTTTCGGACAATAGCGCCGGCGTAAATTTTTTAACTGCACATGGTTCCAAAGGCCTCGAATTCGAGCATGTTTTTATTACGGGTATGAATGCACATTTATGGGAGAAAAAAAGAAATGCGAATGATGGTTACAAACTTCCTGACACATTATTTTCATCTCTTCCTTCAGGCAATGCAAATGAAGAACTTCGGCGTTTATTTTATGTAGCCCTTACCAGAGCGGAAAAAAATCTGCAGGTATCATTTATCAAAATAAAACCGGATGGAAAAGACGCGGAACATTCCATGTTCATTGCTGAAATTGTAGAAGGCAATAACCTGGGTATCCAATCTATAAATTTACCGGAAGAAGAATTGATGAACTATGAAATTTTAAACTTCATTCCCCAGGCGCCCGAAATAGAAAAAGATGAAGCCAATTTTATAAACTCATTGCTCGAAAAATATGTGATGAATGTAACTTCATTAAATAATTATTTAGATTGTCCGCTCGCATTTTATTATAAAAGCCTGATAAGAATTCCTTCGGGGAAATCGGAGAATTTAGAATTTGGCAGCGCCGTGCATTTTGCATTGCAAAAGCTTTTTGAAGAAATGCAAAAAAATGAAACACAACAATTTCCTTCAAAAGAAAAAATGCTTGGATCTTTCGTTTGGTATATGAAGAGGCACCGCGAAAATTTTACACAGGAAGCTTACGACAGAAGAATGGAATATGGAGAAAAAGTGTTGGGAGATTATTATGATAATTACATCAAATCATTTAATAAAATAGTAGCTGTAGAAAGAAATATTAAAAATGTAGTAAACGGTATTCCGATAAAAGGGAAAATAGATAAAATGGAATTTAATGGTAATGAGGTGAACGTGGTAGATTATAAAACCGGTGATGTAAACAGCAATTATACTAAGAAAAAATTATTATCCCCAAATGACGAAAACCCCAATGGCGGCGACTATTGGCGACAGGCCGTTTTTTACAAAATACTGATTGATAACATGGATGGCAAAGACTGGAAAGTGGCAAGCTCAGAATTTGATTTTGTAGAACCCGATAAAAATAAAGGTTATCAGAAAAGAAAAATATTTATTGAAAGGGCAGATATAGAAACAGTAAAGCAACAATTAACGGAAGTTTGGAATAAAATCCAGGCGAGGGATTTTTATACCGGTTGCGGTAAAGAAGATTGCTATTGGTGCAATTTTGTAAAAGAAAATAAATTAGCAATTGCTTTGCACGATATTATTGAAGAAGAACAGGAGATTTAAATTTTATTTAGGAGCAACAAACATCAATATCCGTCCAAAGAAATTAAGTTTGCTTTTTTGATATGAAAATATTTAATTCTATAATTGTTTTATTGGTTATTGGTTTGTGTTATTTACTTTCTGTTTTGGGAAGTGGTTGCGCACAAATAGGCATGCCTACCGGTGGTCCGAAGGATACCATTCCACCGGTATTATTAAAGTCAGTTCCGCCTAACCGAACACTTCATTTTACAGGCAATCATATCACTTTTACATTCGACGAATATGTGCATATTCAAGACCTGCAGAAAAATTTATTGGTAGCCCCGGAACCGAAAATAATTCCTAATATCACTTCTAAATTAAAAACAGTTTCTATAAAAATACGTGATACGCTGCAACCCAATACCACCTACAGTTACCAGTTCGGGAATGCCATCCAGGATATTGATGAAAACAATCCGATCCGCAATTTCACTTACGTTTTTTCTACTGGCTCTTACATAGATTCGCTTCAGTTTCAAGGCAAAGTAATTTTGGCAGAAACAGGGAAACCAGACAGCACCTTGTTGGCTTTGTTATATAATAACCTGGATGATTCTGCAGTTTATAAACACAAGCCAAGATATGTTGCGAGGTTAGATTCTTCCGGTAATTTTCTGTTCAGATACCTTGCAGAAGGTACTTATCATTTGTACGCATTAAAAGATGAGAGCGGCCAAAAAATGTATAATAATCCTTCACAGCTTTTTGCTTTCGCCGATAGCGCTATCCAGATAACTCAAAATGTAAAACCAGTTGAATTATATGCTTATGCAGAAGAAAAAGAAACAAAAAAACCTGTTTCATCTTCACCGGCAAATAAAAAGAATCCTGAAAAATTATTGAAATATACGGCTTCACTTACCGGAGGAGCACAGGATTTACTTACTCCGCTTACGATTCAATTTGAGGTTCCATTAAAAAATTTTGATGTTTTGAAAATAAAACTATCAGATACTTTGTATCATCCGGTTGAGGGAACCGAAATATCATTAGACACTACCGGGAAATTGATTACAGTATACAATAACTGGTCAGCAGATACTTACTACAAATTAGAAATTGATAAAGATTTTGCGAAGGATACTTTGGGAGATGAATTAAAAAAATCAGACACCATCAGCTTCAAAACAAAGAAAGAAGGCGAATACGGAAGCCTGAAATTAAATTTTACCAATCTTCAAAAAATAGCACGCCCTGTTTTACAATTTGTACAAAATAATGTAGTAGTAAATTCATTTAAAATTAGTTCAGCCACATTCACTATTAAATTATTCAATCCCGGAGATTATGAATTGAGGATTTTGGATGATGAAAATGAAAACAGAAAATGGGATCCTGGAAATTATCATCTGAAAAAACAACCTGAAAAAGTAATTTCCTATCCTAAAAAAATCAGCGTACGGGCCGATTGGGATAATGAAGATGACGTGGTGTTGTAGCAGCTATAAGGTTTGCAGCATAGCTTTTCGTGTTGATGGGAACCTTATGGTGCTTTAGTAAATTATTTCAATCGTTAAAAGGTTTATTTGGGTAATTGGGTAATTAGGAATCTCAATTATTTGTTTGCCTGCCGGAATGATACAGGCGGCTTTACTGTGAAGTGAATAATGGTTATAATTTTTGATTGTTTAATCCGATAGATTATGTGATGCTATTTATCATATAGTAATTAAAAACTTTGATTCAAAATCTCTCTTATTTGTTGCTTTATTGGAAGGTTAATTTCGTTACTTATTCATTTTTTATTTATTATTCATTCTTTCAAATTCATTCTTTCTTCTTTCTTAATTTCGCTCCATGATTTTTTCCTCTTCTCTTTTAGAAAATGCGGTTAATGAATTTGCCAAACTTCCCGGTATTGGTAAAAAAACGGCTTTACGTCTGGTACTTCATCTTTTGAAAAAAGATGTGAGCGATGTAAAAATATTCAGCGATGTAATTTTAAAAATGCGCGAAGAAATTCATTTTTGCGCCCGTTGTAGAAATATAGCTGATAAATCCTTGTGTAATATTTGTTCAGATCGCAGCCGCAAGCAGGAAATCATTTGTGTGGTTGAAACCATCAGGGATGTAATTGCCATAGAAAGTACGCAACAATACAACGGCCTTTATCATGTTTTGGGCGGAATAATTTCCCCATTGGATGGCATTGGCCCCGATCAGTTAGAAATAGATTCCTTATTAAAAAGAGTAAATGAAGAGAAAACCGATGAACTGGTATTCGCATTAAGCCCCAATATACAAGGTGATACCACTATTTATTACATCAGCAAAAAACTAAAAGAGATACCTGTAAAAATTACTACAATAGCGCGTGGCATTTCATTTGGAGGCGAACTGGAGTATGCGGATGAAATGACACTGGCGCGAAGTATTTCCAATCGAATGCCCATTGAAAATTATGTAGGAAATAAAGGTTAGAGGATTATTTCTAACCAGCATTATCGAATAATTTATTGTGGCGAATTCATTATTAATTATCTTGCAAACCCATGTAAAACTGAAATAATGTGAACAATTCATCTACTGAAAACAAACCCATAATTGGATTTTCCTGTGGAGATATCAATGGCATCGGGATCGAGCTTATTATAAAATCCCTCTCTGATAACAGGATGCTGGATTTGTTTACCCCTGTCATATTTGCCAGCAACAGGGTCATTAATTTTTACAAAAAAGGGTTACCGGATTTTAATTTCAATTTTACCAGTTTAAAGGATTTTGGTAAGGTCAATCCAAAGCAAATCAACATTTTCAATTGCTGGGAAGAAGAAATATCAATAAATCCCGGCGAATTAAATGAAACCGGGGGAGTGTATGCCATCAAAAGCCTCAAAGCTGCAACCCAGGCGCTAAAAGAAGGAAAAATAAATGCATTGGTTACTGCTCCTATTCATAAAAAAAATGTTCATAGCTCCGAATTTCCTTATACAGGTCATACGCCATTCTTTAAAGATTTTTTTGGACAGAAAGATGTATTGATGTTGCTGGCTTCGGGCAATTTCAGGGTAGGTTTGGTAACCGAACATGTGGCTGTAAAAGATATTGCAGGTTATATTACCAGAGAAAATATTTCAAGCAAAATCAATATTTTACATACATCCCTAAAAAAAGATTTTAATATAGACAGGCCAAAAATTGCTGTTTTGGCATTAAATCCACATGCAGGAGATGAGGGACTGATAGGTTCGGAAGAAGAAGAAATAATAAGGCCGGCTGTTAAAGATGCCAAACACCACAATATGATTGTGATGGGCCCGTATAGCGCTGATGCTTTTTTTGCCCGTGGATCCCAAAATAGATTCGACGGTGTACTGGCTATGTATCACGATCAGGGCCTGATTCCTTTAAAATCACTGTCGTTTGGCGAGGGAATCAATTTTACAGCCGGGTTACCTTGCATCCGTACCAGCCCTGATCATGGAACCGCGCTGGATATTGCAGGTAAAAACAGGGCAGATCCCTCCTCTTTTATTGCAGCCATATTTGGCGCTATGGATATTTTGAAAAACCAGGAGGTATATGAAGAAAATCGAAAAAATCCATTAAAAAAGCTGAGCGCAACTTTTGTGTCAGGAAGTGTTGATGAGAAAATTACGGAGTAATGGTGTATTTCTGAGTCGGATAAAATAAACCCTAAATATTTTGCGTTATTAAATTGGGTTTTTTATATTTAAATTAAACAAAACAATACTTTTGTAAAAGAATTTAATTTAATTCCAAGGCATGGATAATATCTTTTTAAGCGGTGGACTGGCATTTCTGATTACATTTTTTTCTATACCCGTAATTATTGAAGTAGCCAAAGACAAAAAACTGTTTGATGAACCTGGCGAAAGAAAAGTTCATAAGGCTGTAATACCCACACTTGGCGGACTTGGGATATTTGCCGGGTTTGTAATTGCCATTTTAATGGGAGTTCCTTCTTCAGCTACTTCGGTATTTCAATATTTCATGGCCGCTATTATGATCATCTTTTTTATGGGCATTAAAGATGATATTTTGATTCTTACTGCTACAAAAAAATTTATAGGACAATTGCTGGCGGCAGCAATCATTATAAAATTTGGAGGGATTGAAATTACTAACATGTATGGCTTTATGGGGATACATGCCATCCCACACACTGCAAGTTTTTTACTTACTTTATTCACTATAGTGGTTATCACCAATTCCTTTAATCTTATTGATGGTGTTGATGGTCTTGCTGGTAGCCTTGGTTTACTTACTTCCACTATTTTCGGAATTTATTTTTATTTAACCGGACAGGTTTTATACACCATTATGGCAGTATCCCTTGCAGGAAGCCTTGTAGCATTTTTAATTTATAATTTTAATCCTGCAAAAATATTTATGGGTGATACGGGCTCACTGTTAATAGGAATTATCAATTCTATTTTTGTAATAAAATTTATTTCTATTGCATCAAGTCCATCTTCTGTGCTTCCTTTAGAATCGGCGCCTGCATTAGGCTTTTCTATTTTATTGGTTCCTCTTTTTGATACTTTGAGAGTGGTAAGCCATAGAGTCTTAAACCACCGCTCTCCTTTCTGTCCGGATAGAAATCATATACACCATTTTTTACTTGATATGGGTTTAAGCCATAAAATGATTGTTGTAACCTGCGTAATCACAAATATTTTATTTATCGCATTGGCCTATTTTCTACGCTTTACAGGCACTACTGCAGTAATGCTGGTTCTGGCTACTGTGGCAACTTTTATTGTAGGAATTGTTTATTACAACAGGCCTAAAGCCAAAGTTTTTCAAACCAATGGACAACTTACCGAGGATTCAATCATCAAAACACGCCAAATCTTTACCCTTGCAAGTGAGCCTGTGGAGCAGGATTAGTTACTTCGCTTTTTAACTTTTATATCACTTCGTTTTATTAAATTTGTAAACTTTTTGAAATGCGCCGTAGAGCGGAAAGAAAGTATTTTAAAAAATTTTTAAATTATGACAGGCGAAACCACAGCAATATTAGATGAGACTTCAATTTCAATGAAAAAAGCGATGGAGCATTTTGAAAGTGAATTGATAAAAATCCGCGCTGGAAAAGCCAACCCAACAATGCTGGATGGAATAATGGTAGATTATTATGGCAACCCAACGCCTATAAACCAGGTAGGTAATTTAAGTGCGATGGATGCCCGTACCCTAACCATTCAACCCTGGGAAAAAAATATGCTTCAGCCTATTGAAAGGGCTATTATAGCTGCCAATATCGGCATTAATCCCCAAAATGACGGTAATATCATCCGCTTATTTTTGCCTCCGCTTACAGAAGAGAGAAGAAAAGACCTGGTAAAAAAAAGCAATAACGAGGGAGAACAGGCAAAAATATCTGTACGTAACATTCGCAGGGAAGCTATAGAACAAATAAAGAAATCAGAAAAAGAAGGACTTAGTGAAGATGCCGCCAAAGAAGGAGAAGTGGCAGTACAGGAAATTACCAATGAATATATATTACTTATTGAAAAACATCTTGGGGCGAAAGAAAAAGAAATTATGTCGGTCTAAATTTTTATGTTGTCATGCCTAAGGAACAATTACTTCTATTAATAACTACACCGATTTACCTGATAGTAATTGGACTTGAGATACTCTTAAGTAATCTTCACTTAAAAAAATATTATTCAGTTAAAGATACATTGATGAATATATATCTATGTATTCTTAACGGTGGAATAGACCTTTTATTCCGTGCGGTGTATGTATTGATTCTCCTATTTTTTTATCAACTTCATTTCATTAGTTTTTCATTCAATTTCATTTTATACTGGTTCTTGCTTTTTATTCTTGAGGATTTTGTATTCTATTTCGAACACAGGGTGGATCATTTTTGTCGCTTCTTCTGGGCCATACATGTTACGCACCATTCCTCAGAAGAATTTAACCTGACTACCGGGTTTCGTTCATCTGTTTTGCAACCGCTTTATCGTTTTATTTATTTTATTCCCCTGGTTTTTTTGGGTTTTAAACCTTTGGATATTGTGTTTATGTATTCATTAACCCAGATATATGGAATATTGGTACACACACAATACATTGATAAAATGCCAGGGTGGTTTGAAGCCATTTTTGTAAGCCCTGCTCATCACAGAGTACATCATGCTAGCAATGTACGCTATCTCGACAAAAATATGGGAATGGTTCTAATTCTCTGGGATAAGCTTTTTGGGACTTTCCAGGAAGAAGTAAAAGAAGATCCTGTAAAATATGGACTCACCAAACATTTAGATCATCCCTATCATCTTACCAATATTATTTTTCATGAGTTTAAAAATATTTCTTATGATTTACATAATAAAAAGATACCGCTTTCACTAAAAATAAAATATTTAATAATGCCACCAGGATGGAGCCATGACGGAAGCACTAAAACTGCAAAGCAATTACGGGAAGAATTATTGCAATCAGAAAAGCCGTTTAAAAAAGAAAAGTAATAAAATTGTCATGGTTTTGATTAAAATATATTTTTTTTGAATCTCTGTGAAACTGCTACTTTTACTGATATAAAATAAAAACCATTATTTTAATCACTCAATTTTTTAACTCTTAAAAACAAAACACATGAGCTTTATTAAAGATTTCAAAGCCTTTGCCATGAAAGGCAATGTAGTAGATCTCGCCGTGGCGGTTATTATTGGTGTAGCGTTTACCGCAATCGTATCTTCACTGGTAACGGATATTATTACTCCCCTCATATTAACACCTGTGTTGGATAAATTGGGATTAAAAGACATTGCAGAGCTTAAGTGGGGCTCAGTAACCTACGGAAGATTTTTAGCAGCAGTTATTAATTTCCTGGTAATTGCATTGGTTATATTTATGATGGTAAAAGCTATAAGCAAATTGCAAAAGAAGGAAGAAGCGGCAGCTCCTCCTGCACCATCATCCACAGATCAATTATTGGCAGAAATAAGAGATGAGCTTAGAAAAAAATAATTTAAATTCAATACATTTGTCATCCCGGTGATCTTTTCACCGGGATTTTTTTTATAATGATCTTTGGAAAAAAGTTTTAATCTTCTTAAAATGACTTCAGAAATTTATCAAATAAAACTACCTCAGTTTGAAGGACCTTTCGATTTATTATTATTTTTTATCGAAAGAGATGAACTGGATATTTACAATATCCCTATTACAAAAATCACAGACGATTTTCTGGTTTATATTCATACCAGTGAATCGCTGAATATAGAATTAAGCAGTGAATTTATACTTTTCATCAGCACGTTGATGCGCATCAAAGCAAAAATGCTATTGCCCCGAAAGGAAATTGACCAGCATGGTAATGAAATAGATCCCCGCCAGGAATTGATTGACAAAATTATTGAGTATAAAAGATTTAAGGAAGCTTCTCAAAAGATGAGCGAAATGGAAGCCCTTAGGATGTTGATGGTGAAGCGTGGAAATATACAGCGTGAGCTTTCACTGGTTGGTGAAGAAGCAAGTGAAGGCACCGAAATTCAGGCAGTAACTTTATTTAAATTGATGAAGGCTTTTGAAAAAGTGGCGCAACGGTTGCAGGACAAAAAGAATAAACCAGTACATACTGTTATCAGTTACAAATACACAATGGAAGGATGCCGGAAATATTTGCTTGACATCATAAAATCCCAACATTCAGTTTCATTTGAAAAAATATTTAATGTATGCGAGGACCGTATTCATGCCATATTTTTTTTCCTGAATATACTGGAACTAATTCAACTGAAATACATGACCATATTAATAGGATCCGGAATGAACAATTTTATTATTGAATACAATGAAGACAGGATAGAAGAAGAAATTCCTTCAGAAGAAAACCAGGCATTTCCCATCCAGGAAGAAATAGCATTTCCGAATCAAAATTAATTGATAGAAAATAACTCTTTAAATATTTTTCTTCCGTCAATATTGCCAAGCATAGTGCTGCAGGCTCTTTCAGGATGAGGCATCATACCAAAAACATTTCTTTCTTTATTTGTAATTCCTGCAATACTTTTTAGGGAGCCATTCGGAGAATGGTCTATATGAACCTCTCCTTTTTGATTACAGTAACGAAAAAGCACCTGGTTGTTTTTTTCAATTTCTTCAAGTTCATTTTCTTTTACAAAATACCTTCCTTCACCGTGTGCCACAGGTATCTTATAAATACTGCCCGACCGATCTTCTTTATTTGTCAGATAAATATTTTTACATGCAAATTGCCTGTGAGAATTTTGTAATAAAACACCGGGCAGCATACCGCTTTCACAAAGAATTTGAAACCCATTGCAAACACCAAAAACTTTGCCACCTTTGCCTGCAAATTCAATAACACTTTGCATCATCGAGCTGAACCTGGCGATAGCGCCACATCTCAGGTAATCGCCAAAACTAAATCCTCCGGGCAGTACAATACAATCAGAATTATTGAAATTGGAAAGGTCTTTATCTTTATGCCATAAAGTAATCACTTCCTGACCTAAATCATCCTGCAGCGCATGGATCATATCCCTGTCGCAATTAGATCCCGGAAAAACCACTACGCCAAATTTCATTTTTTATCTTTTTATTTAATGACAAAGATAAACATACACTAATTTACTTTTGAAAATACTCCATATAAATAACAAACCCTACCATTGTCCAATGTAATATCCGTGGGATCCATTTTACGCGAGGATAATAAAATCCACAGGCAATAAATGCGGAAACAGGTACTAAAACCAATAACCAATTTTCAACTTCATTGATACTATTAATAAAAGGAACTGCCAAAGCAATTATTAAATATAAAAGTAAAAGTTGCCAGTTTTTTCTTACCTGCAATACTTGTTTTGAAGAAACAGACTGGACAAAAAATCCTCCAATAATAGTTAATAAGATGATTAACGAATAGCTGGTAATTTCGGGTTTTATTGCATGATACACAGGATATGTAAATCCAAAGCCGGTTAGGTGAAATGAATATAAATTATTATCTAAAAAAAGCCATGCTGCCAAAAAATACCATGGAGTAAGCACTCCTACAATATTGATAAACCACTCTGCCGCCCTGGGCGGACGCGTGATTATTAATGAAAGAATGATCAACAGCGTAAACGCCAGTGAAGGAAGATATAAAAAGGAACAAATCCCTATTGCAATTCCAATATTATATAATGTTGACTTTGGATGTTGGTTGTTATTGAGATTACTCATTTTTGACCATATCCAGATCAAAATAGAATTGACTATTAAAGGAGCGCTCAATTGATTCCATTCGCTGAAAAAAGAGGTGATCAGCAAGTAACTCATTGCCGGTAAATAATTAGTTTTTTGCATAAGCTTGCCACCTGAGATCAATTGATTGAAATGTACAGCCTGCGTAAAAAGCAAAAAATATGATATTATAAAATATCCTGAAGGAAAGGAATCCAAAAAAGGTTTAATGACTTTTAGAATATCATTAAAAAGAAACCCATTGGATTTTTCAATAAGAGGAACTTGTGGATGAAGGAGCCATACAAACTTTAATAGTATGCCATATATAAAAAGCAGGAAGGTATTGAGTGGATTATTGGCCCGGAATATTCCTGTCACAATTGAATATTAGTTGAACAACAAAAATAAAAAATAAAAAGGATAAATAATTCATCTATACATTCTGCGAACAGAATTCTAAAACTCAATTTTTGCAAAACAAATATAATTTCGATAAGTACATGGGATAATAATCTCTGTTGCGCTTACCTGCTTACCATATCTTGACATAAACTGGTAACCTCTGTCAAGGTTTTTAAAAGGAGGATTCCGGGTTATTTGCCCTGAACCGGAAACACTCTGGTCGCCGAGAAGCAATGTACGCCTTTCAAGAGAATTGAATAAGAAATGCATCTGCCCACCTGTAAGCATGATCACGTAAGATAAAAAATTATCAGTTTGATCATCGTACTGGGATTTATTAATTACACTTGCCCAGTCAGGTTTGCCACTTTTATCCATACTAAGCACCAAAATGTTATTGTAATAATACCTTTGATAACCGGAATTAAAATAAGGGTTCCTGCCATAAGAACCATATCCATAACCATAAGAATAAGGAGAATAGTCGTAATAATTATATGGCGAAAAAGAAGGATATCCGTATAGATAATCATAGCGGTTCCATGGAGATGATAGCGATTGGGCATAATAATCCTCGGCAGTTAATATAAAGCCTCCGTCTTTTTTCAAAATAACATCTCTTATAAAATAATCATTGAGCGCAGTTTTGTTGTTGCCATTCGTTTTTGCTGCCACCCTTACAGAATCTCCAAGCGCCTGGAAATTCTGCGTAATCATTTGTTTAGAATCAATATCCCAAACTGCAGTGAAAATACCTTCTACATTTCCCCGTTTTTTTGTATAAAATAGTGAGTTAATTACATAATGTTTGTTCTGATTGTCAATTTTCAATTTAATATCATCTAAGTAATTTCCGGAAAGATTCATTTTATTTAAACTGAAGGAGTCTGCCTCCGGCGATTTAGTTATTAAGGCCAGATCCTGAATAAAATCTTTTGAGTTGGATTTGTTTCCCTTTGTAAAAACAAAATTGCCTGTATTATCTACATAGAAGTCGCTAAACAAATCATCCCTGTCATCATAATTAGTTGGTATTGCGGATTTATATAGCATTTGCAAACTGTCATTAAACAGTAAAGTTGTGAAATTATACTTCCCATTTTGTCTCTGGATCTTATATATCATGATCATTGATTTATCTTCACTGCTTATCGAGCTATAAATTTTATTGCTTGCAAAGAAATTAATGTGAGTGGTATCTAATACCATTGGATCAGCCAATAATTTTCCATCGGCATTTATTTTTACTGCTTCGCAATAAATGGCATTTCTTTTTTGATATTGATAAATGAGATATGCAAAATCAGGGTATGTAATAAAATCCACGTTCAATGTTTTGGCGGGCAAAAAACGAAGGTCTATCCTGTTTAATAAACGCATGGAATTATCATAAGTGCAGATGGCATAATTATCCCTGATATTTTTATAAATTAAATAATTATCATGAATTTTCCCGATTATCTGAAAGTTCAATGACCTGGAATCCTGCGATTCGGGTTGAGAAAAGGTTATCTGCTGCGAAAAGGCTGCAGAATATATAGTCGTTAAAATAAAAAATAAAAAGAAGTGTTTCATTATACGGTTCTTAAAGTTTTCTTTTGCTGATTAAAATAAATATATTTTATAAATCTATACTAATTTACGCAAAAATAACATGGTTGAAATGGGAATGTCTAAGAAGATTTGCTGGTATTTATAAATTTAACACAGGCTTTTATAATTTGCAAAAGATTACCGGGATCCATTTTTTAAGAATTAAAATAGAAAATTATGTCTATTGTATTAATCTCCGGTGGAACCGGGCTTGTAGGTACTAATTTAACGCACCATTTGATAGAAAGAGGTTTTGGAATTATTATTTTATCAAGACAAAAAAACCAATCTTCACAAGATCCCAAAATCACTTACAGCTACTGGAATGTAGAAAAAGATATAATAGATACTGAAGCTGTAAAAAAAGCAGATCATATTATTCACCTTGCGGGCGCTGGCGTGATGGATAAAAAATGGACAAAAGAATACAAAAAGAAAATTATTGAAAGCAGGACCAAAAGCGCAGAATTGATCATAAAATGTTTAAAAGAAAATGATCATCATGTAAAGACTTTTGTTTCGGCATCAGCCATTGGATGGTATGGAAAAGATGCAAAACCTTTAGAAAAAAAAGAAGGATTTATAGAAACTGATCTGCCCGCAAAAGATTTCCTGGGAGAAACCTGCCTCCTCTGGGAGTCAAGCGTAGATCAGGTAACAGAGCATGGTATACGATTGGTAAAATTAAGAACCGGTATTGCGCTGAGTAAAGAGGGTGGGGCATTTAAAGAATTTAAAATGCCGTTGAAGTTTGGCGTGGCTGCTATCTTAGGAAATGGGAAACAAATAATAAGCTGGATCCATATTGATGATCTTTGCAGAATGTATTGCGAAGCCATTGAAAATAATTTCTTAAATGGCAGTTATAATGCTGTAGCGCCCGAACCCGTTTCTCAAAAAAAATTAATACTCACATTGGGGCAAAAATTGAGAAATAAATTTTTTATTCCGATCTATGTTCCCGCATTTTTATTAAAATTATTTTTGGGCCAACGAAGTATTGAAATCTTAAAAAGCACTACTGTAAGTTGTAAGAAAATAAAATCAATGGGCTTTACTTTTTTATATCCATCCATAGAAGCGGCTGTTGATGAGTTGATTGGGAAAAAAGAAAATACCTCCCTATCCTCCTCCGAAGGAGTCCTTTTGGACAAAGGATCGTTATAAGGAAATAAAAATCTTCGCAATTTGTTGCTTTACTGAAATTACGAAAAAGAAAAATCTTCCTGTGGAGTAATTACCACTCCGGTATTTTCAATCTCTTTTATAAAAGGATTATTTTCTGCATTATCAGCTAAGCTAAAAGGATGCAATTCAATATTTTTAAAGATTCTGCGCAGAGGAGCTGCTTTTTCCATGATGGTAAAATAAGCATCTGTAAAAGCAGGACTCCATACCGCTAAGTCTATATCGCTGTATTCATGAGGGTTTCTTTTGGCATAGCTTCCAAATAAAACAGCTCTTTGAAAAGGAAATCCTATTTCAGCAAGGGCCTTTAAATACCCGTTTATTTCTGCTTCGATATCTTTTCTTCTAACCATTTCTTTAAAATTTGAACTTTTTTTATTTGCTCTTTAAGATAACTGTCTGTAGTATTTTGATATAATCTTTTGGTATAATCGGGATACCGTCCACGAATATTCCAACTATTGATCACAGATAAAAAGTCATAATCTTCAGGGCTTATATCAAGGCTTAATTCTTCAGAAAGTTTTTGTAAGTCATGTGTGTAAGGAGGAGTATCTGTTACACTTTCTTTTATCCAAAGAGCTTTAAATAATTTTTCTAATGCTAAATGAAGTGCAAACAACGAAAGAGAATAATGTTTTCCGGTAGAAAGATAGACAGCCGAATCCCAACTTTCTTTCGCGCTTTCCTGCCAATGTTTAATATGTTCTTCTTTAGTCATAAAAGTAAAATTACAATAAAAGATGAAGAAGAATAATTTTGTCAGAATGCCCTAATTGTTATAGATCTTCCTTTGTAAATTTTTTCAATGCAAAAAAGTAATAGCCGCAAATATAGACCAGGCTTCCAATCACTAATATCCACTCATCAGGAGCGCCTTTATAAATTACTTTATTGCCAAAAGGAATTGGAAGCATCACATCAGTTACCTGCAATGGCAAAAAATATCCAACAGGATTCAGTTCCAGTTTGAAATTAATCAGAACAGTGATAAGCCATTCAAAAATTAAACCGTATAAAAAAAATACCGCGATGGCAGCGCCGCTTTTTCTGAAAAGAATAGCGAGAAACATGGCAAACGTAATATAGGCAACTGTTTGGATAAATATATACCCTACGTTTTCTATTCCTGCAAAAGAAAAATGCGAACCGGTAGTAATTAATCCAAAAAATAAAGCAACGAGAAAAATAAATATAGTAGCAGCCAATGAAAACAGCATTGCAAAAACAAATTTTACCGTTACAAATTCTTTTCGTGTCCAGCCATCAATAATATTTTGGCGATGGGTTTTAAAATTAAATTCATTCGTGAAAAGCATGATAAAAAGTATGCCGGGAAAATATAGAAGCCAGCTGCTCATAAAACCCACTGTTTGCCATACTTTAGGAAATGCATAAGGAGTTCCCAGCAACATCTGGCTGGCAGGCATATTTTGAACAGCCAGTTCATTGATATAAAATCCCGTGTAATTAATTCCCAGAATAGCAAAGGCATAAAGAATAGTAAATATCCAGAATGCTTTATAGTTCTTCACTTTGAGCCATTCGATTTTTAATAAATGTAACATGAGTTTTTAATTATTGGTAAGTTCAAAAAACCGTGCTTCCAGGCTTTTCTTTTTCAAAATAAGATGATTGAGAGTAATGCCATTATTAAAGCAATAAGCGTTAATGGCGCTAAGGTCTGCTTTACCGACGGGGAAAAATATTTTTATCAGGGAATTTTCATCAATTACTTTTGTTTTACCATTCATTCCGTTTAATATTTCAAATAATTTTTTATTATCAGTGGCAGACATTTCTACCATATCTTCATTCGATAATATCTCATTTACTTTTCCTGAAGTGACGAGTTCGCCTCTTTTTAAAATGGCCATATCTGTACATACTTTTTCCACTTCATCCAGCAGATGACTGGCCATGATAATCGTTTTTCCCTCGCGGTAAAGTCTTTTCATCAATTCCCTTATTTCTGCAATTCCTACCGGATCGAGTCCGTTAGTTGGCTCGTCAAAAACCAGGACAGACGGATTGCCCAGGAGGCAGGAGGCAATGGCAAGGCGTTGTTTCATCCCCAAAGAATAAGTACTGAATTTAGAATCTTTTCTTCGGGTAAGATCCACCATTTCCAAAACACGATCAATATCTTCCTTCCCATGTTGTTTTATTTCGGCAGCTATTTCCAGGTTTTTTATTCCTGATAAATAGTGATAAAAATTGGGTGTTTCTAGTAAGGTTCCAATTTTTCTACGATTGGCTGCAGATGCGGGTTCGTCGAAAAGTTTATAAGTGCCTGAAGTAGGTTTTAAAACGTCGGTAATAGTTCCCAACGTAGTGGTTTTCCCGCTTCCGTTTGGCCCGAGTATTCCAAAAACAGTTCCTTCAGGTACCGTAAAACTTACGTTTTTAAGCGCCTGAATTCGTCCGTAAGATTTGGATAAATTTTCTACAGTAAGTATTGACATAAGAAAAGATTGAAAAATACGGTGCAAGATAAGGGATGGAAGTTGAAAATTGGCCTCCCCTAACCCAACAAAATAGGGGAATTTGAGAAATTGCTGAATGTTGATTATTTCATACTTCTTTATTTTTTAGTAATCATCTCTTATTTTAGATTTTTACGTGCGCTTCATGCCACATACTTGAAAATTCTCCAATCACTGCAAACCCTTTTCTATTAAAATGAAGTTTATTCAATTTTAGATCGTCTATATCGCTTTGAAAAACTTTCCGTGTAAATGGATTCATAGTTCCGCCGGTTAATCCGGCAGGAACGGTGGGATCGTATTGGAATTGAGGATCTGTCAAAGTGCCTCTCGGATACATAATTCCCGGCTGGCCTTCGCCGCGAATGTCTAAATCTTTTGGATGATCGAGGCCAACCGTGTGTCCATATTCGTGTGCAGCAGTCGTAGAATTATTTAATAAATTTTCAAGTTTAAAATATCCTGTGTTGGAACCTAATCCATCTACAGAAGAAATATTTCCATGTGCATATTCTTCTACACGAAAATAATTATTGCGTGGATTGGTATTTTCAAAAATTGTTTCGGGCCTGAGTGAAGGCTCATAGATTCCTTCAATTTCAAAAAGCACTTCGTAACTATTTCTTTTGATAATTACTTTTCCTTTTGGCCCATTCCAGTGGTCTGCAATATCTTTTGCAATCTGCATGCTCAGAATATCATTGGCTGCATTACCATAAAAATAGATGACGGAATGAATGATCAATAAATTATTTCCAGGCTGTAACTCTGCTTCACCCATAAATAAATCGGTAAAAAAATGTTGATTTTTATTAAAACAATTCCAGCCGGAATTATAATTTTACGGCCGGAATATGTTAATCATTATTTAGATTAAAGTTGCGTTCATTGTGATCTCAATATTCGGATTTAATGATTTGGAAATCGGGCAATTTTCCTTTGCATCTTTTGCACACGCATCAAATTTTTCTTTAGTGATTCCCGGAACTTTTGCCGTTACGGTAAGATGCGATTTTGAAATAGCGCCTGCCCCAAAAGTAATATCACATTTGGTTTCAATCTTGTCCGGTGTAAATCCTGCTTCATTTAAGACCAAGCTGAATTTCATTGAAAAACAACCCGCATGTGCTGCAGCGATTAGTTCCTCAGGATTGGTGCCGTCTTTAGCATCTCCAAATCTTGATGCAAAAGTGAAAGGCGCATTACTAAGTGTTTTTGTTTCTGTAGAAATAGTTCCTTTACCTTCTTTTGCGGTTCCTTGCCATTCGGCGTTTGCGTACTTACTCATAGTTTTTATTTTATTTAAAGATTAATAATTTAATTGTTATTTACTCATTGCTTTAAAACTCCGGCAATACCGGCTTCGTCTGCATTATCTTTTCTATTTTTTCCATCACATCCGGCGTAAGTTTTTCTACCACTTCTATTGCTTTTAAATTATCGAGCAATTGTTGCTTTTTTGTGGCGCCTAAAATAGCTGTAGATACATGCGGATTTTTAAGGCACCATGCTATAGAAAGGGAAGCGGTACTAACGCCCAGCCTTGCAGAAAGCTCACTCAATTTTTTTACTTTCTTTAGTTTATCATCCACCATCAGCCTGTCTTTCAGCCAGCCAAAGCCCTCCAAAGCAAATCGTGAATTTTTTGGAATGCCATCATTATATTTTCCGGTAAGTAATCCGGAAGCAAGCGGGCTCCATATTGTAGTGCCCAATCCTACCATATCGTAAATAGGTAAAAATTCTTTTTCTACTTTATATCTTTCGAATAGATTGTATTGCGGTTGCTCCATTGTGGGGCCAATAAGTTTATATTCCTGTGCTACGCGATGCGCTTCCATTATTTCCACGCCACTCCATTCACTCGTGCCCCAATACAAAATTTTTCCCTGTTGAATCAATGTATTCATCGCCCAAACGGTTTCTTCTACAAGCGAATTTTTATCAGGTCGATGACAAAAATATAAATCCAAATATTCAACCTGCAATCTCTGCAATGCTTCGTTACACGCTTCTATTACATGTTTGCGGTTCAGTCCTTTTTGATTAGGTTTGGCTTCTTTGCCATGTATTCCGAAAAATACTTTTGAGGATACAGTAAACGAACTTCTATCCCATTTTTTCTTTTTCAAAACTCTGCCCATCATTTTTTCACTTTCTCCATTAGCATAAGCTTCAGCATTGTCAAAAAAATTAATGCCGTTATCGTAAGCGATTCCCATCAACTCATCGGCAATTTTATCGTCTATTTGTTTTTGAAAACTTACCCAGCTTCCAAAACTTACGATGCTAAGTTGTAAACCTGATTTGCCTAATCGCCTGTATTCCATAATTCAATATATTTATTTAAAGTTAGGAAGAAGAATTTACGACATTGGTAAAAAATGATTCGGCCTCATCCCAGCCCTTCTCCAAAGGAGAAGGAGTCCATCTAATAAAGTGATGTAATTACTCAAAGCTAAATAACGATATTTTATATCAGTCAATAGTTGAGTAAAAATTCTTATTATTTATTTGTTTACCGGTTCACTTATTTTTATTCTTGATTTGTTTTATCGCCAATTCAAAATCTTTGGTGTGCTTTACTACGGAAATTCTGATGAACCTATTCTTACAATTCCCCTGCCATTTATTAAATGCCAGTTGTGAAAATCCTGGGGGGCGTCTAACCCGTCACCATCAAGCACTTCTGTAGGAGTGCGTATGCGAACGGGTTTGTCGGTGTAGAATTCTTCTCCCGGTCTGTTTCTGTCCCAGTATAATTCCTTACAATACAAAGTGTCGCCTTTTTTATTCATTACCACTACGCTATCTTTCAAAAAGACTTTACTTTCTGATTCTATGTATTTTGCATAATGAGCATCCATGGTGCTTTCTATGTGCAGACTATCGTCAAAAAAATCAGCGTGAATGGTTTTTGTAAATTCAACATAAGGAATCGCTTCCTGGTGACGCAGCATCAGTGGAGCTGTGATTTTTGATTTGGCCTGTTCGCCAATTAAGTAAATAATAGTAACTCCCTTGGCCACTTCAACCCCTATTGTTTTGCCAGTAACTTTATTAATATCTTCCAATGAATTTTCACATGATGAAATAAAAAAACAACTCCCAATTAAGGCTGCTCTTATAAAAAGTGGTATATCAAATTTGGAAAAATTCATTGAAAAAATATTGCACGAAGATACATTGAATTGCTTCTATTGATATGTGAGCATATTGATAAAAAAGATGAGTGCCGCCCTTCCCGTTACATTTGTATTTTGGCTCACTGGTTATATTTGCAGATAGCATATAATCCTTTAAGAATTAAATTGGGATCGGCGATTACTTTGCTTTTAAGATGATGTACTAAATTCAAAGTATCCCCTCCGGTCAGGAGAACATTCATATTCTCAAATTTTTCTTTGTAGCGATTAATGATACCATCTATTTCCGCAGCCATTCCCAGTACTATTCCACTTATAATATTGGTATCGGTATCATACCCGATCAAAGGGAAATTCCATACTGTGGTCATTGTGTCAATGGTCACAAGGGGAAGTTTTGTCGTATAATAATTTAGTGCTTTAAAGCGCATTTCCATCCCGGGAGAAATACTACCGCCCAGAAAGCTGTTGTATTTATTAATAAAATTGTAAGTAATGCAGGAGCCAAGCGCAATAACCAAATTATTTTCTCCATGGTAGAAATGAACTGCAGACGCAGACAAGGCCAATCTGTCGGCCCCTATTGTATCAGGTTTTGGTACTGGAGTAGTAAAAGGCAATTTAGTAGTTGAATCCAATTTCTGAAAAGAAGTTCGTTCTTTTAATAACTTTTCAATTTCAATATTGTGATCTATTACAGAAGAGAGGATCACGCTTTCAGGAATATATTTATCCAATAAATCCCTGATAGTTTGCAGACTATCGTTTTCCAAAGTAAGAACTTCGGATAATTGATCATTATTAAAAACGCCACATTTGAGCCGCGTATTTCCAAAGTCGAAGCAAAGGGTAGTACTCAAAATAGAATCCAATTTTTATGATAAAAAAATAATTTTTGTGTTTCCAGGTATTGGGGATATTCAGATCGCCCCATTAAGAAAGTTTGAAACCAGAAATATTTTTAAAATGACCATTCAATTTTATTTTTTCTTTCAGCGATTCCATTTCTGCTACTACAGGAAGTACTTTGGCCAGGTGTCTTTTTAAATATTCCTGCCGATGAAGTTCATTCATAAAAGTAAGCAATTCGTATTCTTCTTCCAGTGTCAGTCCTACAGAATGCGCTACATCGTAACTCCACAGTTCTTCTTCATTTTTATTTAATGGCTTATTTACATGTAACGTCACGTGCAATTGTTTTACGGCATCAATTACTTTATCCATCAAAATTCTTTTTCCATGCTCGTGATTATGGGGATAAGTTACAATAGCGCCGCCATACAATTTTTCAGGTATTTCTTTTATCACTTCCAGGATTCTGAAAACTTTTGCTCCTTTTGTTTTAATATCCATTTCCCCGGTTTCATATACTTTGGTAATTTCGATAATATCGAGTAGCGTACCCATTTCGCTTATTTTATTATTAATGACAACCGGTATGCCGAAAGGTTTTTTTTGATCAAAACATTCATTTATTAATTGTTTATATCTCGGTTCAAATATATGCAGGTTCAGGCCTTCGTGAGGATAAACAACAATTGATAAAGGAAATATGGGAATGAAGTTGGTCATAATAAATGAGAAATAAGAATCTTAATTATTTATCAGTTCACTGTAAAATTCTGAAAATGTAAGGGTGCAAATTACAGCTAAAAATAATTTCGGAAAACTTCAGAAATATCTTGGTTTATTTTAGTTCCTTTACTATTAAATTAAAACATCTTCTTATGATGGAAAGACTACAATTGATTCAATCATAAATGACGCAAGGCTTGACGATAAAATCAAATCCGAAGTAATGTAAATGAATTTTGAAAAAAATCATATTACTCAATTCAACAATAGAGATTTTAAAACCCTCGCCCGTTCCATTTCCCTTATAGAAAATGAAACAAACGGTTATGAAGACCTGTTATTAAAATTAAAACCTTCATCAGCGAAAATTATTGGTATAACCGGAGCGCCCGGATCGGGAAAGAGCTCTTTAACGGATGCATTGATTGGTGAAATGATCAACGACAAAAAAAAAGTAGGCGTGCTGTGTGTAGATCCTTCTTCGCCGTTCAATAAAGGCGCGTTGCTCGGCGACAGAATAAGAATGAGCGAATGGTACAATCATCCGGATGTTTTTATACGTTCGCTGGCAAGCAAGGGTTCTTTAGGCGGCTTGCATCCAAAAATTATTGAAATTGCCGAAGTAATGAAAAGCGCCGGGTTTGATTATGTAATTATAGAAACTGTGGGAGTTGGTCAAAGTGAAGTGGATATTGCATCGCTTGCAGATATAACTATTGTAATGCTGGTTCCCGAAGGAGGCGATATTATTCAAACAATGAAGGCCGGGCTGATGGAAATAGCAGATATATTTGTGGTAAATAAATTTGACAGGCCGGGAGCACAAAATTTTTACAATGCTTTGAAGCAAATGGTGGGACATGTTTTCAATAAAACTTCAAATCAAATCCCCATATTAAAAACGATCGCTTCTGCCAAAGAGGGTATTTCGGAATTGTATAAAAAAATAGATGAATGGAAATTTGATAAACCGACAAAGCAAAAAATTGAATTGCTCACAGAAAAAATATGGTCTATCATCCAAAATCAAAAAATGAAAGAATTCGATAAGGAAACTCTGAAAAGTGAAATAGAGAAAGCAGTATCAAAGCCGGATTTCAATATGTATGTATTTGCAAAAAAATATGAGCAAGTTAAAAAGAAAGAAATTTGATTGGATGAATGAGTAGTCTAAAAAATAATAATCGAAAATTGCTAAAGAAAGCTCATAAATAATAAAGTATTTAATTGCAACACCTAAGAAAAATAAAATAATAAAATGGAATTTTTAAAATATATCAGGAGATAAAGATGCTAAAAGATTATGGAATAGAAGGAATTTATATAGTTCATGCCAAAGAAGGCTATGAAATACATGAGCAAAGAATTAATGAAATTTTTGGTAAATTAAACCTGGAATATGAATTTGTTTCAGACGGCGATATATCTAATTTCAATTCCGGGGTTTTACAAAAATATTTTTGCAATAGTATAAATAATAAACTTTCCACAGGCGTACTTTCATGCACGCTCAATCACATAATGTGCTATGAAAGATTAGTACGGAATAATAACAAGTATGCATTAATTTTTGAAAATGACCCTTTTTTTCTGGGAGATTTTTTAAAAAAAATAGAAAAAGTCGCCATTGAAGCAGGCAGCCTTAAACCTGGTTTTATTATTTCATTGGAGAACACTACATTACAATTTCCGGACTTTAGGAAAATAAAAAAAGATAAATATTTATACGAGGCGTTTTCAGGAAGATGCGCGGGCGCTTACCTGATTGATCTAAAAGGAGCAAAGGATATACTTGAAAATGTGAAAACAGAAAAATGTTGCGATGTAATTGATTTGTGGCATAATACACTGATCAGCAATAAAATTATCAGAATGTATTGGGCACATCCTCCTTTAGTGGAACAGGGCTCTCATAATGGTTTATTGTCTTCTACCATTTCGAGTAAAAATAAAAGTATGGGAAGAAGATTAAGCTGGAATGCACAAAAATTTTATAAAATGTACATTTATAGATGGTTTAAATAAATGGATATTGCAATCATGAGATAAAAACATAAAGCCTTAGAATAAATCAAATTTCCTGAAATCAGCAGGCAGCAAAGCAACTTTTTTTCAAAATTCTTATTTTATGCGGATGACGTCCTACCTAATATTTCAAAAAAGAAAGGATTCATTTTATTTCCACAACAGGAGTTCTTACTGATACTCCATTTTCATTAAAAGCCTCTATGGAAAAGAAATACGGTTGATCGGAATTGTTTGACCTTCTGCATCGGTCATTACCTCATAAAAAAGGGCTTTGAAATCCTAATTTTTTTAAACCTTGTTTTACTTCGGGACAGCTCATAAATAATTTCCATAACAACCCGCTTCGGTAATTTTCAATCATAACCACTTCAGGCCCCTGGTCTATTGCAAGGTATTTTTGTGGATACCAATTGGCTGTTTCACTAAAGGCGTCGTAAAATCCATAAGGTCCCCAGAGTTTATCTTTCATATCACGATACCAATATCGAATAGCGGCCATTGATTTTTCAGGAATATATGGAATAGATGAAATAGCTGCTGTCGGAGCGATAACGCCCAGATCTCTATCAGAGGAAGGCGCGTGGCCCGCATATCCGTTTATAGAATAACTCGAGCTAAGTCCCCAGTTTTCGGAGCTATAGCCATCATAACCGTTCGTATTATTTACACACCAGGTATAATTAATCAAAGCCTGGTCCTTATTTTCTTTCCAGTAATCGGCATACTCATCTTTTAATCCGTGAGGGTCGAGTCCGAGATATGAATAATGCGCCCAGAATAAAGGCCCTCCATCCGGCGCTCCCTGGTGATATAACTGTAATGAATACCCGAAATGTTCCGAAGGAGATTTTATTTTTCCGTTTTCTGCCCAGCCTTCATGATAAACGGCTGCAGGCACTCTGTGAGTGGGAGAAGACGCAGCCAGTATATAAGCGATCAGGCACTCATTATATCCATGTATTGGAAAATTCATTTGCCATCCATAGTCGGGACTCCAATGCCAGTAAAGTACGTTTTGGCCATTGCGATACCAATTCCAATCTATTCCTCTCCATAGTTTATTAATACGATTTGATAACTTTTTTTCTTCTCCATTTCCATTTTTAAAATATTGCCGCGCGCATAATAATCCCTGTGCCATAAAAGCGGTTTCTACAATATCACCTCCGTCGTCTTTCTTACTGAAAGGTTTTACTTTGCCGGTGATACCATATATCCAATGTGGCCACACTCCGTGAAAGCGATCGCATTTTTCAAGGAAGGTCACCATTTTTTCCAGGCGTTTTAAACCTTCAACGCGGGTAATAAAACCACGATGAATGCCCGCAAGAATAGCCATTACACCAAATCCGCTACCACCGGTAGTTACTACATCTTTATCGTTTTGAGGGTAGATCCCATCTACATTGATTCTTTCAGGAGCCATGCCACTACTGGGTTCTGCGCCTGTCCAGAAATATTGAAATGTTTGATGCTGCACTATAGTCAATAAGGAATCTGTTGATAAAGAATCAATATTGGCATTAAAAGTTGTTTTACTGGTATTGTTTCCTGTTTTAAAAGAGGAAATATTAATAATAATAAATAAACAAAAGATAATTTTAATAAATTTCATACTGATGAACTTTTTGTAGCAGACTGAGACTTAAAAGATTTTTATTGAAAAACTATTTACTTAATAGATTGATAATCCTTAAACCATTTTATTATTGTGTCTAAGCCGGGTCTCCCGAAGGGGACTCGGCGTTTCAATCGTTAAACCCTTTTTGTCAAATCAATATCCATTATTTGCATGATATGGTCAATTGGAAAAATCCCTTGAACTCCATCTCGTGTCTAAGCCGGGTCTCCCGAAGGGGACCCGGCGTTTCAATCGTTAAACCCTTTTTGTCAAATCAATATCCATTATTTGCATGATGTGGTCAATTGGAAAAATCCCTCGTGTCTAAGCCGGGTCTCCCGAAGGGGACCCGGCGTTTCAGTCGTTAAATCCTTTTTGTCAAATCAATATCCATTATTTGCATGATATGGTCAATTGGAAAAATCCCTCGTGTCTAAGCCGGGTCTCCCGAAGGGGACCCCGCGTTTCAGTCGTTAAACCCTTTTTGTCAAATCAATATCCATTATTTGCATGATATGGTCAATTGGAAAAATCCCTTGAATTCCATCTGCATAAAACCCCGCTGAACTGTGTAAATAATTTTCAGGGCAATCGGCCAGGTTCCATTTTCCTGTACATGGATTAAAGTGAATATAGTTTAGTTTTTGTTTGATAAATTCAAGTGTAACACATTCTTTAATATCAAACGACGATTCAAATACTTCATGCAATTTTCCTCTTTTTTTATCTGATAGCAATACTCCTGCAGATAATTGATTCAAAATATTTTCATTTCTCTTTTTCTCTAATTTATCAATAATGTCGTAAGCCATAAACCGCTTGCCATTTCCAATAATTCCATTAATATTTTTACCGGTATTTGAGAAGGCAATCAATGCATGCAAATGATTGGGCATGATTACATATCCCGTGATGTAATGCCCGCTTTTTTTCAAATAATGAAACCAATTATATACTGCACTATAAGATTCTGCAATTTCAAATAATGAAATCCACTTAAAGCAGGTTATGGTAATAAAATAAATTCCATCTGGTTCTAAGATTTGGTGTTTTACTGACATAAAATGGAATTAAAAAATTATGAATACCTACTTCCTAACACGACGAGTCCCCTTCGGGAGACTCGGCTGGGACGATGTAAAATAAATTCCATCTGGTTCTAAGATTTGGCGTTTTACTGACATATAATGGAATTAAAAAATTATGAATACCTGCTTCCTAACACGCCGAGTCCCCTTCGGGAGACTCGGCTGGGACAAAGGATATCATCAAGAAGTAAAAGCGTTTCTCTTTCAGACATGGATTAAATTATTTTCAACATAAGGAAGATATTTCGGTTTGATACCTTTTCGTGATACCAGATCAACTTTTTGCTTAAAAGCATCTTCAAGATGATGGGCTATTTTAATATAATCAAAGCCATCTATTCTACCATCAAAATCAACCAATATATCAATATCACTGTGTTCATTGTAATCACCCCGCGCATAAGATCCAAATAATCCCATTTCAGAGATCGGATATTTTTTCACCAATTCTTTTTTCTGGTATTCAAGAATCTTTATTATCTGATGGGTATTGTACATAAAACAAATCTACCTAAAATAATTTTCAATTTTGACACATCATTCAACTCCATTTCAAAGATCCGGTCCTTGAAAACCAAGGTCAGTCATTCCTCTTTTTACCTCAGGGCAGCTCATAAATAAATTCCATAGCAAGCCGCTTCTGTAATTTTCTATCATTACTATTTCCGGCCCCTGATCTATGGCAAGGCAATCGGAATCAAACCAGAGAGAACTGAGATTAAACGCATCAATAAAGCCATACTTGCTCCAGATTTTATTTCCGAGTTTATAATAAAAAAATCTTATAGCGTTCATAGATTGTGTAGGTGTGTAGGGTAAAGAAGATACTGCAGCCGTCGGAGCAATTACTCCTACATCATTAGTAGGTGAGCTGGCGGTATATCCGTTTTGAATATCGCTGGCCGTGAGGCCCCAGCACAAATTGCTGTACCCATTAAAATGTTGAGGATTATTAACACAATACAAATAATTGATCATTGCATGGGAAGTATCCTGTTGCCAGTAATTGGCATAAGTATCTGATAAATTATGAGGATTGATCCCCATAAAAGAATAATGGGCAAAAAATAATGGCCCACCAAATGCCGGACCAAGTGGAAGTTGAATACCATAGTACGAATTCCCGTTTTTCATTCCGCCATTTCTCGCCCATCCGTTATCATACACCATTTTTGGAATGGTGCTGGAATCCACATTGGAGGAGGCGGCAAGAACATAAGTAATCAAAGCTTCATCCCATCCACTTACCTGTACATTAATGGCCCATCCAAAATCGGGACTCCAGTTCCAGTACAAAACATTTTGTCCGTTTTGCCGGTACCAGTTCCAATCCACGCCATTGTATAAATTATTAATTTCAGCACGAAGGTTGGTTTCATCCTGGTTTGTGGCGCTGTTGAAAAACTGCCTTGCACAAAGCAAGCCCTGCATCATATAGGCTGTTTCTACAATATCCCCGCCATCATCCTGTGTACTGAAGGGAATCGTTGCTCCGGTAGCGCCATTTATCCAGTGGGGGAAAGCGCCATGATAACGGGTAACCTTATTCGAAAGGAAACTTACGATCGTATCAATGCGGGCTAAAGCCTGTGCCCTGGTAATGAAATCTCTTTGCACGCCCACAAGCATAGCCATAATACCAAATCCACTACCCCCGGTAGTTACAATATCTCCTGATGAAGTGCGCTCGCGGGCTAACCCTGAAACAGGATGTCCAAAATCCCAGAAATAATGAAAGGTTTGTTGCTCCACCAGGGTAAGGAGTGCACTATCAGAAATTTGCGGGAACTTATCGGTGGAATCTATTGCAGTAATTAGATTGACTGTGTTATTTGTTGATAAGACAACTTCCTGGTTTGATTGTACGCCTGGAGTGATTGTGATAATATAATTTGAAAGAGATTGTAAAGCCGACACAGGTTGAATGGCTAAAGTGCTGTCACTATTAGAATAAGAAATAGTAAAAGCAGTTGCGCCCCCGGACGTTTTTACCAAAGAAAGATTATTGGCAACAGATGCCTGATCCACAGGCGCTGTAAAAGAGATTTTTATAACCGGATTCAAATTTACCCCGAAGAAATTATTACCCCTATTTGCAGATAAGTCATTTATTTTTACTGAAGAAACCAAAAAGCTTCCTGCAGGCGGAGGCGGCGCTGGCTCTGCTTTTTTTGAACAACCGGCGCACCAAATAATAAAAAATAATAAGAGGTAATTTTTCATAAGAAACAAGTTACGCAATAAAAGAAAGGCTGAAAAATTATTCAATGGCTTGCAGCAAACCATACATATCTCTTTAAACATCCTCAGAAGATTCTTCATTATTTGTTGATTTACCGATAACTACTTTTTGAATAATACCTGCAAAGAATATATTCAATTTACCTACTGGTTTTCCTTTTGATATACTAAGATTATAATGATCATTGAAAATCAAAATTCCTTAAAAGTTTAAAAAAATACAAACTAAAAGTTCTTAATTATTATAAGTAGAAATCTTCATTATTTCTTTGTTTACTGGTATATTTTATATAAATAAAAGGCTACAAATAAATGTAGCCTTTTAAAAAATTAATTAGCAATTTATAATTTACCTACCAGCTTTTTCTAATTGATATAGCGCTGATACGTCTGATGCCGAAAGAGCTTTATTATAAACCCTTACCTGATCAATACCTCCAACAAATGCATGCGGCCATGTATCCGATGTATGAGGTTGACTAGGAACATTATTCAGCCATGCACCGATGATAACACTTGAAGGTGTCATTGGAGTATATACATCCGTTCCTCTGGAATTATACGCTCCGATATCCACGCCATTTGCATACATATGGAAATTTACAGGATTACTGTTATCCACAGTCATGACTATATTAATCCATTTCCCTGTTGTATCAAGCACTACGCCCACCGGAGGAGTCCCAAAAGGATCATTCCTGTTATCTTGCAAACCAGTGCTGGGATCGGTATACCATCCATGTACTGTTAATGTATCATTTCCAGCAGGCCTCTCCCCTGTTTCTACGCCTAAATTAATATTCCCAAAAGTGCTGTTCGGTTTACTCAATTGGAAAACCATAGATGTAAATCCAGGTGCCTGACTATTTTGAGTTTGAACCCATGCGCTTACAGAAAAAGTTGTTAATCCATTTAATGCAGGAATAGAATTATAAAATACATAACCACTATCACATAACAATGCCTGTCCTTTTATACCGGTAGTATAAGAAACTCTATCTGAAGAAGTGGCTGCAGTGCCCGATTTTATTTCATTTTGATTACCATCAAAATTCCAATAAGCTACTAAATTAGCTGCTGCAACAGAATCCGAAGATGCATAACCACCAATAGGCGGAAGCGTTACATCAGGGGTACTTTTCTTAGAGCAGGATGTCATTGCTACAGAAAATAGAAATGTTCCCGCCAATACAAGAGAAACATTTTTCATTGATAACGTTTTCATATTTGTTTTTAATTTTTATTGAAAAAAAGGGATTACAATCTTAATAATGTATAGAATATACTTCAAATACTGTTCCTAATTTGGATATTGTTTAATAAATATTTTATTCCAATACATAATTAGCATTTTTTATACAAAACTCACCTTAATATCCCGGATTTTGCAAAAGTTTACCATTGCTTAAATTGATTTCAATTTGCGGAATAGGGAACACATCGTTTACTCCATCTTTATAAGGTTTACCTAAAGCTCTTAGAACTACGCCAGCCCTACCGGTTCTTTGCAGGTCAAACATACGGTCGTGTTCAAATGCCATTTCCACTCTGCGCTCTTTATAAATCGCTTCTCTCAAATCAGTTTGATTATTTGCAGTAGTGCTTGCTAATCCTGCCCGGTGGCGCACACTGTCAAGCGCTTGCTGTGCAGGTAAAATATTTCCCAATTCATTTTCCGCTTCTGCTTTTATCAATAATAATTCTCCAAATCGAAGTATCCGTAAATTCTTATTGGTTTGCACATCATCACCATCATAGCTTTCTTTGGTTTTGCTTACGTAAGATTTGTAATTGTAAGTTGCATTGGTCGCGTTAGGGCTTACCTGGTATCCATCCCAAAGAGTTTCGCCTCTGAACATAATAGTTGCCGCTTCTCTTTTATCTCCGGGCTCGTAAGCATTTATCAAATCCTGCGAAGGTGTATTAAATCCCCACCCCAATCCATTAGCGCCACGCGGCGCCTGTACCAAAAAATATTCCCAGATTCCCAGGTTAGGCTGTGTGCCAATGCAATTTACTTCCCAGATAGATTCAGGGCAAAATTCTCCCACCTCGCGCCAGATAAGAGAATAATCGGGTATTAATGAATACATGTTCGTAGAAATTATCGCATCGCACATAGCCTTCGATTCTGCCCATTTTTTTTCATATAAATAAACCTTTGCCAATAAAGCTTCTGCTGCACCTTTGGAAACTCTTCCATTTTCTGCAGGAGGTACTACTAAAGGAAGTTTGGTTATAGCGTCTGTTAAATCCTTTTCAATAAAGGCGTAAACCTCGGCGGCGGTGGCACGCGTGGTAGCGCTGGCTATTTCAGTTTCTGATTCCAATACATTATCAATGATAGGTACGCCGCCAAATATGCGAACGAGATTCCAGTAAAAATAGGCCCTCAGCATTTCTGCTTCACCAATGTAACGCGCCTGATCAGGAGTATTCATTTGAGGCAAATATTTCAATGCATAAGTGGCTCTTCCTATTCCCTGGTAATTATTGAGCCATAGTTCTGCAAAAGAAAGAGAAGAAGCGGTAAATGTCCAGTTGTCCAATTGATCTTTATCAGTTCCGGCATCTCCTATCTCGCTTCCTTTATCGGCATCATCAGAAGTAATACTTGTAACGCCAATCCATGAAAAAGAATGTTCGCCATAATCATATAATTTGCTGTAGATAGAAGCAACCATTCTTTCCCCGCCATCAGGGCTGTTCATAAGATCAATAAGAGAAATAGTGCGCGGCTTTTCTTCAAGAAATTTTTTGCTACATGATAAGAATGAAGTGCCGGCAAAAAAAATAATAAGGAGGATATAATGTAGTTTTTTCATTTTATTATCTAAATTTTTCATCGCAAAAATTATTTAAACTGGATACTAACGCCAACCATATACGTTGCAGAAACGGGATACACATTCAGATCAATTCCTGCTTCATTTTGATTGGCTCCTCCTAATTCAGGAGTAAATCCTGTATATTTCGTAAATAAAAATGGATTTTGTGCACTTGCATATACGCGCAAGCTTCCTACATGAACAGGATTGGCCTTTGGCAGAAAGATATATCCCAAAGTGAGATTATTTATCCTCACAAAAGAACCCGATTCCACAAAATAATCAAGCGGAGGAATTACACCATTAAAAGCCCTGGGATACTTATTTTCATTACTTCCCGATTCCCATCTGTTGATTGCAATATTATATTCCACATTATAATTTCCACCGGTTCTTACTCCTTTGTTTGCATTATATACTTTATTTCCAAAGTTTCCATAAACTTCAAAACTGAAATCGAATTTTTTCCAGTTTAATGAGCCGCTGAATCCTCCATATAATTTAGGCTGATAAGAACCGGCGTAAACCCTGTCATTATCATCAATTTTACCATCACCGTTCACATCCACAATTTTAAAATCTCCCGGCTGTGCATTGGTTATATGAGGATAGTTTGCCACATCTGCCGCAGTTTGAAAAATACCGTCTGTTTTATAAACCCAGAACGAACCTATCGGTTGCCCGGCAACTGTTGAAGTAGCCTGGTAGCCATTATTTAAACTCCCAAAATACAATGCTTTTCCAAGCCCTACATTTTGAACTTCATTTTTATTGGATGTTGCATTTGCACTCAAAGTATAACTGGTATGGTCATTTATTTTTCCTTTCCATGAAAGAGATACTTCCACACCCCGGTTTAAAACACTTGCCGCGTTGGTTAAGAAAGTACTTCCAAAACCTAAATCAACAAGCGGTATAGTAAATAATGCATTGGTAGAATTTTTATTGTAATAATCTATTTCGCCTGTAAGTCTGTTGGAGAGTAAAGTGAACTCAACACCAATATCCAATTCTTTATTTATTTCCCATTTCAAATTAGGATCTATAATTCCTGTGGGTATCGCGCCATTGATTCTCGTATCTCCAAAATAGGCATATAAATATTCTGTGGGCTGAAGAAGAAAAGCGCCGGGGCCTATCACATCATTTCCCACCCAACCATAGCTGGCCCTCAGTTTCAGATTATCAAATATCCTTTGCTTACTCATAAAATCTTCTTTGGTAAGTATCCATCCGAGACCAAGTGCCGGAAAATTCCCCCATCGGTTTTGAGGAGAAAAATTACTGTTAGCATCGCGGCGGAAAGTTGCATTCACCAGGTATTTATCTTCGAATTGATAATTGGCACGAATGAAATAAGATTCACGTTTATAATAATTTGTTATGGGAGTTCTTAAATTTTGTTGTGCACCGGAGGTATCAGCAAAATTTAATTTCCAGTCTGATGAATTATCCGGCACATTGGATTTAGAGGAATTTTGATTCCATCCATTTCTTCTTTCTGAAGTATGTCCGGCAGTTACTACCAAATGATGTTTGGTACCAAAATTTTTTGTGTAGGTAAAATAATTATCCCATGTCCATTGATAAATACTATCGGCCTCGTAAGTGAGCTGGCTCACCTCATTTTTTTGTTGAGAACTCACATGGTAAACCGGCACAAAAATCTGGCCATTGTCTTGTTGCAAATCAATGCCAAAAGAAGAACGGAATGACAAATCCCTGGTTATTTTATATTCGCCCCACAAACTTCCTTCACCACGGTTTCCAAAACTTTTATCGTGGGTAAAATCCAATGTTGCTAATGGATTCCCTACATCGCTTTTTTCTGTAAATCCATAACTGCCATCAGGATTTTTTGAGTTATAAATCGGTGCTGCAAGATAAGCCTGTGTAAAAACGCTGTAGGGTTTATTCTGAGAAACGTAATGAGAAAAAGTAAGATTGTTCCCAAATTTTAATTTAGAATTTACAGTCAGCTCATGATTGTAGCGCAATGAAAATCTATCATAATCATTTCCTTTTAAAACTCCCTGTTCATTTAGATAACCACCGGAAAAATAGAATTTGTATTTATTTGTTCCTCCGCTGACAGAAATATTGTGGTTTTGCATAATCGCAGGCCTCGAAATCGTGCTGAACCAATCAGTACTTCCGGTAATATCCGCGCTTGTGATATTAGGCGCTCCGGCAGCTTCATTAGAATAAACTGCAAATAAATTAGGGCCGGCCATCTGTACCAGGTGAACAAGTTGTTTTACGCCTCCGTATCCATTATAACTTACAGAAAATTTTCCTTTCACGCCCGCTTTTGTAGTTATTAAAACCACGCCATTAGCTGCTCTTGCTCCATAAATAGCAGTGGAAGAAGCATCTTTCAAAATATCAACAGAAAGAATATCATTGTTGTTTATATTCCTGATATCATCGGTAATAATTCCATCTACTACATAAAGTGGAGCTGCGCCACCGAGGATAGAGCCAACACCGCGAATTCTTACATCAGGTGCACTTCCGGGAGCACCGCTACTGATAATTTGCACACCTGCTACCTTCCCTTGAATAGCTTGTGTAGCAGTCAATACAGGTATATTGGCAATTTCAGCGCCTTTTACACTTGCCGATGATCCGGTAAGGTCTTTTTTACGCTGCGTACCATAACCGATAATTACAACTTGTTCCAATTGTGTCACAGATCCTACAAGTATTACAGAAATATTTGTTCTTCCACTTAAAGAAACAGATTGAGATGTATAGCCTAAAGAAGTAGTTTCAAGAATTGCATTTGGGTCATTAACTGGTAAGGAAAAATTTCCCGAAGCATCTGTAGTAGTTCCATTAGAAGTATTTTGCTCCAGAACAGAAGCGGCGGTAATGGGGAGTCCATCTGTTCCCTGCACATGGCCTGTTACAACAGTTTTCTGCGAAAAAGCAGTAATGGGAATAAAAGCAATCCATAAAAAAAATAGCAATAAAATCTTTGAAAAAATATGTTTTCTGCAATAAGAGTTAGTAGAAATAAACATAAATTAAAAATTTAATTAAGCACTTTTAGAAAAGTAAATTCATTCCAACATATGCAATGATAAAGAAATTCAAATCAATAGATCATTTTATAAATTATATGCATTCGGTAAATAATATCTGGTATATAAATAATGTATCAAAAAATATACCCTTTTTTAGTTTTTTTGAACCATTTTGGGTTCATCATCTTAACTATGGCTTATTTTTCTTTACTATTTAAATATTGATTTTTTAAAATTAAAAAAGAATACTGGATCGCAATTATGCTTTCAAATTTTAATTAAATTATATTAAGATTTCACCAATTATCCTATTCTATATTTTAGACACTTTGCGGCTTATCTTAGTTATTCTATTTTTTTTATTTGAAAATATTTTTTTAAACCCGGTTCAAAAGAAATTTGAAAAAATATCTTTTTAAAAAGAATAGCAAACAGTAGAGCAACAATTATCGAAGATTTTTATTCGATCTTTGAAGTAAGTAATTTGGTTTTCAAAATTTCAAAAAAATATAGATGACAGTAAAGAAACAATTATCGGGTGCATTTCAAAATGTCGCCGTGGGCGGTGTCTTCACCGCCCACTATCAGTAAGTAATTTGGTTTTCTAAATCTTCAAAAAGTATTACAGACAGTAAAGCAACAATTATCGGCTATTCTTATTTCAGTAACTATTTTTGCAAAATCAAAATTCTTTTATTTGAAAAAAAGTTGATAAATTTTAATGGAAAGAAAACAGAAAGCAAATAAAAAAGAAAGCCCACGGTCTTCTAATAAATCGTATTCATTTTTTGAGGATGTATATGATGTGGTGCGACAAATACCCAAAGGCCGGGTTACTTCATTTGGAGCTATCGCTAATTACCTGGGAACTAAAATGTCGTCGCGGATGGTAGGCTGGGCAATGAACGGAGCGCATCATGCGTCGCCAAAAGTACCGGCACACAGGGTACTGAACCGCAATGGAATGCTGACTGGCAAAGCTCATTTTGCCACGCCTACTCTTATGGAAGAATTACTTTTAAAAGAAAAAATAAAAGTGGAAAATGATACAGTAGTTGATTTTGAAAAATTGTTTTGGGACCCGGCAAAAGAATTGGAAATATAATTAGTTAATTGGCTAATTAGCCAATTAGCTAATTATAATAAGGGCGTATCAATAAATAAACTGTTACGCCACTTATGGCCACATACAACCATATAGGCCAGGTAATGTGCGCGAGTTTTTTATGTTTTTCATAATCACCGGAAAGCGCCCTGTAAGCCGTGAATAAAATAAATGGAAGAACGATCCCTGCAAGCGGAATATGTGTTATTAAAATTGCATAATAAACGTATCGTAATGAACCGGCAAGGATCTTTTCATCAGGGCTTAATATTCCGTCGTGGTTAAGGTCGCCAAATTTAGTTTCACCAGTCAGCAAATGATGGCATACATAAGATATCAAAAAGAGAATAGAAAGAATAATGGCAGCAAGCATTATCTTTTTATGAAGAAGATATCTTTTTGATTTTACGGCAAGCAAGGCGGCAATCAATAGTATGGCTACGCACGAATTAATAATTGCATTGAAGGTGGCGAAAATATGCGGATCGAAATTCAACTTAAATTCCAACTTTGTTCCTGAAAGAAAAGCGATTCCTAAAAAAGCAATGATTGATACTGTCCAAATCAGGATCCTGGCCCTTTTATCATTTTTATTTAAAACCGGTTTGGGGAAAATATTCAGATCATCCATTGATACCTATGAATTAGTTGTGTTTCCTTTTAAAAGCCCTTTAAAAAAATCTGTAAAGCTTCTTTTTTTATCTTTTTCCAGCATGAGCAAGGGAATATCCTGTACTAACTTGGCCTGAGCTACAGTATCCAGCCCATCAAACCAACCTCTTACAACTCTATTTTTATCGAGAAGAAAAAACATTTGTGTATGAATAAAAGCGGTATCAATACCTACATCGGCTACACTTGCTTTCATTTCATGGAGCGCAAAATTATAAATACTGTCGCGGTTTCCGGTAAGTAGCCACCAGCTATCGGGGTTCACATTAAACTTATCCGCCCATTTTCTTAATTGCGCTACAGAATCATGTTGCGGGTCAATAGAAATAGAAACGAATTGTACAATGGAATCCTGGTTTGGAAACGAGTTTTGCAATTTTTTCATTGCCACAGCCAGTTTCGGACAGAGAGTGGGACAATGGGTAAAAAAGAAATCAAGCACTATAATTTTTCCTTTCAGATCGTCAAATGAAACGTGCTGGTCGAGTTGATTGGTAAGATGAATATTACTTACATGGTGCCAGGCAGTATCGTAAGTCATCTCTCCGTTTTTCTCCACTACATTCACGCTATCATAAAAATACCTGTGAGGCATATCAATAGCACGTGTACTGTAATAACTTACTAACAAATATCCGGTAATGGGTAATGAAATTGCGACGATTAATGCAATTAAAGATTTTTTATTCATAGTTTTCTAAAGCAAAATTAGCCATTGCAAAGGGCAACAGCTAATTTAAAAAATTATAATTTAAATGAAATTACTCTATCGCAATTTTATTTCGCGCTTTTCAGCACCAGGTTCAAGAGGAACACTATGGAAATCTTTTGATTTAATATAAGTTCTGCTGCCCGCATCGGTATTTCTCAAATTCCTGTAAGATGACCCATCAGCAATAAATGCCGTTATAAACCAGATAAACAAGGTCATGGGTATTGCGATAGTAAATATCATTGTCCTTACTTCATCGCCAAGGTGCATAAATATTGAAATTATATAAAAGGCTTTAGCGAGTGTAAAGATACAGATAACCCCCTTAAGAAATAATACTAAAGCATTGCTATAATCCGGATTTTTCTCAATAAAATAGATGGTTAGCCCTAACACAAGTTCTAAAATAGTAAGAATCAGTAAAACCCAAAATGCTTTCCAGATTCTTTTTACATGAGCTATATCGGCTTCTGTAGTTGGTAATGGTGTTGCTATTTCGACAGACATAATTTTTCTTTATATTATATTATATTAAATGAATAGTTATTATTATTAATTAAATGAGATAAAAACAAAGGAAAACAAATACCCATACCAGATCTACAAAATGCCAGTAAAGCCCTGCTTTCTCAATCATTTCATAATGGCCTCGTTTTGCAAAATCACCTCTTTTAGTTTTAATAAACATTATGGTGTTTATAATTACTCCTGTAAATACATGAAAACCATGAAAACCTGTGATGCCATAGAAATAGCCTCCAAAAGCTACAGGACCGGGTGTAGCAACCAAATGCCCATTGAACATAACCTTTGGCCCCCACGGATTATGGCTCACAGTAGTACCCCAATGCTGTATCACACCATTTACCAATACTTCGTGCTGGCCGGTGATTAAACCTGTCCATTCATAAGCCTGGCTTCCTAAGAATGCAAGGCCGCCAAGAATAGTTAGAAATAACCATTTCTCCACGCCTTTCTGATTCATTTTGTGTCCCTGGTGGACCGCCAGAACCATTGTCACAGAGCTGAAAATGAGAATAAAGGTCATTAAACTTACGTATGCCAGGGGAAGGTTTGCCTCAGTAAAGGGAAATTCGTTGAATACCTGATTATGATCCACCCAATGATTCAAACTAAAACGTATGGAGCCATAAGAAATTAAAAATGCACCGAAAGTAAAAGAATCACTCATTAAGAAAAACCACATCATGAGTTTTCCATAGCTTACGTTGAAAGGGCTTTTTCCTCCCGACCATACACTAGTTCTGGTTTTAGCTATTGCAGTTTCCATTATTACTTGTTAAAAGGTTATTACAAAAATATAATTAATTGTTTATTGTTATTATTTATTATTTCAGAGATTTAATTATCATCATCCAAAAATCTTTAAACGACTCCTTTCATTTTATTTCCTAAAATTGACATTAGCCAAATCATCTTATGATTATTAAAAAAAGTAATAAATATATCCATAATCCATCTACAAAATGCCAGTAGGTATTCATCAGATCAATATAAATAGGGCTATAATTTTTTCTACTTCTGCTAAAGGATTTCAAATACATAATGATCAGGGCAATTACACCCCCCAGAACATGCACAGCATGCAGGCCTACAATAATGTATAAGAATGAAAAAGACACATTGCGGGTAAGAGTAATTCCGCTTGCCCAAAGCTGCGTGAACCCGGTGTATTGCAGAATTACAAATGTAATTCCCAATATAGTAGTAGTGGCAAGCCATCTTTTATATTGTTTCATTTGCCTGTCAAGAAAGGCTTTTCGGCTAAGTATGATAGTTATGCTACTCAGAATGAGCACCGATGTGGAATAGTAAAAAATCACGGGAATATCGAAACTGAGCCAGTTGCCCTGGTTGCGTTTTACTATGTATGCGCTGCTTAAACCAGCAAACATCATTACGATGCTGGTACACGCTCCCCACATCACAAATTTTAGCGGGTGTAGCCTGTTTTTTTCTTCTTTCATCACTGCAATCATAATAAATATTTATTTATTAAATCTTATTTTTTAATTTAATCTGAATCTCTTTTATACTTTATCAAATAATAATGCAAGAAAAACGATCATCAGATAGAAATAGGAACTGAACATCACTTTTCTAGCTGCTGCTGCATTCATCTTTACTACCAGCATAATACTTACATATACCATCCACAGATTACATATCAATAATACCCAGAATGACAATATCCCCCCAATATTAAAATAATAGGGCAGCATTCCTACCGGCACCATCATCATCGAATAAATTACTGATTGCATTGCCGAAAACTTTGTAGGGCCGGCCTGACTTGGTAACAAACGGAATCCGGCTTTTTCATAATCTTTGTGTGCCAGCCAGGCAATAGCCCAAAAATGCGGGAATTGCCATAGAAACTGAATAGCAAATAAAACATAGCCTCCGTAATTAGCATATTGAGCCACTTCTCCGTTAGCAGTCATTCCCTGGAAATGAGCATTCGGATTAATGAACCCCGTGCCTGCCACCCACCCTATAAGGCAGGGCAGCGCTCCGGGAAAAGCGCCCACAATCACAGAAATTGAGCTTACTTTTTTGAGCGGAGTATATATAAAAGCATAGAGAAACAAACTAAATAACGCGATCAGGGCGCTTGCAAAATTGAACCAATACCACATCATAATAATTCCAATAGCCCCTATTACAACAGCAAAGCTCCATGCTTCATTTACGCTCATTCTTCCTGCTGCCACAGGTCTTCCTGCTGTTCTTTTCATGAGGGCGTCTGTATCTCTTTCCACTGTTTGGTTAATGGCATTTGCTGATCCTGTTATAAACATACCCGCAATAAATAAAATAAAGACTGAGATAAAATTGAATGTTATATTAGGGGCAAGCAGGTAACACGCTACACAGCTAAAGACCACCAGGAAGCTTAAAGTAAATTTGATTAAAATAAAATAATCTTTCACTTTGCTTGCCAGCGTATAAGAAACTGAATGAGGCATTAGAGGTGCCGTTTTAATCATTAAAAATTCTTTTAAAAAGCCCTGAATTAACAGGGCTATTGATTCAGAAATATTTTACGAACAAAAATTTGATTGTTCTTAATGTTTGCTTTCAGCAGCGCCTATTGGTTCAGTTTGCGGAATGTAATCCCTGCCATCTTTACCATAATCATAAGGCCAGCGATGAACCTCAGGAATCTCACTTACCCAATTGCCATGTGGCGGATGAATAGGCGTAGTCCATTCCATAGTATTAGAACCCCATGGATTTTTATTTTTTTCTGTAACCTTTCTTCCTTTGTAAATAGAATAAAAGAAATTAAAAATAAAAAGGAATTGAGCAGCAAAAACTACTATTGCCGTAACGCTGATAAATTCATTCAGCCCCTGAAACATTTTAAAAGACTCCCAATTACTAAAATCGTAATAACGCCGGGGCATACCGGCTAATCCTTCGTAGTGCATTGGCCAGAAAATAAAATAAGCACCTACAAAAGAGACCCAGAAATGAATATAGGCAAGTGTATTATTCATAAACCTCCCAAACATTTTGGGGAACCAATGATATACCCCTGCAAGCATCCCGAACATGGAGGCAACCCCCATTACCAGGTGGAAATGTGCAATTACAAAATAGGTATCATGCAAATGCAGATCCAATGCGGAATTTCCAAGCCAGATACCCGTGAGACCACCGGAAATAAACAGGCTAACAAACCCGATTGCAAAAAGCATGGCAGGCGTAAAATGTATATTTCCTTTCCAAAGTGTAGTAAGCCAGTTGAAAACCTTAATTGCCGACGGCACCGCTATCAATAAAGTAAATAATACAAAAAACGAACCCAGGAAAGGATTCATACCTGTTACAAACATGTGATGTGCCCAAACCATAAAAGATAATGAAGCAATGGCAAAGAAGGAACCGACCATAGCCATGTAACCGAAAATGGGCTTCCTTGCATTGGTAGATATTACTTCAGAAGTAATCCCCATTGCTGGAAGGGCAACGATATATACTTCAGGATGCCCCAGAAACCAGAACAAATGCTGGAATAAAATAGGACTACCGCCTTCATTGGCCAAAATTTTCCCATTTTGCAAAAAGATATCACTTAAAAAGAAACTAGTTCCCAAATGACGATCAAATAATAATAATACCAGTGCTGATAATAATACTGGAAATGTAAGCACTCCCAAAATAGCGGTAAACAAAAAAGACCAAATTGTAAGCGGAAGCCTTGTCATGAACATTCCTTTGGTACGCATATTTAATACGGTAACGATATAATTTAAGCCGCCTAATAATTGAGAGACAATAAACAAGGCGATACTCGTTATCCAGAAGTCCATCCCGGCTTTAGAACCATCCATTGCATCCCCTAATGCACTTAAAGGAGGATAAACAGTCCAACCGCCGCTTGCAGGGCCGGTTTCTAAGAACAAAGAAGCAAACATAACTATTGAGGCTGCAAAGAAAAACCAATACGATAACATGTTTAAAAAAGGAGAAGCCATATCTCTTGCTCCTACCTGAAGCGGGATTAAAAAATTTGAAAATGTTCCACTTAATCCGGCAGTAAGTACAAAAAACACCATGATAGTACCATGCATAGTCACCAGGGCATAGTAAAATTCAGGATCCAATCTTCCTCCTGCAGCCCAATGGCCAAATATGTCTTCAAGGAACGGAAATGTTTTATCAGGAAATCCTAATTGCAACCGGAAAACAACCGAGAAAAACCCTCCTATTATTGCCCATATAATTCCTGTAACCAAAAACTGATGGGAAATCATTTTATGATCCTGGCTAAAAATATATTTGGTAATAAAACTTTGTTTGTGATGTTCGTGCGACTCATGGCCGGTGTCGTGCACCACCAGTGGTTTTTCATGCAAAACTTCTTCGTTCATAATGATATTTTTTTAAAGCCTTTAGGCTATTTACTATTATTATTTATGGATTAGCGAATTTCTCAGCGCCAAATTTTTTGTCGAGTCTGCAGGCGTTGCAGCAGAAGTAAGGAATTGCTTTGCCTTCAGATATTCTGGTCTTTGTTTTATCATCCAGGCATTGAATTCTTTTTGTGTCTCCACTACTATGATCCCTCTCATAGTGAAATGCCCTTTTCCGCATAATTGATCACACGCTATTTCATATACAAAATCGGGATCGCCGGTTTTCTTTTTCATTTCTTCTGTAGTAATAATTGGAGTAAACCACATAGTAGTAGGTGTTCCGGGTACGGCATCCATTTTTAATCTGAACTGGGGCAATCCTACATCATGTATTACATCTTGTGAATTAATTACTAATTTCACCGGTCTGTTTACCACTACGTGCATCGTTGTTGTTACATGTATATCATCATGGCTTGCCTCATCAGAAAAATCTACACCGAGAGGATTGTCTTTAGCAGGATCTGTCAATTTATAGTTTTTCCTACCCAGTATGCCATCTCTGCCCGGGTACCTTATTTCCCAGGCAAATTGATGTCCGGTGATTTCTATCAATTGTGAATTTTTGGGCGCAGGCGCTGTAAATTTAAACCAATATTTCAATCCGAAAACAACAAGAACAGTAAGTGTAATAGCGGGAACAGCAGTCCATATTATTTCAAGCTTATTATTATGAGGATAGTAAAGGGCCTTTCTTTTATCGCTTTCCTGGTATCTGAAAGAGAACCAAAACAATAAAATCTGGGTAATAAAAAATACGACACCTGTAATAATAATCGTAATCCACATCATTTTATCAATACTCTGACCCTCTGAGGAAGCAGCGCCTATCATTAATCCTGACCTGGGATATAATATATGATTACACCACAATACGCCGATAAGACCTAAAATAAGAAAAGCAAACATTAAAAATCCGTTGATCTTATTACTTTGTTTCCTTGATTTTTCTTCTCCTTTCAAAACACTTACGTATTCACTTGCTTTGGCAATCTGGAAGATCACCAGAAAAATGAGTATAACAATTGCTATCAAAAAAAAGTTGTTCATGATACTTTATTTTTTCCCCATCCGTAACCCGGATTTTTTAAAAAATTTTAAAATACTATTCTACCCTTCAATTATTTCTCGTCCATTTATTTATTACACAAAGTGAATAATGCTTTCTTTTATAAAAGGATTATTTTTTGCTGTCATCGGCACTTTGGATGCAAACCTGCTGACTCCCCACATTATGATACCTACAAAACCTAACGGGATACCAAGCTCAAACCAACTTAAGTGTGGATGCAATCCTACTGTTCCCGGCATTACCATTTGATAAAAATCTATCCAGTGGCCAAATATGATCACGATACACATGAAGGTAACAATAAAGTAATTGCGCTTGGTAGCTCTTTTCATAAATATTAAAAAAGGCGCTACAAAGTTGAGAACCAGGTTCAGGTAAAACAAACCTTCATAAGGCCCTTGTAAACGTATTTTGAAATAAATGGTTTCTTCAGGAATATTACCAAACCATTGTAGCATAAACTGATCGAACCATAAATAAGTCCATAAAATTGAAAATGCGAACATATATTTTCCCAAATCCTGGATGTGTTCTTTATTTACAAATTCAAGTTGTCCCTGGTTTTTAAAATAAATAACAAAAAGGGTAACAAGCGCTATACCTGCTACAAAAGTACTTCCAAATGTGTACCAGCTATACATGGTACTGTACCATTTTGCATCAATGCTCATAAACCAAAGCCAGGGAATGAATGATCCTACAGTAAGTATATAAAAGACTACATAGGAAGCAGAGATTCTCATATTTTTATTCATCCATTTTTTGGATGTTTTAAGGTCCATGGTCCCGGTTTCATCCGTTAACCGGCTAAGTTTAATTAATCTTTTACCCCAATAAGACCAAAGGAACATAGCAATCAGTGAATAAATTAAAAAAACAGCAGGGTTTAAGAATCCTCTTTTACCATGCAATACGGCATCGTGAGCCATTAAATTCTTGTTGAGCCATGGATATATATCTCCTCTATGACCAAAAACAATACAGAGTAAAACAATCATACTGATTCCCCCTAAAACAGGCACCAGGGAAGATACGGCTTCTGTAACTCTGCGAAAAGCTTCCTGCCAGCCGCTCATTGCAAGCGTATTAATTGTAATAAAGAACGTGGCCACATTAACCAGCATTAACCAAAACAAACTATTTTGAAGCAAGACTGCCCAAAAGCGGGTACTATTCACATTACCTCCATTAGCACCAGCTATTGGATTCAAAAAAATGATTCCAAGAATAAGAGTAAGCAAGCCTGCAATCATTAATCCTGTTGACCACTTATTATATGCTGCCGGTGTTTCATACTGATTGTTCATTAAAAAAAGATTTTTGATTAAACTTTATTTTTTTATTGTTGTATCAATTGCCATTGACTTAGTCGCCGTAGAATCTGCCCATGTTACTGCGGCGGAATCACTTGTTCCTAATTGCTTTGATTTCACATACTGAATCACCATCCATCTTTGCTTGCGGCTTAATTGAGAAGCATAACTTCCCATATTTCCTTTACCATAAGTAACTGTATGAAACATCGTTCCTACCGGCATTGCAACATAATGAGCCGAAGTCAGATTAGCTACCGCAGGTATTTTGCCTCCTGTAGATAATGGTCCCTGTGCATCCATTTTTGGTCCATGGCAAATAGCACAATTGATATTAAATAAACGGCCGGCTTCTTTCAACTGATCAGAATCGAGTGCTGGCAAAGGATCCTTTATTTCAGCGCTCATTTTATATCCGTTCGAGTCGTTGGGCAAAGGGTAAGGGAATAAATCCCCTCTTCTGATGGTTCCTTCTACCGGATAGGGTATATAGTTTACATTCTCTTTTGCAAGATTATTAGGAGCATACGATTCATACGCACGGCTGTAGGCCATGTCAGGCATATAAGTCAAACCCGGCTCTCTTTTGTTGTCGCAACTACTCATCAGGGTTATCAGCCCGATTACTACTACCAGTGATAAAACAATTCTTATTTTTTTCATATCTAAAATTCCGGTTTCAAATTTTTTTATTTATTTTCAAAAAGCCAATTTTTACTGCAAGTAAAGAAACCCCGCCTGACTGCGTCTTTCGGGTAGGAAATAGGTAAGATTTCTAATTTCAATTTCAAAAACGTTATCCTGTTTTCTTACTTTTCTATTGATATTATTCAACTACTTCCAAATCTTCTTCCTTGTATAATTTTTGTTCTTTATCATATCTTCCAAACCACCAACCCGCTTCTGCATCCTGGGTATTTATTTCAATAGCGCCATTTTCTTTTAAAAAATTGTCTATTTCTGCTTCATTAGAATTTGGAGTACATTCAATTACAATCGTCATCAGGTCATCCGTTGATCTCAAATTAAAGTGATGTTTTTTTACACCCGGCATCATTTTACAAAGCCAGCAAAATGTCCATGTCATTCCTACTGCTGATAATAAAACAGTTAGTTCAAATGCAATAGGGATAAAGGAAGGTAAAGGAAAATGTGGTTTACCTCCGATATCTAATGGCCAGTCAGTGGTGAATATCCAGCCCATACCGCCAATAGCGATTGTAGTACCGAGTATTCCATATATAAACCCCATTGTATGAAGGCTTGTTTCTCTTAAGCCCATTGCCTTATCAAGGCCATGAATAGGAAATGGTGTATAAACGTCATGAATTTTATATCCTGCTCTTCGTACATTTTTTACGGCAGCAAATAAAACTTTTTCTTCTTCAAAGGAACCTACAATAAATTTTTTAATCATATTCTGTATCCCTAAAGGGCTGTTTTAATTAACAATATTTATATCAATGTTCATTAAACAAAATAATTAATGCGCATGCTCCATTTCTTCAACATAGAATTTATCGGAATCCACACTTTCCATACCGGACATTTGTTCTTTAAAATTTTCACCACTTAGTTTCAAAATTGCTTTAATTTCTGCCACGGCAACTACGGGAAAGAATTTAGCAAAAAGGAAATAACATGTAAAAAACAAACCGAATGTACCCAAATAAAAACCTATTTCCCAAATGGTAGGGCTGTAATAAATAGTCCATGACGAAGGCAGATAATCGCGATAAAGAGAGGTTACAAAAATCACAAACCGCTCAAACCACATTCCCACATTTACCAATACCGCCATAAAGAAAGTAAACGTAACATTTCTTCTTAATTTCCTTGACCAGAAGGCTTGTGGAGATATAACGTTACAAAAGATCATACCATAATATGCCCAGCCGTAAGGACTGAAAATATTAGCCCTGTTTTCACGAAAAGCCCACCATTCATAAGTATTCTGGCTATACCATGCAACAAACAATTCGGATAAATAGGCACATCCTACTATTGAACCTGTAAGCACAATCACTTTATTCATCGCTTCTATATGTCCGATGGTAACATAATCCTCAAGATGCAATACTTTTCGGGTAATGATCAATAGCGATTGTACCATCGCAAAACCGGAAAAAATGGCTCCTGAAACAAAGTAAGGAGGAAAAATAGTAGTATGCCATCCAGGAATTACTGAAGTGGCAAAATCAAAAGATACAATCGTATGTACTGACAATACAAGTGGCGTAGCTAACCCAGCCAAAACCAGCGCAAGACTTTCCTGGCGTTGCCAGTGTTTGGTACTTCCTGACCATCCAAAAGAACAAAGACCATAAAACATTTTTCTGAATTTTGTTTTTGCCCTGTCTCTAAGGGTTGCCAGATCTGGCAATAAACCTGTGTACCAAAAAAGTACGGAAACTGTAAAATAAGTAGATACTGCAAATACATCCCATAAAAGTGCAGAATTAAAATTAGGCCAAACCGGTCCGCGTGAATTAGGATAAGGCAATATAAAGAAGCCATCCCATACACGTCCCATGTGAAAAATGGGAAACATTCCAGCACACATTACCGCAAAGATCGTCATGGCTTCAGCGGCTCTGTTTACACCTGTCCTCCATTTTTGTCCAAACAACAAAAGAATTGCAGAAATCAATGTGCCTGCATGGCCAATACCGATCCACCAAACAAAGTTAGTAATTGCCCAGCCCCATCCTACGGTACGGGTAACATTCCATTGGCCAATACCATATACTACTTCCCTATAAACTGAATACACACCAAAAGCTAAAAGTGCAAGAGCAATAGAAAGCCCAATCCACCAAAGCCTGGTCGGCTTAGTTTCAATAGGGCCAATTATATCTTCAGTTATCTGGTGATAATTTTTATCTCCATCAATTAATGGCTCCCGGAGTTGCGATTCGTATTTTAATAATGACATATTCGTTTAGTTTTTGACACAGGCTACATTTGTAAACTTATTATTTATCTGTTCAGTTATACTTTTTCTGTTGTGCTTCCTACTTTGCGTTTTGTATTTCTTACTTTAGTAAGATAATTCAAATTAGGTAGTACGTGTAATTGCTCTAAAACATAAAACTTCCGGTTTACCTGTTCTTCAAATCTAAGTTTGGCAATTTTGCTTTCTTTATCTTTTACATTTCCAAATTCAATAGCGTGAGTAGGGCAGGCCTGCATACAAGCTGTTTTTGCTTCCTGGTCTTTCAATACCCTGTCTTCTTTTTTTGCATTTAATTTACTTTGCTGCAAACGCTGAATACAAAAACTACATTTTTCCATAACCCCTCTCGAACGTACCGTTACATCCGGGTTCAGCACCATGCGGGTAAGGTCCTGGTCAAGATTGGTAGTTGTAGCAGAGATGATTCCGCGTTGATTATCCGGGAAGCTATCAGCTCCATTCCAGTCAGCCCAGTTAAAACGCCGGACTTTAAAAGGACAGTTATTAGCGCAATAACGGGTTCCGATACAACGGTTATATATCATTTGATTAATGCCTTCGCTACTATGGTTTGTGGCTGATACAGGACATACATTTTCGCATGGGGCATTATCACATTGCTGGCAAAGCATAGGTTGAAAAACAATATCCGGTTTTTGAGGATCACCTGTAAAATAGCGATCTATACGAATCCATTGCATATCATGAAACCTCGAAACTTCATATTTACCTACGGTAGAAATATTATTTTCTGCTACACAAGCAATAGTACATGCTGAACACCCGATACAGGTATTCAAATCAATACTCATTCCCCATTTTATTCCCGGCCTGGCAAAGGTGGGATAGAGCGTCGCGTCGCGGGTAAAATTTTCTCCATATTGTTTCAGTTCTTCTTCTTCCTCTCTGTTTAATTCACCGGGATCGGCAATAAATTCTTCAAGGGTTGTCTCCCTTACTACCGGACGGCCTTCTGTTATACTATGAGTTTGAGAAGCAGCAATTTTAAATGTTTTTCCTGTGCTTTCTATAGTAACCGGAACTTCGTAAGTAATGTTATTACCATTGAAAAAAGTGAAAGGATACATATTTTGACCTACTCCGTCTGCTGCAGGCCCGATATATTCACTGGTCTTGGATTTATCTTCGCTTTGCCTGCCATAACCAAGAGCAACAGCTATTACATCCGGATGAGTACCCGGAATGATCATAACAGGAAGTTCAATTGTCTTGCCATTTGAAGTAATTTTCACTACCGGTTTATCGGGATGTATTTCATATTTATCTCCCTGGTTAGAATTAAAAATATCAATATCAAATAATTTTTTACCCAATTCCGGAGATACCATCACATAATTATCCCAGGTTACTTTACCTATTGGATCACTGGCTTCCTGAAGCCATGCATTGCTCGCGCGCGAACCGGTGCCAATGGTAACTTTTTGATACAATACCAATTCCTTATCGCCGCCTTTTACAGTTCCGATCTTCGCAGCCGCATCAGCAACATTGCCGGTAAAAGCAACGGTACCCATGAGTACAGAATTTCCTGCTGTTGATCTTGTAGAATCAGTAGCAGCAGGTTTAGGAGTTATATAGCCAACCGAATCTTTTGTATCAGAAGTAGCAAGTGCTGCAGCATCACCGGTTGTTAGATCAGAAGTATTTACAAAAACAGGTTGAGTCTTAAGCTTTGAATTTTCCATAACCCCATCCTGCAAAAATCTTTCATAGTTATCAAGGCCACCAAGTTTGCTTGTCCAGAACTTCCTGAAATAGGTTTCATAATCATCAGGGTTTCCGGTAAGTTTTAATAAGGACGATTCAAACTGCCTTGTCTTAAATAATGGATGAATGATAGGCTGAATAACACTTACATAACCTTTCTGAGGTTCTGAATCGCCCCAGCTTTCTAACCAGTGATGAGATGGAATGATGTATTTACACAGTTCTGTAGTCTCGTCCATTTTTTCGCTAAATGAAAGCGTGAATGGACATTTCTTTACACCTGCCGCGAATTTTTGTGAATCAAAATAACTATAAACAGGATTAGCGCCATATACAAGGAGGGCGCCTATATTTCCTGAATTCAAATCCTGTGTAAGTGCAACCATATCTGAATCCAAACCCTGTCGGTAATTTACAGGAGTATCCCAATCTATCGTTTTTCCTCCTGCACCTATTGCTTCGTTTATTGCGTTTACAATTAATTGAATATTGGCATCATTGCTACCACATATTACTAACCCCGCTCCTTTATTTGCCATTAATTCGGCCGCAGTTTTTTTAACGCCATCAGCCAGGTCACCGGAAATATTCGAAGAGGTACCTCCTCCCAGGGCGCCTAATAATGCCAGTGCAACAGCGCCTGTTTGAGAAGGCTTATGCAGATAACGTTCATCTGCATTGGCTCCGGTCATACTGTAATATCCTTCAAATTGTATATGCCTGCTCATTGAAGGGTTTTTTTCATTTATTCTTCTTCCAAATGCCCACTGTTTGGCAAAAATCACTGGGCTCAACCATGTTCCCAGGAAATCGGCTCCGAGACTTACGATCACTTTTGCATTTTCAAAATGATAAGCAGGGATTGCTTTTTTACCATAAGATGCCTGGTTAGCTTCTAACATTCCACTATAAGAAACGGCATCATATTGTACATGGCGGCTTCCGGGATATTTTGATAAAATATCACTGATAATTTGCCTCGTCGTAATGGAAGTAACAGAAGAAGTTAATAGCACTAATGGCTTTCCTGAATTGGCAGAAAGTCCATCTGACACCATCTTATCTATTGCTTCAAAAGTAGCTTCTTTGCGGTTGACCATTGGATAGCGCAGGCGCGTAGTATCATAAAGATCCAGCACGGAAGATTGAATCTGCGCTGAAGTGCCGCCTCCCGACAAGGAAGAAAGTTCATTTCCTTCTATTTTGATTGGCCTTCCTTCTATTTGTTTTACCACTACAGGTATTGCATCACCATCCATCAAATAAGTAGAGGCATAATAATTAGGAACACCCGGAATCATATCGTCGGGCTTGTGGAGGAAAGGAATACTTCTGCGAACCGGCATTTCACAACTTGCAGCAATGGCTGCAGCAGCAGTACTGAACCCCATATATTTCAGGAAATCCCTTCTGGGGGTTTTTGCATTAAAAATGTTTTCATTACCTAATTCTTCAAAAGGAAGCTCTTCCCTGAATTCATCTTTTTTTGCTTTTTTATGTGCTTCACTTTGGTTGAGTTCTCCAAAATTCTGCCAGTATTTTTTTTCACTCATATTTATTCAATCTGCCTGAGGCAGATAATTACCTTAAATCTGTAATCGATCTAAGCAATGAACTAATATTGTTTCTTTATTTTTAATTTTTATCTCTATTGCCTTATGCCTTGAAAAATTTAATAATGACATTTCCCACATTCTGTTCCACCAATCATTTGAACAGTAACACTGTCATACTTTTTATCTTTTATATCCTGATGAAATTTTTCATAAAGACTATAAAATTTATTTCCATTTCCTTTATCATCATTAAACTGTACATTAGTAGTTCTATGGCAATTGACGCACCATCCCATACTTAATGCAGCAAATTGTTTTACCTCATTCATATTTTGAATATTCCCATGACAAGTCTGACAGGCTATTCGTCCTACTTTTACGTGCTGAGAGTGATTAAAATAAACAAAGTCGGGAAGGTTGTGAATTTGTACCCAGGCTATAGGATGACCCGGCTTATCATACGTTTTAGTATCCGGGTTCCAACCTGCATATTGATATAATTTTTGGATTTCATCATTGGCATTTACGGTAGTACCGTCATCGCGAAGTAGAGGTTCGCCGGTATATTCTTTAACGGCCATGTGGCAGTTCATACACACATTTACAGAAGGAATGCTGGCATGCTTACTATCCTGCGCTCCGCCATGGCAATATAAACAACTGATCTGGTTAACACCTGCATGCACCTTATGGGAATAGAAAATCGGCTGTATCGGTTGGTATCCCTGTTGTCTGCCCAAACCCATGGCCCCATCTACCAGGTAATAACCGGCAAAAACAAATAATATTATTGACAAAAGCAGTAAATACATTTTATTGCGATAAAAAGGAACCGGCGTAGGAGATTTTATTTCGTCTTTTTCATCGGTTAGTTTTTTAAGATTACTATTTACCTGTAATAATATCAAAGCGATAATGGCCAATACCAAAGTAAGCAATCCATATAAAACGGTGTTATCTGATTGGGGCGCTGCCACTCCCGGAGCTCCTCCTGCCGGTGCGCCTGGTGCTTTATATTTATCTACCCAATCGAGTATTGCGTCAATATCATCTTTTGATAAATCGGGGAAAGGCGTCATTACCACGCCGCCCATTTCAGCTTTTAAATTCTTGGCATACGGATCAGTATTAACCATTGTCGTGGTATTAGCTATCCATTTGTACACCCACCCTTTGTAAGGTTCTCTTGCCCGGGCGCCCTGGAGTGCAGGCCCTACATATTTTTCTAATGGTTTATGACAACTTGCGCAGTTAGCTTTAAAGAGAGCTTCTCCATCGGCGGCATACAATAATTCCTGTGATGAAATTAGAGTAAGAAAAAGGAATACTGCGAGTGTTTTAGTAAATAGCCTTTTGACGTGATTCATACACTTATTTTCCTATCTTGAATAATTGGAATAATTACCTTGTTGGCTGCAAAAATAAGGAAGCATGTTGACAATGTGTTAACAATTTTAAATTTTTTTTTTCCTTATCCGAAGCGTGTTTCAGAGAATATTTATTATTGATGTTGATTTTAAAGTTTTTTATTAATAAAAAAAGACCTTTTTATCTTCTTTGTAAAAATCATTGATTTATCGAATCAAAAAATGCATCTTTGAAGTATGGTAAATAGTTGCAAGTAGTACCTTTCCCGGAAAAATAATAAAAAAACCGGTATGCATACTTTGTAAAAAACACCATTTCTAAATGGACAAAAGCTATCAAAAAAAATTAATCATTTTTGCTTCGGGTGCAGGAAGTAATGCGCAGAAGATCATTGATTATTTTAAAGGAAATACAAAAGTAAAAGTCGTTTTGATCGTTTGCAATAATAGTAAAGCAGGCGTAATTGATATTGCGGCCAAAGAAAATATTCCTGTTTTAATGATAGAAAAAAAACTATTAAGTGAAACGGGATATGTTCAGGAAATAAAAAAATTTGAGCCATCCCTAATTGTACTTGCCGGGTTTCTATGGAAAATCCCCGAAATTTTAATTTCCGCTTTTCACCATAAAATAATAAATATACATCCCGCTTTATTACCCGCTTATGGCGGAAAAGGAATGTATGGCAATGCAGTGCATGAAGCTGTCATCACCTCAAAAGAAAAAGAAAGCGGTATCACCATTCATTATGTGGATGAAAAATATGATCACGGCAAAACCATTTTCCAGGCTACATGTGTTATAAAAGAAAATGATACTGCAGAAAGCCTCGCTAAAAAAATTCATGCACTGGAACACGAATATTATCCAAAAACAATTGACAAATTATTGAATGAAAAAACCTACTGATTTTTTCTCTACTTTTAATTATGGCCGATCCGGTTTACAATGAAATAAAACAAGAGTTTCAATTAGAAAGAATGATCAGCCGGTAAGAAAATCAGGAAACTGACTTATTTGTGCGTTTACTGCGTGGCGCAGAATGGGTATATTGTAAGAAGGCAGTAAATAGGAATTGACCTTATTTGCCCGTTAACTGTAATAATTCGTAATAAATCGTGAAATCCTTGTCAGTATAAATTAAAAACCCTCGTTAAAAAAAATTGGTCTTGTAACTTCGCAAAATCATTGTCGTAATATCGCAAGAGCATTTTGAATAAAAAACTGATTCTAAAATTTTTATGCCTCTACTTAATAATACAGGCCATAAGCCCCGCAAAAGTTACGGGGCAAATAATAATTTCAGGAACTGTTTATGATTCTTCCAGGCTATACACTATTCCGGATGTATATGTTTACAGCACTTCAGGCTCACGAACGGTAACAGATTCAACCGGTACATACCATATTGGTGTGAATGAAAATGACTCTATTAGTTTTTTCTATAACGGCAAATCAACTATAAAGTTTCCTGTGAGGTCAATGATTGATTATACTGCATTTGATATTTCACTCGGGGTAAGAGTAAAAGGGAAATATAAATTATTGAGCCCGGTTACCGTCTTTTCCAACTCATACCAAAAAGATTCGCTGGAAAACCGGGAAGAATTTTCAAAATTATTCGGCGGTGAAAAACGCGGAATTCATCCCAATATAGATCCCGGAGGCGCAGCGGGATTCGATCTTGATGCCCTTATCAGATCTTTTCAATTCAAAAAAAATAAAGAAAACCTCGCCTTTAAAAAAATGCTGATTCAGCAGGAACAGGACGATTACGTGGACTATCGTTTTTCTTCAAAAGTCATATCCAGAGTTACTGGCCTCAAAGGAGAAGAACTTGAATTATATAAAAAGTTGTATCGTCCCACCTATTTTTTTATTGTCACCAGCACCCTGGCAGAATTTTATCAATACATATTAAGTACTTCCTACGCTTTCAAAAAACAGGAAGGATCTCAATAAAATTACCAAAACTCTCTTTCCGGCTTACTTATTTTATAATCTTTTGTTTTACCTTCCCCTTCTGAAAAAAATCTACACTGATAGTATTTTATTTTTTAGCAATGATAAAGTGAAGTAACTATTTATTTTTCAAAATCAATGTTTATGAAACTTTTTTTACTGTCTGGTATTTGCATTATGTTCTTTGTTATTTCAGAGGCACAATCTTATAAAAAAATTCATGCAGAAGCAATTGTTTGCGATACACACAATGATATCATAAGCACGTGTATTGAAAAGGGCTATACTTTTGACCAGGACCTTACAGGTAAAACAAACAGCGATCTGAACCGTATGTTGAAGGGCGGATTAGATGTACAGGTATTTTCGATTTTTTGTGATGGCGAACAAAAAGATCCTTACCAGTTTGCCAACAGGGAAATTGATACTTTATATGCGTGGGTAAAACGGAATCCTTCCAAAATGATGCTGGTAAGCTCTCCCGCTCAATTAGACGAAGCAGTAAAAGAACACAAACTAGCATCAATGATGGGCGTGGAAGGTGGACACATGATAGAAGATGATTTGAGTAAATTAGATAGTTTGTATAACCGCGGAGTACGTTATATGACCTTAACATGGAACAATAATACTTCCTGGGCCACGAGTGCCGAATACGAGTCAGGCAATCAGCAAAAAAACGGGAAAGCAGATACTACTTCACAAAAAAAAGGATTGAATGATTTTGGGATTCAAGTGGTAAAAAGAATGAACAAATTAGGAATGATGGTGGACATGAGCCATGTAGGCGACCAGACTTTCTGGGATGCTATCAACACTTCTACCAAACCAATTTTGGTATCTCACAGCGATTGTTATGCGCTCTGTCCCGCTTTTAGAAATCTGAAAGATGACATGATAACAGCAGTTGGAAAAAATGGGGGAGTCATAGATTTGAATTTTTATCCGGCGTTTTTGGATAGCACTGTTGCCGGAAAAGAAAAAATCTTTTACAAAAAACATAAAGCGGAAAAAGATTCTCTTATAGCATCAGATAAAAAAGATTTTGAAGCTGATGATATAATCGCCAAAAAATATCCTGAAGAAATAGAAGATATGCAAGCGCCTTTTCATTTATTATTTGATCATCTGGAACACATTGTTCAACTTGCCGGAATTGACCATGTGGGCCTTGGCGGCGATTTTGATGGCATTCCTTTTACGCCAAAAGTACTTACAGATGTAACCAAATACCCAATGATCACAAAAGAATTGGTAAGGCAAGGTTATTCAAAAGAAGATATTGACAAGATATTGGGGGGAAATTTTATCAGGGTCTTTAAGGCTAACCAGGTAAACTGATTCTAAACATACGAAGCAAAAATTCCATTCGGGCTCATAAGGAATTCCTTATCTTTTTTACAGTAAAGCAACTTTTTTACAGTAAAGCAACAAATAATAATGATTTCTATTTTATAACGTTAACGCTTAAACGAAAAAATAATTTTTGTTATCTGGGCCTGTATCAAAAAGTATCAATGGTTTATTATGTAAAATAAACCATTGAATAAATTAATGAGGCAATTATAGTACTAAAAATAAATAGTAACCCCAGGAATTCTGCGTTGGTAAATGTAATTGTACTTTTCATAACTTTTATTTTAATTGTGATTGTTGCAGTTATGACACACGAATTATTCCGGAGTTTAAAACGGGAAAATCAGCTTCAGTCAAATTAGAAAATCATTAACAATCCTTAGTTATGAAAGTCAAAAAATCTATTTCGAAAAGAAATTACGAAGTTAAGTGTGGTTTTATCTGATAGCTGGTTTTATAGTAGAAGGACAAAGTAAAGAGGCGTCGTTCAATTCGTTTTGGAATTGGCAAAGCCACATTTATCCTTACCTCAACACAAAGGCCTTAAAAAAATTTTTACAAATCAGCATACCTGTTTTCTGATGGCATATATCCTTTATCTTTAAGTATAGCAGCCAGCCTGTTATAAAAAGCAGGGTCGGACGGAGTAACACTTGCAAGCCCATCTACATATCTGTTGTATAAGCTAAAAAGTGCCGCAATTAATACCGTGTCATGCAGCTCCATATCTGTAGCTCCCTGTGCTTTTGCTTCATCAATCATTACAGGTGTTACCAACTTGCCGTTCTTCTGCACAGCTCTTGCAATGGTTAACAGCGCTTTCATTTTACCGGTTACAGGCGCTTTATCCGGTTCAAATTTTGCTTTTTCAGCAATTGTATTATTATCAAGCAGCAGGTCGGCCGCCGCAGAATGTGCCGCCGTACAGAAAGCACATTCATTGCCATAAGAAACTACTGCGGCAATCAATTCGCGCTCTCCTTCTGTTAGGGTAGATTCTCCCCTAAGCAATATTTGAGTAAGCTCCCGTATAGGCAAAGCCGTATCTTTCCGGTAATCCAATAGCCCGGTTATCCCCGAGAGGTTTTCCTTTAAGGGTATATAAGGCATATTAAACTGTTTTATTAGCAGGATTTTTAACAACAAATGGTTTGGTTAAGTACCCTTCCCGTGCGCGTTGTTCACCTATTGCATCGTACACAGCAGCATCATCCGGAGTCCACGTTGCCAATCCATCTACATACCGGTTAAACATACAGAAAGCTGCTGCTATAAGCACAGTATCATGAATTTCCCTGTCAGTGGCGCCCTGTTCTTTTGCTTTTGAAATATCATCAGAAGAAACACTTTTGCCGCTATCCTGCACCTTGCCCGCAATGTGTAATAAGGCTTTAAGCTTATCGCTTACTTCAGCTTTGTTTATATCTTTTTTCAGTATATCCTGCACAATATCCGCATTCCCGTTTAACTGGTATTTGGCGATAGCACCGTGTGTTGAGGCGCAATATTTACATTCGTTCAGGCTTGATGTGTAAGCAGCGATCAGTTCTCTTTCGCCGGGCGTAAGCGTGGAAGTGCCCGGATCGTGCATGAGAGTTTGTACTAAATCGTTTAAAGGTTTTGCGGTAACAGGGCTATATATAAACAGACTCCGGATTCCGGGATATTCTGATGGCAAATCAATGTGTGGCATAATTTATATTTTTAAAAGAAATCAAATATATAATGGTTTTTTTAAAAGAAAAAATTCAGCTTTTCCAATGTGAGCCATTTGATGTTTATACGGAAGATTTTGAAACGTCCCCAGAGAACACATCTCAAAAAAAATACATTATTTTTGTTTCAGAGTTTTTTCTTTTTTAATTCTCTTTTCCGCCTCCTGAAATAAACCCTCCTTTGAAAATACAAATCCTTAAGCCGTCTGTAACTTATGAGATTTAGATAACCAAAACAGAAATAAATAATGTATTCAAAATGATTTCAATAGTTATTATTGAACAAAAAGAGGATTTTTTTACCCTAAAAAATACCTGGTATTCTTTTATCAATAATAAGATTTTTCTTTCTTTAATTCTATGCTGTTTCTTTTTCATATCAGCAAGCGGGCAGCCTACTCTGCCGCCTTCTTACCATATCGCCGCAGATACCGCTGCCTATATTTTATTGCCGGATTCCAACTGGCAGTTGATGGCCGATCGCGGAGGAAAAAAATACAAAGCGCCGCCACCAACTGTAATGATGATCACTGCTTACGGCGATGCCTATAATTATAACCAGGCAATGAGCCTGGGCGCAGATGATTTTCTAACCAAACCACTTGATTTTACTGCATTGAAAGAAAAATTAAAAACAAAAGAATAACAGCAAAAAATTTCGAGCTGAAGACTCATAAAAGACCACTACACATCCTTATGCGGCGTGTACTATAAGTTGAATATTTTAATGAGTCCTTAATAAACGAATACGGGTAGTTGTTATTAATCATCAATATTTGTTCCTGCCCGAATGGCTCCTGTCCGAACTGGTTCATCCCGTCCGAACCGGAACGGGCGGGCAGGCGGGCGTTTACTGCGCGAGGCAGAAACCCAAAAAATACATAACTTTAGATTTTAATATAAATCAACTTAATTTTCTACCACGGTTCGTGAGAAATGAAACATGACGGCAGAACGCTTCATCTAAAAAATTACACCCAAAATGCTTGAAAAATCCAACATTTTGTACGAAAAGTATAAGTGTTAGCTTCTTTCAAAGTGTAACTTACCTGCTCATTTTTGAACATAACTTTAATCATTTCTTTATAAAAAATTAGATAGCAATAGTCTACGTAAAACGTGCATAAGCAATTGCATGATAATGTGAAGAAGTTGATAAGGGAAACAAATTAATCAAATTTAAAAAATACACCTTCAAATAAATTTTTATACTCATTTAAATTACATCAACATGAAACGATTAGTAATCATTGCAAGTGCCCTCCTAATCGCCGGTTGTCATTCCGGCACGCAAAAAGCAGCGAACATCATTTACCCTGCTACAAAAACAGTAGATTCATCTGATATATTTTACGGAATTAAAGTGGCGGATCCTTATCGCTGGCTGGAAGATTATTCTTCAGCAGACACCAAAGAATGGATAAAAGCAGAAAATAAAGTAACTGATCAATACTTTGACCAGATTCCTTTTCGCGAAAGAATTAAAAAAGACCTGACTTCGCTGATCAATTTTTCAAGGATAACCAATCCTGAAAAACATGGAGACTATTATTACTTCAATAAAAATACCGGGTTGCAAAATCAAAATATTCTTTACCGTGCTAAAAACCCTGCAGATACTGCCTCTGCAGAAGTCTTTCTTGACCCAAACACTTTTGCGCATAACGGAGCTGTTACTTTGCAGGGCACTTCCTTTACCAACGATGGCGCCCTGATGGCATACCTGGTCTCAAATGGTGGCTCAGACTGGCGGGATATATTGGTAAAAAATACGGGTACCGGAAACTTAGTTGGTGATACCATTAAAAATACAAAATTTTCGGGCGTGTCCTGGAAAGGGGATGAAGGATTTTATTATTGCACTTATGATATTCCGAAAGGTGAAAACAGGCTCACCTACAAAACCATTCATCATACTTTATATTACCACAAAATGGGCACTCCACAATCGGCGGACGTCTTTGTTTTTGGTGGAGATAAAGAGCCATATCGTTATATCAGTGGATATACTACCGAGGACGGGCATTACCTGGTTATATTAGGTGCAAACACGACCACTAATAATACTTTGTATATCCGGGATCTTACAAAACAAAATGCACCTGTTGTTCCTATAGTAACAGATTATAAAAGCATGCAAACTGTGGCGGATAATGATGGAAGTACTTTATTTATTTATACCAACAGAGATGCACCTGATTATCGTTTGGTAAAAGTGGATGCTTCCAATCCTTCACCGGACAACTGGAAAGACGTAATTCCTGAATCAAAAAATGTGTTGGAGGTCAGTACCGGTGGGGGTTATTTCTTTGCCACCTACATGGTAGATGTAAAAAACAAAGTGTATCAATATGATCATGACGGAAATCAAATCCGTGAAATAGCTTTGCCTACTGCCGGTACCGCCGGAGGATTCAACGCATATAAAGATCAAACTGATCTGTATTATACTTTTACTTCTTTTACTTATCCTTCTACCATCTATCATTACAATATGAAAGATGGCAGTTCTTCACTCTACTGGAAGCCTTCTTTAAATTTCAACCCTGATGATTATGTTACCAAACAGGTTTTCTACAGCAGTAAAGACAGTACTAAAATACCTATGTATATTGTTTATAAAAAAGGAATACAATTAGATGGGGAAAATCCTACGTGGCTGTATGGATATGGCGGCTTTGGTGTGAGCCTGATGCCCACCTTTAGCGTTTCCCGAATGGAATGGCTTGAACATGGAGGTATCTATGCCCAGCCTAATCTGAGAGGAGGAGGAGAGTATGGAGAACAATGGCACCTGGCGGGTACACGCATGCACAAGCAAAATGTGTTCGACGATTTTATCGCCGCCGCCGAATATCTTACCAAAGAAAAATATACTTCCAAACAATATCTTGCTGTCGTCGGCGGATCTAACGGAGGATTGCTGGTGGGCGCTACCATGACCCAGCGCCCCGATTTAATGCAGGTCGCGCTGCCTTCTGCAGGAGTACTGGACATGATACGATATAATAAATTCACTGCCGGAGCAGGCTGGGCTTATGATTACGGAACAGCGGAAGATTCACTGGCAATGTTTAAATATTTACTGGGTTATTCTCCGTTACAAAACATAAAGAAGGGTGTTCATTATCCGGCAACGCTGGTTTGGGCTGCCGACCACGACGATCGTGTGGAACCCGGGCTTTCTTTTAAGTTTGCCGCTACGCTACAGGCTGATAATGCAGGCAACAATCCTGTATTAATGCAGATAGGGCATGACGTGGGCCACTTTACCGGGATGGACCTAACAAAGGTAATCAGCCACACGGCAGATCAATATGCGTTTGCCTGGTATAATATGGGCGTGGATCCATTTAAGTGATGATAGATATTCTATTCACTGAAAAAAACTAAAAAATTATAAATCATGTCAAACATTATCATCACAGGTACCAGCACCGGAATCGGTTTTGCTACCGCCGTTTTACTGGCAAAGAACAAGCATACTGTTTTTGCCACAATGAGAAATCCATCACAAAACACCCGGCTGCAAGACCTTGCCGACAAAAAGAATTTACCAATAATTATTCTTCCACTCGATGTTACAAAAGATAGCTCCGTAAAAAATGCAGTAGCGCAGGTACTTGAATACACAGGAAAAATAGATGTGCTTATTAACAACGCAGGCATCGGTACCATGGGCGCTGTAGAAGAAGTATCTATTGAAAAATTCATCAATGAAATGGATACCAATTTCATAGGCACTGTAAGATGTACAAAGGCCGTGTTACCACACATGCGTGAAAAGAAAGGCGGCTGTATCATCAATATTTCATCAGTAGGCGGAAAAGTTTTTAATTATTTTTCTGCGCCTTATTCTGCTTCCAAAGCTGCCATAGAGGCTTTCAGCGAATGCCTCGCCATGGAGGTTTTGCCTTTCGATATCCGCGTGGCTGTTGTAGAACCGGGCGTCATTGACACACCACTTCAAAATAAGGCCAAAAGTGAAATCAAAGAAACCCATTATCCAAACCTGGAGCGAAGTATCGCTTTTTTTTCTGCAGCAACAGACCATCATGTATCGCCGGATGTGGTGGCAGAAGTGATCAATGATATTATAAATAAAAAAGGTACCCGATTCCGTAATCCTGCTGGCCCTGATAGTGCACCCGCAATTGGATTTCGCGCCTCTCTAAGCGATGAAGACTGGATTGCTTCTGCCGGGATGAATGAAGAAACATGGATAAAGACAATGGAGGGCATGCACTTAAACGTAAGAAAATATTTGATCAACAGCTAAGGAAATAACCCATAAAACAGGAATCAATTTTCAAATTTCGGCCTAAAAGTTTTTATGAAGAAGATAATTAAATTAAAAGAAGAAGAAATTGCAAATGCTACTATGTATCAAAAGGCTAATGATTTCAGGAAGAAAAATAAAAAAAGATTATTGCCTGATGTGTTTTATCTAAGATGGGAAATAGAGTTACTGTTCAAAAAACTTTTGGAAAGTTTATTTCTGAATTCCTTTTTTCTAATGGGTTCCACAACTTTCTAAAAGTTGTATGTTACAATTCAAAAAACTTTTGGAAAGTTTACTTCTGTATTTCTTTTGGTAATGGGCTACAACTTTCCAAAAGTTGGAATAACGAAATAGCAATTTCTAAAATAAATGAATAACTTCAAATCCTAAACTTACATGCATGAAACAGTTTATAAATAGACGGAATTTTATTAAAAATGGAACGCTTGCCTCTTTTGGTTTGCCTGCTATTTTAAATACCGCAGGATTACGCTCAACACAGAAATTAAATACAAATACTGAAAATGAAAAAGCATTTTTAAAAGACACAGACCTCGACGAAACAACGATATCCGCTCTGCAGGAAAAAATGAAAAACGGATTGCTTACTTCAAAAAAAATTACCCAATGGTATTTAAAAAAAATTGAACAAATAGATAAGAGCGGGCCTTTTCTCAACAGTGTTATTGAAATCAATCCTGATGCGATAACCATTGCGGAAGCTATGGATGCTGAAAGAAAAAAAGGTAAAGTAAGAAGCGCTCTTCACGGCATACCGGTTTTAATAAAAGATAACATTAACTCAGGCGATAAAATGATGACTACTGCAGGTTCGCTGGCGCTTGTCGGCAACCATGCCTCAAAAGATGCTTTTATCATTGGCTTATTAAGAGAAGCCGGCGCTGTATTATTAGGAAAGACCAATCTCAGTGAATTTGCTAATTTCCGTTCCACACATTCTACAAGCGGATGGAGCAGCCGCGGCGGACAAACCAAATGCCCGTATGTGCTTCACCGTAATCCATCCGGATCCAGCGCCGGATCGGGATCTGCTGTGTCGGCGAATCTTTGCGCGATTGCCATAGGAACGGAAACAGATGGATCGGTAGTAAGTCCATCTTCTGTGAATGGTGTAGTGGGTATGAAGCCCACAGTAGGTTTGTGGAGCCGCTCAGGAATTATTCCTATTTCTGCTACGCAGGATACTGCCGGTCCAATGGCAAGAACGGTAACTGATGCAGCCATTCTTTTATCACACCTTGCCGGTATAGACCCTGATGACAGCGCTACATTGAACAGCAAAGGAAAAACTCAAAAAGATTATACACAGTTTTTAAATCCCGACGGCCTAAAAGGCAAACGGCTTGGTTTTGAAAAATCTTTTTTATCAAAAGAGGGCAATCCTGATATAGTGACGCTTTTGCAAAAAACGATTGACCTGCTCAAAGAAAAAGGAGCCACCATAGTTGAAGTCGAAATTTTAAAAAATATCAGTCCATTGGGCACTGCTGAATTTACCGTATTTCAATATGAATTTAAAGATGGCCTGAATAAATATTTGGCTACCTCCAATGCAAAAGTAAGATCGCTTAAAGAAGTCATTGATTTTAATGAACAAAACAAGGATAAAGCGATGCCTTTTTTTAAACAGGAAACCTTGATCAGTTCCAATGAAAAAGGCGGATTAGATAGTAAAGAATATAAAGATGCTCTTGCAAAATCCACATCAGCCCGGGGAATTATTGACGAATTGCTTCAGCAAAATAATTTAGACGCTTTGTGCGGTGCCACTAACGGCTTAGCGTGTTGCATTGACCTGGCAAATGGCGATTATGATACCGGCTTTTCTTTTTCTTCGCCGGCTGCTCTGGCCGGTTATCCGCATATTACAGTGCCTATGGGATTGGTTCATGACCTGCCTATTGGCTTTTCTTTTTTCGGCACGGCATACAGCGAACATGAATTAATTAAATTGGCCTACGCTTTTGAACAGGCAACAAAAAACAGGAAAGCGCCCGGTTTTATTGCGGAAGAGGGTTATTAAATTCCCCGTCTTAAAAGAAAATATGAATAGCGGTTATTTGTTTGTTTACTGCAGAGAAATAATTTTCACCAACCATAACATGAATTTAAAACATAAAATATTAGATCACTATCTCAAAGTGATCAATGATAAAGTGGTGATGCTTCAAAAGGTTTTAACGGACCTCAAAGAAAGTAGCAGCAACGAAACAAAAAGCACTGCAGGTGATAAGCATGAAACTGCCCTGGCAATGCTACAGATAGAGCAGGTAAATGTCCGCAGTCAGCTACAGGAGGCACTCATAAAAAAAGCAGCATTAGAAAAAATAAATCCAAATGTGTCTGCAACTATAATTGTAAATGGCAGCCTCATTAAAACCAATAAAGGCTATCTGTGGATGAGTGCGGCTTTGGGCAAAGCTGTGATAGAAAACATTCCTGTGATTACGTTATCGCCACAATCCCCATTAGGGCAAAAACTTATGGGATTAAAAGAAGGAGAGATTGCCTCAATAAATAGTGTTGAATATAAGATCGAAAATATTGAATAAAGCCTGGCGAAAAAAGCCACTCCTCATTCTTGCTCCAACACAGGGAATAATATAGAAAATGATTGTTAGTAAAAATTCGTAATTAATATGATTTTAAAATTCCATAACTTACGGGTCTCATTCATCCTAAAACCATCTGATATGCTTTTTATAAAAAGATTGTTTGCTACATCTTGCTTAATATTTTTTTGTGCAACCGCATTTTCACAAACAACGAAAAAAAAATACCCTGATATAGATATTTCGTACAAAAAATTTGTATTAGGCAATGGGCTTACACTGGTTGTGCATGAAGATCATAAAACGCCAATCGTGGCTTTCAATGTATGGTATCATGTTGGCTCAAAAAATGAGCCCGTGGGTAAAAATGGGTTTGCCCATTTATTTGAGCATTTAATGTTTACAGGAAGTGAACACAACCGCAAAAATTATTTTGCAATGCTTGAATCAATTGGGGGCACAAATGTTAATGGAACTACGGATAATGATCGTACCAATTTTTTTGAAGATGTGCCTACATCAGGGTTAGATAGAATTTTATGGGCCGAAAGCGACAGGATGGGTTACCTGTTGGGTTCTGTTGATTCATTACGATTGGAAGAACAAAGAGGCGTTGTTGAAAATGAAAAACGCCAGGACGAAAACCAGCCCTATTCGATTACTGATGAACTCATCGCAAAAAACACTTTTCCTAAAGGCCATCCTTATTCATGGACGGTAATCGGCGAAAAAAAGGATTTAGATTCCGCATCCCTTGAGGATGTGAAAGCATGGTTCAGATCTTATTATGGCCCCAACAATGTAACAGTTGTTATTGCGGGAGATGTAAATAAAGATTCGGTGTATCAAAAAGTAAAAGAATATTTTGGTGCCATACCGGCTTGCCCTCCAATTGCAAGACAAAAAGCATGGGTTGCAAAAATGCACGGCAACCATTATCAAATTGCACAAGACAGGGTACCGCAGGCCCGGTTACAAAAAGTATGGAACACCCCCCAATGGGGAACAGCAGATGATGCTTATCTTAATTTATTAAGTGATATTCTTACCAACGGCAAAACCTCACGCCTATATAAAAGACTTGTGTATGACGACCAGTTGGCAAGCAGTGTTGAATCTTATGTGGATGACAGGGAAATCGCCAGCCAATTCAGTATTATCGCCAATGTGAAGCCCGGTGTTACCGTGGGTAAAATAGATACCATAATTAATGAAGAACTGCAGAAAATACTGACACAAGGCCCAACAGTTGCCGAAGTGGAAAGAGCTAAAACAAATTATTTTGCCAACTTTATTAAAGGTATGGAACAAATTGGTGGTTTTGGCGGCACATCAGATATTCTTGCACAAAGCCAAACCTTTGGGGGCACTCCCGGATATTACAAAAAGATACAGGAATGGACTAAAAATGCAACACCTGCTGATATAAAAAAAGCTGCTGTTACCTGGTTGAGCGATGGGGAATATGTGTTGGATATTGAGCCTTATGGAAATTATACCCTTGGTGATTCTATTGCTGATAGAAAACAGCAACCTCCTTTAGACGCACCTGTAGTTGTAAAATTCCCGGATGTAAAACAGTTTACGCTAAGCAATGGATTAAAGGTGGCATTGGTTGAAAGAAATTCTGTTCCGGTTGTTGATATGTCTTTAATGGTTAACGCCGGTTATGCAGCCGATCAGTTTGGTAAGCCTGGCCTCGCTAAATTAGCCATGACGATGATGCAGGAAGGAACAAAAACCAAATCTGCTTTACAGTTAAGTGATGATTTGGCTGATGCAGGCGCAACCCTTTCTACCTATTCCAGTCTTGATAATTCGTTTTTGTACATGACTGCGTTGAAGGTAAATTTTGATGAGTCACTCAAATTATTCACGGATGTTTTATACAATCCTACTTTCCCTGAAAAGAATTTTGAAAGAGTACAAAAACAACAACTGCTTACCATCAGGCAGGAGCAATCGCAGCCGATTCCAATGGGTTTACGTATTCTGCCTCATTTATTGTATGGTAACGGGCATGCATATAGTAATTCTTTTACAGGATCAGGTACCGAGTCTTCAGTAAAAGCAATTACACGCAGTGACCTTGTGAAATTTCATGACACATGGTTTGCCCCTAATAATGCCATTCTTGTTGTGGTAGGCGATATGAATCCCGATGAATTAAAAACAAAATTAGAGAACAGTTTTGCTTCATGGAAGAAGCATACGGTTCCTGAAAAAAATATAAAAGATGTTGCCATTGCCGCACAACCTTCAGTTTATATTATTGATAAACCCGGCGCACTGCAATCTATCATTTTTGCGGCTGAGATAAGCCCATCAGCAAAAGATCCCGACTATGATAAAATTCAGATGATGAATCGTATTTTGGGAGGAGATTTTAGTTCCCGCATCAACATGAATTTGCGTGAAGATAAGCATTGGGCTTATGGTGCCGGTTCTGTTGATATACCCGCAAAGGGCCCTGGCTTTTTTGCAGCTTTTGCTCCTGTGCAGACAGATAAGACAAAAGAATCTATGCATGAAATACTGAAAGAACTAACGCAATATGTGGGAGACAAACCGGCAACAGAAGAAGAGTTTGATAAAGTACAAAAAAATGCAGTGATGCAATTGCCTGGAGAATGGGAAACCAATGGTTCTGTGTTGGATGAATTACAATCTGCTATTGAATATGACAGGGGTACCGATTATTTAAAGAATTACCCGGCCATGCTACAGAATCTAACGTTGACGGATATACGTAATGCTGCAATGAAAGTAGATAAGCCAAAAAATCTTACGTGGGTCATTGTTGGAGACAGGTCAAAGATTGAAAAGGGAATACAAGAACTTAACTTTGGCCCGATCAAATATATTGATGCGGAAGGTAATGAGGTAAAATAATTAACCGGAAAACTAATACTGGTTCGTGAGGCATGAAAAAAGATTTGTGCAATAGCAAGAAAGTCAGGCGAAAAGTGATGCTTCATTTTTGCACTAACACGGGAACTTTGCATTGAAACGTAACAAAAAATAACCGAATCAATATTTCCCTTTCTCCTTCATGTACATTTCCAAAATAACTGCTATTTCTTCAGAAGGCGTTTCTTTTGTCAAATAATATTGTGAGCCGTTCTTGTCATCCCTCCAACTGTTGTTCCCTCCTGAAATGATGATGTGGCCTCTCTTTAACCCGAAATAAGGAGATGCACCCCTGATAGCAACAAGCACAGTTGTTTCATCCCAACTCATTCTGCCGACACTGTCTTCTTTGGCTTTTGGAATGCAAAAAGAAAATACATCTTTAACCGGACCTGAAACCGAAGTATCATGAACAAGCCCTAAACCGGTTTTGATATTTTTACCGATTTCAAACCCGCTGAAAATAACAGGTGTTGGCCAGTTATTAAAAACATTTTCAGATGCCGATGAATCGGTTAATAAATTGAATTCGCGTCCTTTCGGAAACCCACCTGCCATTGATACTAATTTTCTAACTTTTCTTTTTACCAATTCCTTTCCCGGCAATTTAGAAAACTGATCGGGCTTTGAATTAAGTAGGTTGGAAAGATTGGTAAGAAAACCGATACTCACAATGGTGACACTATTATCTTTTTGTTGCGAAAGAACCTTTCGATAAATTGTTACCGCATCAGGAACTTCGTCTGTAGAATTAATTGAATGAGGATACTTTTCCAAAAGCATTTCAGGCCACTTTTGCCACGCCCCGATATTTGGGGCTTTTCCTTTTGGCGCCCCAACAGGTAATCCAGATCTTCCAAAATAAGTATTCAGCACATCAATAGTGGGCGCTACCCATTTATTTTTATTGGATGCCACAATTGCCAGGGGAATGACTTCACCTCTATCGGCTAATGCATGCAAAACAGCAACGGCTCCTACATCATCATAATCAGGCCCGATATCAGTGTCTAAAATAACTGGAACAGCCCGGGGATGTGCTTGGGCGTATCCCCCGAAATGAAATACAGTAAACAAACAAACAATCATGAATTTCATTTTGTTAAGGTAAACAAAGTAAGAATAGAGAAGAATAAATTTTTTAAAAAAATGTGAGTGAAGCAGCGTATTTAATTTTCACACGACACGTAAAAGGGATGGAAAAGTAGAGGAATATAGTTACTGTAGTGTGAGAGATTAATATTATTGAAAGCAATTTGGATTACTAAAAATTGAATTTTTGGTATGATTAAGAGCGGCGATCTACAATGATAAAGAATCTTCTATACGATTATTTAGGAATAAGGCCGGGCGCCTTTTTTATAATAAAAGCCGGTACAAACCTGTTAAGCCATAGAGCCATCTTTTCGGATCCGAATTTTCCAATATAGGATTCATAAGCGCCTTTAGAAATGGCCCTCAATATTTGTTTGGCTGCGGCATCTGCAGGAAGGCCTGATGCAATATCATGGCCTACAGTGCCCAAAGGTTTTCCATCTTTGGTAACGGCATTCCGCGTAACATTAGTTTGGATATAACCAGGGGTCAGGATGGTTACTCTAATATTCATTGGCGAAACTTCAGCACGCAGGCAATCGAAGTAGCCGTGTAAGGCGTGCTTGGCCGCTGCGTATGCCGATCGCATCGGGGTTCCGATCTTACCCATTACACTGCTCATGACCACAAAATGCCCGCTTTTTCTTTCCACAAAATGAGGCAACAATGCTTTTGTTATGGTTATGTAACTGAAGTAATCCAGTTCCATTACTTTACGCTGTACCGCAATCTCTGTTTCTATTACTAACGAACGCTGGGAAATGCCGCCATTGTGTATCATGATATCAATCTGTCCAAAACAGGCTATCGCTTCTGCCGTCTTTGCTTCTAATGAAGAAACATCTAAAAGGTCCAGTGGAAGTACCTTTACCTGTTCCGCATTGCTGCATGCATTTCGCACCCTTTCCAGTTCTTCCCTTCGGCGGCTTGATAATATCAGTTTCGCTCCGGCTGCTGAAAAAGCATAAGCTAGTCCCTCACCAATTCCGGAAGAGGCTCCTGTAATCCAGATTACTTTATCCTTGAAATTTTCAGACACTTCTTTATTTTTAAAATGCAACTTACAAAAGTCTAATGGCATTCCCGTTAATCTGATTTGAATACCGCAGCGTGTAAAACCCGAAGTGGCACCGACCATTTACAACTTTTCATCAAGCAATTTGTCAACCTCTTCGTAAAACTTATTTTTAGATTCTATATAATATTCACCACTGGCAGGCCCATAAAAGTTGGTATGTATTTCCCTTACGTTTCCCTTTTTATCAATAAAAATAGTTGTGGGGAAAGACCTGATAGGAGTAAGCTGCGGTAATGTTTTTTCAGTCTTTTGATCATCTCCTGCAGCCACTCCTGTTATGAGCATCGGGTATTGCACATTAAATAATTTCTGAAATTTTGAAATGCTTTTTTGGGACCTGTTTATATCAGTAGTCAATTCATAGGCGAGCGCAATGATCTCCACACCTCTTGAACGGTTCTTTTGATAATAGTCTGCAAGAAACTTCGTTTCATCGAGGCAGTTGGCACACCAGCTTCCCATGATCTGTATTACCACTACTTTGTTTTTAAACCGTGCATTATTGATGGATACAGGGTTACCGTTCAGGTCGTTGAAAGTAAAATTCAACTTAGTTTCTCCAGGCCGTAAATGTGTTGGGTCAACTGCTTCCGGCAATGCAATGGCATCATTCTTTTTTGCCGTCCATGTTTCTTTACCGGCATATCCGTTATAAAAAACTCCTCTGGATATGTTATGATTATTTTCTATTTCTGCATTAAATAAATGAATATTATCGCCATCAAAACCAGATAGTTTAAGAGAATCGCCGCTTACAATTCCATCGAGGTAACGGTAATCTGCAGAAGGCGTTAGAAAACTTCCGGTTAATTTATTTCCCTGTTGTTTCAGCATGGCCACGGCTTTGCGTATCGTCCCATTAGCCCGTGTAATACTAACATCCCACCTGCCCGAAATATTATTTTTTGCATCTCCGTTTCTGGCGGCAAAACGATCTTTCACATTAGCGAATGCGTGAACAGGCCAATATTGCGTGGCCCCCGCAGTGCCTTTTATATAAGTGCCTCTCATATCTCCATCGCGCAGCAATTGCAATCTGAAAGACGATTCAAAGGCAGGCATTGTAAAAAAGAGGGAATCCCTGGCTGTTTGCACGTTTGTTATTTTGATACGCTCCTTTGCATTAATAATATACAAAACTATTTTATCCTTTTCCTGTTGCCGCTCCATCTGAAACGGAACCTGCCTGCCATCTTTTCTTTGTAACGTTACGAGCCATGAACTGTTCATTTGTTGGCTTAACTGCGCGTCGCAACAGGCAAACCCAACGAGGCATATAAAAAATAATATCTTGTGTTTCATTACTATTCTTTCTTATCCGCAAGTTCGGAGAAAAAATGGGAATGAGGAATGAAACAAGGATAGATTAGAAAGGCCGGATATTGTTTCTATGAATTTACTCTTAACGTAACTTAACGCCTCACCGCCCACCCAAGCCCATCGGGCCCTCCGCCAACATTAATATGGCCAATCACTTCGAGTGTTTTAAGATCAATTACGGCAACATAATTATCAGGAGTGCATCCCACGTAGGCTTTGGATCCATCAGGGTTTATTAAAATACCTGCTCCTCCATGCCCAATGTTTATCCGTTTTATTTCTTCATGAGATGCCACATCAAAAACATACAGATCGCCGGTTCTAAGGCTTGAGACTAACACGCGCTTTCCGTCTGGTGTAAACCTGAGCCTGTTCGCTCCCAATACTTTCGCATCAATGGTAGTAACTACCTTGCCTGTGGCCAGGTCAATGATGGCAATGCTTCCATCATCTGCAGATGCAGTCCATAACTGCCGCCCATCGGGTGTTACATCAAATCCCTCGGAACTTTTTGAAACAGGAACTACTGTTTGTATCCATTGCCTGTGCGGTTGAAATCCATGTGGCGGCCCCATTGGTCGTGGTTGCGTTCCGGACGGTGGTGGTGGACCCATTGGGCCTCCATGAGGAGCAAGCAGGGTATCCACTAATAAGCTCACTGTGCCGGAACTTACGTTCGTCGTATAAACTTTTTTCTGATCGGGCGTTACGTAGATCATGTGAGTGCGATCCTGTCCTGTGCCCATGCACCAATCTATTTTTTTTGTTGCCGGATCATAGCGCGCCACACACTTGGATCCTTCAACGGTGAACCATAGTTTACCGCCAACAAATGTAAGTCCATGCGGCCCGTAGAACGGTCTTGTATCTATATTGTATAAAGGTTTTCGCGTAACAAGGTGAATCACATTGATTTCATGCAAGCTGCCGCCACCATATATAGAAACGTAAGCCGTCTTCCCATCAGACGACGCGACAACCTCATGCGGATCATTACCGACGGGCACCCGTGCAATTACTTTCATTGTAACCGGATCCACAATCGCCAGGGTATGATCGGCTTTTGAAAGAGCCAGCAAAGTAAGATGCTGGGCGGTACAGCTAAAGCCGGAGAAAATTATCAGTACCCAAAAAAGGGGTAAAGCAAATATTTCGGCCCATCTGCTTTTTACATTTTTGAAAATATTTTTTTTCATATTTTTTGGTTTGAAAAAGTGACTGTTTCGTTGGAGTGTTATTTGAAGAAAGTGTACTAATGCTTAACATCAACTGTACTCAATAATTTTTTGTTGAAGTTAAAACAAAGGATGGAATTGGGAATTTGAATTTTTTTGGGATGGATAGATGATTATTTATTATTCCTTCCATAATAAGTCCGCCCGGTTTCTTTACTTTCCTTTTCATAGCAAAGCCTGAACCCTCTCTAGGAAAAGGTATATGCTGTCTTAATCATAATTCTTAAAACCTATCTTATTCCTGGTTGGCAATGGCTTTTGTTGCTTCTCGATTAATTCCTTTAGCACCATTGGCATATACCTTGTGCCTCCCCAACTTGAGGCGCCAATTTGGCTCCTACCCATGTTGTTATGTACAAACACACTGTCGCCGATTACCTGAGTTTGCACCTGGGCTGTTGCTGAAAGCAACACAAAGGTGAAAATGCTAAGAAAGATTACTTTAAGCATGGTATGGTTTTTATTATTGAGAAAATTCAAGTTGTTGCTTATAATATCTTTTAATTCTTTTTTTTACAGGTTTTTACTCTTCATTTTGCTTACTCTTGCAGAAAGCATACAGCCACAGCAACCGCCATTACCGGTACTCCTTATCATTGCAGTAAACCCCGCCTGCCAGGCATTCGGGCAGGAAATTTTTATTCACAATTTTTATTTTTATTAAGCATAGCTGTTTGGAATAAATTTATTTGTCTATTCCAACTTTATTGCAAAAGACCACCAAATCCTATGTTAATGCTATCTTATTATACATTAAATAATCCCTTACCTTATGATAGTTTTCTATTGATTCCGCATTCATTGTTCCTTTTATTTCTTCATCATAAATAGCCACTAACTCATCATATTTTGGATTATTTACTAACCTTGCCGCGATTAGCCCTTTCATACATCTACCATCAAAGCCGCTTCCTACATCTGCAGGGCAGTGTTCAAAGGGTGGATTATTCATAATATCATCTATTGCTTCTAAACTATTGTACCTTTCAAAATATGGCTTTGCTATGTTTTCGTAATATCCTTCCAAAGTCTCAACCGCTGCTTCTACATCCTCGTTTTGTATAAGTAATATAGCCAGGTTACCATTTACTATTTGTCTGCCATCAGGGCTTTTATATATCCTTGCTAAATCTTGCCAAAAAGTGTACTTATGTCTAAGTTTTCCAATAATCTTTTCTAAAATAGCTTCTATTCGATTTTGGCTGATAGCCACATTAACCTTTAACGAATGATGATCGCTCCAGGAAAGTTGCTCTAAAATAAACAGATATGTATAATCACCTATCTGGCTTCTAAATTCATTCCTTGTTTTTTTATACATAAATCCTTCCTTTTCCAATTTATCTTTCAATTGGGTCGCTATTTTTTCTTTTATTTCGTTCGCTTTAAGAGTAATTATTTTCATATTATTTTTATTTGTCAACCCCCCATTGGCGCAAGCATCCGCTTGTGCCTTTCCAATTCTGACTATAACTTATATCTCTCACTTTTAAAAACTTTTATATTTCACTTTTAAAAAAACTTTCCTTCCTGCCACTGTAATAGAATTTATATTTCAACTTAAAAACTATTTTTCACTTCCTTCAACTCTTAGGCAAGTATCATCTTCCTCCTTCAACTATGTCACAAGCGGACGCTTGCGCCAACACTGGGTTTGTACCTGGGCGGTTGCTGAAAGCAAAACGCAGGTGAAGATGCTAAGAAAGATTACTTTAAGCATGGTATGGTTTTTAATTTTTAAGAAAAATTAAGTTGTTGGTTATTTTATTTATTGAATACATTTTTTTCATTTTTAAAAATTTGATTATTCCCCAGTTTGTTTACTCTTGCAGAAGGCATATAGCAGCAGCAGCCGGAATTACCCCGTACTTCTTTTAAATGCAGTAAACAAACTTTTATTCACGATTTTTATTTTTTATTAATCATAACTGTTAGGCATATACGAAATATATGTTTACAACTCAAAAACTATTTTTATCTCCTTTTAATTCTAATTTAAGCACAATTACCTCTTTTCAACTCTGGTACAAGCAAGACGCTTGGGCCAATACCGGGTAGGAATATTTTATTCAAGAACGTCCACTTCAGTTCCAATAGGAATATGAATGTTTTGGCTTTCACCCATTATCCTTAGGCCACAACTCCATACCTTATTTTTATATAATTTCCCCAAACTATTATAATATTCATGATTTCCAACTGATAAAGAAGTTATCTTAAAAATATTATTTAGATACTTAAATCTTAAATTAAAATTTGGAACATACTCGAGGTCTGAAAATTCTATAAAATATATATCTTCAATTGAAGTTTCGAAAAAGTCAACTATTTTACATTTCAGTATCATAAAGATTATTTATTTTTAGAAAGTTGTTTGTCAATATCTGATATTGCTCTCTTCCCCAGATTTTTGCTGCACTTCTTATTTCCCCCCATTGGCGCAAGCATCCGCTTGTGCCTTTCCAATTCTGACTATAACTTATACTTCTCACTTTTAAAAACTTTTATATTTCACTTTTAAAAAAATTTCCTTCCTGGCTACTGTAATAGAATTTATATTTCAACTCAAAAACTATTTTTACTTCCTTCTACTCTTACTCAAGTATCATTTTCCTCCTTCAACTATGTCACAAACGGACGCTTGCGCCAACACAGAGTACTAATGTTTAACATCAACTGTATTCAATAAATAATTTTTTGTTGAAGTTAAAACAAAGGATGGAATTGGGAATTTGAATTTTCTTACTTCTTGTTCTAGAGGGATTAAAGGGAGTCAGGCAATAAAAAACACAGCGACATTTTGAATTGCACCCCGTTACAAACACCATATTGTTTTATACATTCATTCGCTTAACTTTGCAGCCCTTAAACCCGAAAAATATGAGTGGTGCATTAAAAGAAGTAAGGAACCGCATCAAAAGTGTTCAGAGCACGCAGCAAATTACAAAAGCCATGAAAATGGTAAGCGCGGCTAAATTAAGAAGGGCGCAGGATGCCATCATTCAAATGAGGCCGTATGCACAAAAACTACAGGAAATGCTGGGAAATATTGTTGGAAATGCCGAAGGAGATACCAGTCTCGCGCTTGCCCAACAAAGGACCGTGGAAAAAGTATTGATCATTGTGGTTACCAGCGACAGGGGTCTGTGCGGGGGATACAACAGCAATCTTATCAAATTGGTGAAGCAGGTTATAAAACAAAAATATGCTGCACAATTTGCCAAAGGAAATGTGGAAATTCTTCCCTTGGGGAAAAAGGGTTATGAGCATTTTTCAAAAAATAATTTTAAAGTAATTGACCGCTATTGGAACATTTTTTCTGAGTTGAGTTTTGAGAAAGTAGTGGAAGCCGCAAAGTTTGGATTAGATGCATTTGCCAAAGGAGAAATAGATGCTGTGGAGCTGGTTTACAGCGAATTTAAAAATGCAGGCACACAAATTTTTACGGACGAACAATTCTTACCGGTTAAAAAAACAGAAAATACAAAAGGAAATACAAAAGCCGATTTTATTTTTGAACCGGATAAAAATATTTTGCTGGAGGAATTAATGCCCAAAATTTTAAATACTCAATTGTATAAAGCCATTCTTGATGCCCACGCAAGTGAGCACGGCGCCCGGATGACGGCTATGGATAAGGCTACTGAAAATGCAAATGAACTTTTGAAATCATTAAAAATAAGTTATAACCGGGCCAGGCAGGCAGCTATTACTACAGAAATTACAGAAATTGTGAGTGGAGCCGCGGCATTGCAGGGATAAATCCAATTAGCTGATTAGCTAATTAACTAATCAGTTAATTAAATTAAATCATGGAATTAAGCATCATCATCCCACATATAGAAGCTTTGATATTTGCCAGCGATAAACCTTTGGCGATTACCGATTTGGTAGAAATGCTGAATAGCGCCATAGGATTTATTGAAGACCGCGCTACACCCGAACAGGTAGAAGCCGCGGTAAATGCCATTAGCGAAAAATATGATTCCGAATTTTATTCTTTTGGCATGGTAGAAAGCGGGGGTGGCTGGCAGTTTCTCACAAAGAAAGAATATCATAAAACCATAGCCCAGCTCAACGGCGATAAATTTTTGAAAAAATTATCTGTAGCCTCAATAGAAACTCTTTCCATTATCGCCTACAAACAGCCCGTAACCAAATCGGAGATAGAATTAATTCGCGGGGTAAATTGTGATTATGCCGTTCAAAAGCTTTTGGAAAAAGAACTCGTTGTAATTTCCGGAAGAAAAGAAGATGCTGCAGGAAAGCCGCTTATCTATTCCACTTCAAAAAACTTTATGGATTATTTTGGTATTAATTCTGCTGATGATCTTCCAAAAATAAGAGAGATCCTAAACCAGGAAATAATTGAAGCCACCAAAATTAATAGTGAAGAAAATAATGATAGAAAAGAGGATGAAAAAGAAGAAGAAAATTCAGAAATTATTTCAGAAGAAATAAAAAATGAGGAAGCAAACGGTTTTTTAGAAAAGGCTTAGATAAAAGCCGGAAAGATCAGTGATACAAAATTTTATTTCTCTTTTCATATCCGATAGCTATCAGTAAATTTTATCACATTATTAATAATATCCAACTAATAAATGTCCGAGGTTTTATCGAATCATCAACTTTCAGCAATCGCCGGGGAATTTGGAACTCCCGTTTATATTTATCATGCAGAAAAAATTGCAGAGCAATATGCTAAGTTGAAAAACGCATTTGCACAGCAGGATGTTATAATATTTTATGCGGCAAAAGCATTGACCAATATCAACATTCTTCGTTATGTAAAATCAATAGGAGCCAATGTGGACTGCAGTTCTATTAATGAAGTGAAACTTGCTCTGCATGCCGGTTTTGCTCCTCAAAAAGTTTTATACACCTCCAACGGGATCGCTTTCAGCGAAATAGAAGAAGCCAAAAACCTGGGTGTCCACATTAATATTGACAGTATTTCCAACCTGGAAAAGTTTGGAAAAAAATTCGGACATTCTTACCCGGTAGGCATTCGTTTGCGCCCTAATATTTTAGCCGGTGGTAATCTTAAAATTTCTACAGGACACGAAAAAAGTAAATTTGGTATTCCTGTGGATCAGCTTGAAAAAGTATTGGATTGTGTAGAGAAAAATAATCTATTCATACAGGGGCTACACATTCACACTGGAAGTGAGATTGGCGATGTGGATGTTTTTGTAAAAGGGATCGCAAAACTGTTTGACATCATTCCTTATTTTAAAGAATTGGAATTTATTGATTTGGGCGGCGGTTTTAAAGTTCCTTACAAAGAAGGTGATACACAAACAGATATCAACCTGCTGGCCCAAAAGGTGAAAGAATCTTTTGCCAACCATCCTAATCCGGGAAATAAACATTTGCAAATATGGTTTGAGCCGGGAAAGTTCCTGGTGAGCGAGGCAGGATATTTCGTAACGCAGGTGAATGTTTTGAAAGAAACTTCTTCCACTTTTTTTGCAGGGATCAACAGTGGTTTCAATCATTTGATACGGCCTATGTTTTATAATTCATATCATCGTATTGAAAACATAAGTAATGAAAATGCACCTAAAAAAATTTATACCGTGGTAGGTTATATTTGCGAGACAGATACATTTGCTACAGACAGGGAGATCTCTGAAATAAGAGAAGGCGATTACCTTGTTTTTTACAATGCCGGTGCGTATGGTTTTGAAATGGCATCTAACTTTAATTCACGCTTGAAGCCCGCAGAAGTATTGGTAAAAAATGGTAAACCTGTTTTGATAAGAAAGAGAGATGAATTTGCAGATCTGTTGAAAAACCAGGTGGCTATTGAAGATTAATTGGTTTATTGGTTTATTAGTTAATTGAGATTGCACTAAAAAGAAATTTGGATTATTTGTTGCCTCTCTGAATGATTCCGACCGCCTATTCCGATTCGGACAGGAATGACTTTCAGTCTGGGTTCAGGCGGATTTAGTGAAAGCTGACAGCTCAATGCTGATCGCTTATTTATTATTAAAATCGAATAGTTTTTAAAATGAAAAAAATTCTTATAGTAGGTGGTGGCGTTAACGGACTTTGCACAGCTTATTATTTGCAAAAGAATAATTATGAAGTCACAGTAATTGACAGCGGTGATATTTCTGTCAATTGTTCTTTTGGTAACATGGGTTTTTTATCTCCCAGTCATTTTGTGCCGCTTGCATCTCCGGGAATCATTTCAGAAGGATTGAAATATATGCTCAGCAGCACCAGCCCATTTTATATAAAACCCCGTTTGAACGTACCTTTTATACAATGGGCATTGCAATTTTATAAAAACAGTAATCAAAAAACGGCTGAAAAAAATGCACCCTATTTAAGTGGACTTCTAAATCTGAGCCGTAGGCTTATGAATGAAATAAGAGATGATATTGGCGATGTGTTTGACATGGAAGAAATAGGTTGCATGATGATGTGCCATTCAGAGAAGGCTTTTGAAGAGGAAATAAAATTATCAAAAGCTGCAAAAAATTTTAATCTCGGGGTGGAAATACTCAACCGGGAAGAATTACAAAAAAGGGAACCCGATGTGGAACTCGATATTTACGGTTCTGTTTTATTTAAGGACGATGCACATATTCATCCGGGAAAGTTTATGGTTGCCATGAAAAATTACCTTGAAAAAAAAGGTGTCAATTTTCAGCTAAATACTACTGTTACAGGCTTCAGGAAAAATCACAAAAAAATTGAAGAGATAATTACTGATAATGGAAAATTTACAGGCGACGAAATTGTATTATGCCCGGGTAGCTGGCTGCCCAAATTGGCAAGAATGGCTGGTATCCATTTGTTGCTTGAAGGAGGCAAGGGATATAGTTACACTTATGATCAGGTTGAAAAAAATATCCGGTATCCGGCTATATTGGTAGATGGTCGTTGTGCTATCACGCCCTGGAAACATAGGCTTCGTATAGGAGGCACTATGGAATTTAGTGGTAACAATAACACTATTCTAATAAAAAGAATGGAAGGAATTTATAAATCGGTAAAATTATTTTATCCCGGTTTGAAAATTGATTTTCCTCCCAAAGATAAAATATGGACCGGTCTTCGCCCTGTTACTCCGGACGGCTTGCCTTATATAGGAAAAACAAATAAATATGAAAATCTATTCATAGCCGGTGGTCATGCTATGCTTGGCATTTCGGAAGGAGCGGCAACCGGGCAAATCATTAGCGACATTATTGAGAAAAGAAGCACATCTATTGATATCAGTGCATTTGAAGTAAATAGATTTTAGAATAAAATAAGAATCGGAAATATTTGTTGCCTGGCTGAACGATACAGACGGGGTCTGTAGCAATGATGTTATCAAAGAATTTTTTTGATGGTTTAAGGTTTTAGATTTTTTTTCTGATGCGTAATCCGATTGACATTTAGTATGATTTTTTTGTAAAAAAATTCCGAAAGGTGTCTTTAAAAAAATATACTAACAATATATTACCTTTAAAACAATATCATTTTTCCAATCACGTTTCATATAAAAAACCTTCAATAGTAATAGGTTGTAATTCCAAATTATTTCCACAACTTTGCAGGCATTAGTAATTTTTCAATACCTCAAATAAAACATGGGCCTTTTTAATTTTTTTACGCAGGAAATTGCCATAGATCTTGGTACAGCTAATACTCTCATAATCCATAATGACGTTGTGGTGGTAAATGAACCTTCCATTGTAGCATTGGACAGAAATAATCCAAAAAACATATTAGCAGTTGGTAAAAAAGCATTGATGATGCATGAAAAAACCCATGAAAGTATCCGCACAGTCCGTCCTTTGAAAGATGGGGTGATTGCGGATTTCAATGCTGCCGAACTGATGATCCGTGAGATGATCAAAAAAATATATCCTAAAAAACCTTTATTTCCCCCAAGTTGGCGCATGATGATCTGCATACCAAGCAGCATCACCGAAGTAGAAAAACGCGCCGTAAGGGACAGCGCCGAACAGGCAGGAGCTAAAGAAGTGTATCTTCTGCATGAGCCTATGGCTGCAGCTCTTGGTATCGGGATAGATGTAGAAGAGCCTGTAGGAAATATGATCATTGATATTGGTGGTGGTACTACCGGAATTACAGTTATTGCTCTCGCAGGTATTGTTTGCGACCAATCTATAAGAGTAGCCGGTGATGAATTTACTGCTGATATTATGGAAGCACTACGCCGTTATCATAGTTTATTAATTGGAGAACGTACTGCAGAACAAATAAAAATCCAGATTGGTGCAGCCATGAAAGATATTGACAACCCACCGGATGATATGCCGGTAAATGGCCGCGACCTGGTAACTGGTATTCCCAAACAAATAATGGTGAGCTACCAGGAAATTGCTGAAGCGCTTGATAAATCAATTTTCAAAATTGAAGAAGGAATTTTAAAAGCACTTGAAACTACTCCTCCGGAACTGGCTTCGGATATTTACAGACGGGGATTGTATCTCACAGGAGGTGGCGCATTGCTTCGCGGGCTTGACAAAAGACTGGCTGCGAAAATAAAATTGCCCGTTCATATTGCTGATGATCCTTTAAAAAGCGTGGTACGCGGCACCGGCCTGGCATTGAAACATTATGACCGCTATCCTTTCGTGATGAGATAAATTTTTTGAAAAGTTATTTTTTGAAATATTAGTTGTTCTGCGAGTTTTTCATTTAATGAATATTAAATTTGCAGGAATAATTATTTTCAATCCCAATAAATGGCTGTTTCAATAGCGCGGCCCGGATGAAACCATGCGAAATATTTTTCTCTTTATCCGTATCTATTTTACTTTTATTTTCTTCTTATTTTTAATGGGGGTATCATTTTATATGATCTTTAGTTACAACCGTTACCACCACGCTGTCTATTCCGCTTTTGCTAATGAAATTACCGGAAGCATCAATAATAAATACAATAAAATAGAATATTATTTTCAATTGAAGAGAACCAATGACTCTTTGGTGAAGGCCAATGAAGTATTGTACAATAAACTGAAACAGGATTATGAAATGCCCGATTCTGTAAATAAAATAGCCATAGATACTATCAAAGTAGATTCAGTACTACAGCAAAGAAAATATTTATACATGGAGGCAAAAGTGATTCACAATTCTGTAAACCAACCCAATAATTATATTGAATTGCATCGCGGTAGTCTTCAGGGAATAAAACCTGATATGGGGGTTATGGATGTGAACAATGCTGTGATAGGAACTATAATAGATGTAAGTGAAAATTATGCTGTAGTAATGAGTTTATTACATGAGCAAAGTAGTGTAAGCGCCAGGTTGAAAAGAAGCGGTGAAACAGGTTTTGTAACTTATGATAGTAAAACTCCAGGGATTTTATATATGAAGGATATTTCCAAATCCGCTAAAATAAACAGTGGTGATACAATAATCACAAGTGGTTTTTCAGATAAGTTTCCACAGGGATTATTAATTGGCTATGTGCTGGATATTATCAATGATAAAAACAGTAGTACTTATGAAGTGAGAATAACCCCCGCGGCCAATTTTCAAAACCTGCAATATTCATATGTAATTAATAATCTTCAAAATGAAGAGCCTCAGCAACTTTTGAATAAAGCGAAAAGTAAATGAGTAATCTTATAAAAAATATAATCCGTTTTTGTCTTTTTATATTGGTCCAGGTTTATGTACTTGATCAAATTCAACCATTGCACCGGCTTGTAACACCATACATTTATTTCCTGTTTATTTTATGGCTTCCATTTAAAATGGGACGTCGCATGCAAATGTTAGTGGCATTTGCTTTGGGATTTACACTCGACTGTTTTACAAATTCATACGGGCTTCATGCAGCTCCCTGCGTTTTGATTGCATATTTACGCCCATTTCTTATTAACCTTCTAATTTCACAGGAAGGAGCAGAAAGTAACTATAATGAACCTTCCATACAGAGTATGGGATTTGCACCTTATTTTACTTATGTAACGATTTTAACTTTTATTCATCACAGTTTTCTTTTCTTTTTGCAAGCATTACAAACAGGTGGTTATTTTTATTTTATTTTAAAAACTTTAACTTCTACTGCAATAAGTCTATTGCTAATACTGTTGATAGAGTTAATATTTGTAAGGAAACAAAAATTTAGGACAAATACGATTTAGACGTATTAATTTTGCAACAGAAAAATCTTTGTTTTTCTTCGAATACCTCAAACTCATATAACCTTTATCTGTGCTCAATTCCCGGAAAAATATTATTATAGCAATGATCCTCATTATGGGACTTGTTATTATTGCCAGGCTTTTCAGCCTGCAAATACTGGAAAAGAAGTACTCGATAATGGCTGAAGAACAAGGTAAATTCAGGAAAGTCGTTTATCCAAACAGAGGTATCTTATTTGACAGAAAGGGAAGAGCTATTTTACGGAATACTGTTATTTATGATTTAATGGTGACTCCCTCAAAAATAAGAGAAATGCATCTTGATACAGCTGATCTGTGTCGGATATTACAAATAGATAGCACTGAATTTCATAAAAGAATTGTTACAGCAATTGTAAAAAACAGAAGTTACAGGCCTTCTGTCTTTGAAAACTCGCTTTCTGAAGAAAAAATTGCAAGATTGAACGAGAGCATGTACAAATTTGTACCCGCGTTTTATTTACAGGAACGACCGGTAAGAGATTATCCTTACGATGCAGCCGGGAATATCCTTGGATATTTATCCGAAGTTGACTCTAATTTTTTGAAAAGACATGAAGGGCAAGGATATCAAATGGGAGATTATGCAGGGAAAACAGGTTTGGAGCGTAGCTATGAAAGAGTTTTAATGGGCCAACGTGGAATTGAATATTGGAAAAGAGATAATAAAAACAGGCTCACTGGTAAATTGGATAATGGTAAATTTGATACTGCTGCGGTGCCGGGCCAAAATCTGCATTTATCCCTCGATATTGAGCTGCAAATGATGGGCGAACATTTAATGGAGAATAAAGTTGGCGCTATTGTAGCAATAGATCCCAGAACCGGGGGAGTACTTGCTATGGTAAGCAGCCCTACCTATAAACCAAATTTATTAACAGGTTCAGAAAGAAAGAAACATTTTGCCCAATTACTCTTTGATCCGAGATTGCCAATGATCAACCGTACTGTTCATGCTTATTATTCACCCGGATCTACATTTAAAACCTTACAGGCATTAATTGGATTACAGGAGGGTGTGATTACCCCCCAAACAAGGTTTCTTTGCACAGGTGCATTCTATGGTTGTGGCAAGCCAATGAAATGTCTTGATCCCGGAAATTTTAATTTGAAAGAAGCAATTACTGTATCCTGCAATACCTATTTTGCCAATGTGATGCAACGCTCAATTAATAATCCCGTTTTTGGTTCAGTGGACAGCGCATTAAAAGTTTGGGATAACTATATGTATGCTTTCGGGCTGGGCAATAAATTAGGAATAGATATGCCATCAGAATTAAGCGGATTGATACCTACCCCCAAGACATATAATAGAATGTATGGTGAGGGTCATTGGAATTTTTGCACTTTCCGATCTGTAAGTATCGGTCAGGGTGAAGTAAATGTAACACCCTTACAGATTGCTAACGAAATGTCCTATCTTGCTAACAGGGGATGGTATATTACTCCGCACATGGTTGATTCCATTGATGAGGGCGATAAATATCATTTGCTTGATTCGTTCAAATTAAGACATCATCCGTTGAATATTCCCGACACTATTTTTGATGCTGTTGCCGATGGGATGCAGGCAGTTGTGGAAAGTGGGACCGGCATTGCTGCAAAAGTTCCCGGAATTGTAATCTGCGGAAAGACAGGAACGGTGGAGAATTATTATAAAGGCGTCAAGCAAAAAGACCATGCTATTTTTGCGGCATTTGCCCCTCGTGAAAATCCGCGTATAGCCATAGCCGTTATATGCGAAAATGCAGGATTCGGCGCTAACTCTTCGGCACCAATAGCCGGCCTGATGATAGAAAAATATTTAAAAGATTCTATTGCCGGGCCTGACCGTAAAGCAAAGATCGAAACCATTTCAAAATTAAACCTGATGCCTCCTCGAATAGTGGAAGAGATGAGAGTAAGAGATTCTATTGCTCATGCAAAAAATAAAAATATTATTATTGATAAAGAAGATATGAAAACCATAACCGATACTACAGGCGTTGAGGATGACGATAACTCTGACGCTTTGAACAAATTAAATAAGTCTGACCAAAGCGATACACTGATAAATAACCCAAACAAAACGCCATCAAAAAAAGAAGCCATCAAAAATCATCCATTAAATGCTGTTTTGCCCGACAAACAAAAAAAGATAAAAAAAGATTGATCATAACCCCATAAACATTTTCAAATTTTAATGCGTGACCATGCAATAATATCAAAAGGAATAGATTGGATAACAGTATGGATGTATATTATTTTCGTGACTATTGGCGTGCTTTGTATTTTTTCTGTTGAATATCATAACAATGAAAATATATGGAATAATATTATAGGGTTAAAAAAAAATTATTCCAGGCAATTATTATTTATAGGCATCTGCGCTTTTGTAGCTACTGTTATATTATTAACTGACAGTAAATTTTTTACGGCTACAGCTAATCTTGGATATGCTTTTGGAATTCTTCTTATGATGGCCACCTTCGTTTTGGGAAAAGATATTAATGGCTCAAAATCATGGATCCCGCTTGGCTTTTTCAATTTGCAACCTGTAGAAACATGCAAAATATTTACAGCACTGGCACTTTCGAAATATTTATCAAGACCCGAAACTAATTTTAAAAATGTGCGAGCTCAATTGATTGCCGCCGCTATTGCTCTTACTCCGGCAGCATTTTCTCTTTTACAAAATGAAACGGGATTAGCACTCGTTTATTTTGCGTTCCTCATTCCCATGTATCGCGAAGGGCTTCCACCGGTTTACCTTATTGTAGGTTTTTCATTTGCAGTACTTGTTATTGCGACCATATTGGTCGAAAAGAATACTTTGGCAATTATTCTTACTGTCATTGCAGCACTCACCCTGTTTTTTTTACGAAGGCAAATAAAAAGGGATAAAGGAATTTTAGTAATTGTTTTGGGACTATGGATGTTATGTGTAGGTATCCAAAGATTTGCAGTTCCGTATATTTTCAAAAATGTATTGCATCAATACCAGGTAGAAAGAATTATGAACACATTTGGAGTAGATTATGTGCCTAATGCAGAAACAGAACAACTTAGTAAGGAAGATAAAGCAGAACAAAATAAAACGAAGAAAGCCACAAAAGCCAAAGAGAATTATAACGTAAAACAATCCAAAATTGCAATAGGATCCGGAGGTTTATGGGGAAAAGGTTTTTTAAAAGGCACACAAACACAGGGAGATTTTGTACCCGAACAGCATACCGATTTTATTTTCACCTCAGTGGGAGAAAATTTTGGCTTCTGGGGAAGCAGCCTTGTCATCATTTTATATTTGTTGTTTATGCTGAGAGTTATTTTTTTAGCTGAACGGCAGCGAAGTACTTTCAGCAGAGTATATGCCTACAGCGTTGCAGCTATTATTTTTTTCCACTTATCCATTAATGTATGCATGACAATCGGTTTGGCGCCGGTTATTGGAATCACCTTGCCTTTGATGAGCTATGGAGGTTCATCGTTGCTAACTTTTACCATTCTCATTTTTGTTTTGGTAAGGCTTGATGCTGACCGTCATATGGTTTTGAGATAGCCAAAATGGTTTAGATGTAATAAAGAATCTTGAGTTTTTGTTGGTTTGCTGAGTAGTCACTCAGAAATTATTAATATTAAAATGATAAGAGTTAGAATACAGAATAATTTAAAAAATTATTAAATGAAAATACTTCCGCTAAGCGAGGGCGCTTTTACAGTTGATCAAACAAAAAAATTCATTCCTTTTAATGTGGAAAAAGATGATCTGCAAAAAAGAAATAAAGGAAGCATTCTGGTAGAAATTCAGCCTTTTGCAATTATTACATCCAGGGATATTCTTTTACTTGATACAGGGCTCGGTTTTGCAAATGAAGAAGGGCAGTTACAAATTCATAAAAATTTAGCGGCTAATGGTCTTAGCGCCGCGGATGTTACAAAAGTGCTTCTCTCTCATCTTCACAAAGATCATACAGGAGGAATAGCACAAGCCAATAAGAAAATTGTCAGTTTTGAAAATGCCACCTATTATATCAATAAAAATGAATGGGATTTTGCAATGGAAAAAGGATTCCCTTCCTACCATACAAATGATTTTTTATTACTTGAAAAGTATGGAAAAGTAGTTTTTACACAAGGGAATGGTATTATAGATGATTACATTCATTACGAAGTTACGGGTGCTCACTGCCCTTTTCACCAGGCTTTTAAAATAAGGGACAAGGGTGAGATTATTTTTTTTGGCGGAGATGTGGCGCCGCAATTACAACAGATGAAAAGCAGGTTCAAAGCAAAATATGATTATGACGGAGAAGCCGCTATGGAATTAAGGCAACTTTGGTGGGAACAGGGAGAAAAAGAAAAATGGACTTTTCTTTTTTATCATGATATAAAATACCCATTCTATAAATTTTGATCTTAGTTTTAAAAAAAAGGCCTGCCCTAAAAAGGGCCGGCCGTTGCTAACCTATGAAAAACACCTATGGACAAATTTAGGAGAAATTTTACTTTATCCAATTTTTAATTAAAAATATTTTATAATATACTTTCCTGGTTTGTTTTGATTATCACTTTCAGTAAGGCAACAAATATTGAAGATTTCAGTTTTACAGCATCTATTATTTTTGATTATCGCAAATAAAATTGGTGAAACAAGTGTCAACTTTATTGAATTCAGCGGATTAAAAAAGGGGAAATAAATTTCCCCTTTTTACTAAACGATTTTATCTCCTAATTCTTTGCTGTCGTTGATTTTTAAGTCTTTGGATAAGTACATTTCTGAACTCCCTTTCTGTATTGAAGAGATCATTGGATCTTTGTGGTCCCAGGATTCTTTCAAAAGAAGGTTTGTATTTTTTTCTGATGTCCAATAGTCTTTGCTCGTTATCAAGCACATCACCATTTTTGTTATTAACGCGAAGATTTTTTATTTCATCATTATACTCATTATATACAGGCCAGAATTGTTCTGCTTCAGAAGGACTTAATTGTAGTTTTTGAGTAATAAACGCGATTTTTAATTCTTGTATTTTTTCTGCTCTTTGGCCATTTTGTTTCTGTGCAGATGCAAATGAAAAACTTCCCGTGAGAATCAATAGTATAAGTAGATATTTTTTCATTTTACTGTGTGTTTTGGTTTGAGCTATTATCATCAATTGTATTAAGAAAGTCATTCAGCGTACTATCATTTATTAAATAATCATCTGTATCTGGCAATCCGGTAGTATCTATATCTTTTGTAAGCAAATCATCGTCCATTATAGAACCATGGTTTTCAAGATAATCCACAATTTCATTATCACTTAATGAAGCAATTCCTTTGTCAAGCTGCTCAGGTGTATCATATTGAAGTGATTTTTTTATATAATCAGGCATATTCACTGCTGCAGCTATCATTTGATTAGTACTATCCGGTGCATTTTGATTTTTAAAAATCTGTAAAGAGCCAAAGGTAATTCCTCCGGCTATCACAGCCGCGGCTGCATATTTCCACCATTTTCTTCCAGTGTTTATAGAGATAACTTTTGCTTTATTATCATTTAACTGAGACTTTATATTATCACTTAAACTATCAAAATAGCCAAAAGGAACACTCAGTACCTGCGTATTTTTTAATGAAAATAAAAGAGGTGAAATAGATTGAATTTCTTCTTCAGCGTTATCTATCTCTGCACTTTTGATCTTCAGCATAATTTTACTGCTTAATGCTTCAAAATATCCGTAAGGAACCTGTTGATCTTTATTTTTTTCATCCTGATGAAGAAAAACAGAAGTGAAAATTCTTTTGTCTAATTCAGTAAAATAATCATCAGGAACCTGAAATACATTCACTCTTTCCATCGCGGCAAGTGTAGGGCTTATTTCCTTCAGTTCATTCAATATTTCTGTTGATTTATCCATCGCAATTTTGAGACTATCCTACTTTCATTAAGTTTAATTATTCAATATGAATTCTTCGATCTTTTTAGCGGCATGATGATAACTTGCTTTCAGCGCTCCCTCGCTGGTATCCAGTACCCGGCTCATTTCTTCATAAGGCATCTCATCATAATACCTAAGGTTAAAAACCAGCCTCTGTTTTTCCGGTAGTGATTGAATTCCCAACTGAAGTTTCCATTCAAGCTTATTGGCATCAAAATGTGTATCGCTTTTTAGTTGATTGCTCAATCCGTTTTCATCATCACTTAATGAGACAGAATTCCTTTTTTTCTTTTGGGCGAGAAAAGTAAGAGACTCATTGGTAGCTATACGGTAAAGCCACGTATAAAGTTGACTGTCTTCCCTGAAATTTTCTAACCCTTTCCATACTTTTATAAACATATTTTGCAATACATCGTCAGTATCATCATGGCTTACAACCATTCTTCGAATATGCCAATATAATTTTTCCTGGTATTTTTTTATAATACCTGTAAATGCCTGCTCTTTCGTTGCAGGATTTTTAAAGAGCTCTAATAACTCTTGGTCATTCTGGATTTGGGTCATAATATTTATCGCTGCAACAAATATAGAAAAACTGTTGTTACGACTTCTCTTAAAGTAAAAAGTTTAATTTAAAGTTTAATAAAATTATATCAATCTTAATATCAATCGAATTACAATCTTATTAAAAAATTGAAAATATCATTTTAAAACTTCATTTATTGCGTTTAAATAGGCTTTAATCACTATTTGTTTATCAAATTCCTTAATTATTTTTTGTCTTGCTTTTTTGCCCATACTATCTCTTTGTTCTGAAGACAATAAAAGCATTTTTTCCATTTTTTTTGCAAGGTCAATGCTATCTCTTACATTACACAAAAAACCTGTAACTCCGTCATCTACTATTTCTTTGCATCCTATAGTATTTGTAGTTATTATAGGCTTTTCCATACTTGCAGCTTCGAGAAGAATATTTGAGGCTCCTTCCCGGTAAGATGGTAGGACTATACAATCTGCTTCCGCAATAAATTTTCTTACATCTTCTTTTTCTCCCTGGTAATCTATAATTCTTTCAGTAATCCAATTTTGCAAATCCGTTTTTGTAATAGTATTGGATTTTAGATTTTGATGCCAGAAAGGTCCTATTACATTGAAAATAACATTTGGATATTCTTTACGGATAATCCTTGCAGCATCTACAAATTCAAATATTCCCTTATCCTTTATCAAACGGCCTATAAATAAAAAAATAAAACTATCATTCGTTCTACTTTCAAAATTGATTGGGGCAAATTTTTGATAATCTACTCCGGATCCCGGAATTCTCTCAGCAATATCTTTTGTAACAAATTTTTTTTCAAGAAATGAATTCATATCATCAAAATTCTGAAAAAATACTTTTTTTGTTTTTTGCAAAGCAAAACGGTATATGTATCGCGCGATAATATATGCAAAGTTTTTGCTGGTGAACAAAGGGCCGACACCGGTAATATTCGTGATCGTAGGTATTTTTAAAACCCGTGTTATAAAATTACCCCATATTGCGGGCCTGATGCTGAATGTAAGGCATACATCTGGTTGTATTCTTTTTAAGGCTTTGTATAAATTCAAAATATATTTGGAAACTTTTATAGGATTCAAATTTCCTGAGCCAATATTGATCACTTTTAACCCGGTTTTTTCTACCTGTGAAACAAAACTATTGGTGTGGGTAAGAACTGTAACTTCAAATCCTTCTTTCAAAAGACGTTGCATGAGGCCATCTCTCATAGTATATGTTGAGAAAAGGCCGTTTTCAATAACCGCTATTTTTTTCTTTTTTAGATCAGCAGTATTCATTGGTAAACTTTTTGATACCATATTTCCATTGACAAAAGAGTCCACAAAATTTTAGCTCTTTTCTCATCAGATATTTTAACTTTTTTTGCCAGAAGATCCTGCACAAAATTTCTTTGAACAAAATTTGAATAAAAACTATTATTAGATGAAAGATAATCAAAAACCGGTTCTTTCAATTCATTTTCAATCCATTTTTTTAAAGGAATTTCAAATCCTCTTTTCGGTTGATTTATTAATGTCTGCGGAAGATATTTAAGGGCTAATTGCCGTAACATGTATTTGGTTGTCCTTCCTTTTATCTTATAATTATCCGGCAATGATGGAATATATTCCAGCAACTCTTTAGATAAAAAAGAGCTTCTTCCTTCCAGAGAATTAGCCATAGTAGCAATATCCATCTTCACCAGCAGGTCGCTGAAAAGATTAGTATCGAAATCAAGGTTCATAATTTTTTTTAAGCCAGATAAATTACTATTAGCAATTTTGCCAAAATCTTTTTTTACAGTCTCCAGGTAATCAAATCCCGGATCAATAATATATTGCTGATAATTTTCAAAAATGTCAACTCCTGCAGAAAGATATATTTCTAAATCTGAATTGGATGCCAGAGATGCCAAACGATATAAATAATTGTACAGAGATTTTTTATTGTGAGAGGCCGGAAAAGTATTTCTAAAAAATGAAGCCCCTTTTTTCACTAATAAATTCTTTTTAAAAAAATCGTATTGAGCAAACGGTACATATCTTCTGTATCCACCAAAAAGTTCATCAGCGCCATCGCCATTAAGTATTACAGTAACATATTTTTTGGCCTCCCTGCTTACATAATAAGCTGGTATAGCAGAACTGTCAAAAAATGGTTCACCATAATTACCTAATATTTTTTCCAGATCATTTTTTAAATTATGAAAAGAAATTTTTATTTCATTATGCCGGGTATTATATTTTTGGGAAACTAATTTTGCGAGCGGCGCTTCATCATATTCTCCATCAAAAGATACGGTAAAAGTTTTTAGGTTGCTGTTGTATTCACTGGCTATCGCAGTTACAAGGCCACTATCAATACCTCCACTTAAAAAACTTCCTACCTCAAGATCACTTGATTCTAATCTTCTTTTCACAGATTGGTGAAGAAAGTCATCCGTTTTTTGCAAGCTTTGTTCTAATGAATCATTATTTTGTTTTTGATAATAATCATTGATATTCCACCATCTTGTTTCTTTAATGGAAAGTGAATCGCAATTAACAGTTAAAAAACTTCCTGCTCTTAATTCTGTTACATTTTTGTAAGGAGTAAATTGACGATAGAATGAGCCGAGGCGTAAATATTGAAAAAAGTTTGCGTTTTCAATTTCCAGTTCTACCATGCTTTTTAAGCAATTCAATTCACTTGCGAATACAAATTTATTCTTATTAAAATAGTAATAAAATGGTTTTTCTCCTGCCCTGTCGCGTGCAATGAATAATTGATTTTTTATTTTATCGTGAATTGCAAAAGCAAACATCCCATCTAAGTACTGAAGAAAATCAGTTCCAAACCGGGCATATAAAAGAAGTAAAGTTTCGGTGTCGGATGAAGTATTTCCTACGATATTAAACTGCTTTCTTATTTCTGCGTGATTGTAAATTTCTCCATTAAAAATGATCGTATATTTTTCACTAAGATGCATGGGTTGTTTGCCGCAGGCAATATCAACAATGGATAGACGTAAATGAAAAAAATCTACATTGTTATTTTGATAGCTATTATGTTCATCAGGGCCACGGTGTCCTAAAGTTTCAACAACTTTTTCATAAGAGAAACCATAGTTTATTGCTCCTGCAATGCCGCACATTATTTCTTTTATTAATTATGTTGCAAAATAACTTTATTATTTGTGAATAAATTACTATTGATGGTATAAAGAAAACAGCTTATGAAATAGCAGGTTGCAATGTAATTATTGTGGCTTGATTAGGTATTATTTTCTTTAATGCTTCCCTGGAACTCCTCACTTTTACTTTCTCGTAAATAAGAAACAGCGAAATTGAATAAAATGGAAGACACGGGATTTTATAACGCACCAACGTCCCAAAATTCAAAGTACTGGCGCCAACAAATAATCCAAATACTACTGCAAAAAGAAAACAAAACATGATCAATGGGTCAGAAAGAATTAATTTAATAAACGTAAAAACTCCGCTTTTAAATATCACATACAAGGTAAAGAACATTAACACCAGGCTTTCCAATGCTGCCATGAGTTGTGATATTTTGTGTGCTTCCCATAAGAAGGGCCTGAAAAATGTAGTAGCAACGGCAATAGGTGCAATTTTTATTAATCCTGTAAATGTACCATCGAAGGTGGCTCCAAGGCTGAAATTCGATGCAGCGTCTGCACGATCACTTCTTTGTTCGATTACTTCATTGAGATGAGAAATACTGGAAGTAAGATCTTCTACGGCATAAGCGCCCAATTCATTATTGTAAGTTGTGAGAATTTGAGAAAAAGCATAAATGCTCAATGCTATTAGCCCCGGAGCCAACAAATATCTTAAAAATTTAAATCTGATACCCTGTACATTTTTAAGAATAATAAATAAAAGGAAAAAAGGGACATAGGCCAATAAAATATATACCTTGAGCACTACCAGGAAATAAGCGAATATAAATATAATAATACAATTTTTTAAAATAGATTTCCTTTTGTAAAGTAATCCATAGACGGAATAGGTGAGCCATCCGATTGCGGCGATACATAGAGTATCTTTCAGTAATCCTGCACTCCAGAAAGCTAAGGTTGGGAAATATAAAATTGAAATAGCAAATTGTTTATGCAATTTGGGATACTGCTCATAAAAAAATTTGAATAATTTCCATAAACCAGAAAATGCAAGAGAGGCGAATAACAAGTTGATTACTGCATAACTTCCAAATGAAATAAAAGAAAAAAGAGCATCTAATCTTATTATCATGAAATTACCTTCATCCCTGAAATAACCCTCATTTCCCGGTGCTTTCACAAGGGAAAGATCAAAATCTTTTCCTTTATGAAAAACATATTTTAAATTATTGGTGTTATTTAAAATAAGATGATAAAGATTGTTGCCTTCTAATTGGTACAATACTGTTGAATCTCCCTCAGTAAGATAAGAGTAATATAAAATGAATAAAATGCTTGCAAATATTTTTATCCAAAAACCTTGCCGGTGATATTTTTGTAATAACGGATCTTTAAATTTTTTTCTTTTTCTTCTGAAAAACAGGTAGAGTAAAAAAATATAAATGGGGGTTAAAACGAAGTCAACATAATTCATCTGCAAGGATTTTAAAAAAATCGTTCTGATTATCTCATCCACAGTTATGCAGCCTCTTTTAGTTTCGAAATCGAAGAGCCAGGGGTATGAGGAACAGAACCTTTTATCAACTTTAATTGAAATTGAAAATAATGAATTAAATTATACTTACGAGAAGAAGTTAACCTTTGCAATATCATGGAAGGAGTAGCGTCGCAATTGTTTGTAAGTGCATCTTTGACAGGCCAAAGAATAAAACTTAATTTCCTTAATTTATTGGTTTTCTGAAATACAATAATAATCCCGGAAAATGAAATTAAAAAGCCTATATAAACTACCAAAGCAACAAGAGGGCTTTTGCTGAATTTTGTTTTAAGAATATGAAACCTGTTGCGCACATAATAATACATTTTCCAATTGCTGTTATAGTCCCAGTCATTTTTATAAGAGTATGCACTTGCCGGATGATAGTGGATGCTATTGGTTTTTGTGTAAAAAGGAATTTTGTATTTAGTGATGATCCTGTGATAATATTCTGTTTCATCGCCCCAGATGAAAAGTTCTTTTTTGGGTAATCCTACTTTTTTGATAATTTCCTTATGAAGTAAAGTGCCGTTAAAAGGATGTGCAAAATTATGGATTATGGGTTCGTTTACTTCGTCTATTCCCGAGTAATTACCGGTTTTCCATACAAAACTTTTTTTATCTTTTTTATTAATTACGGCGCAATTTCGTAAACATAGTTTTTCACCTTTATCTTCAAGAAGATTTTCAAGGGCATCTTCCTTTGGGAAACCATCATCATCCATCAGCCAAATCCAATCATACCCTTTTTCATACGCTAATTGTATGCCCTTATTGAAACCCCCTCCTGAACCTATATTATTTTGAGTAAAAAATTCAATATCCTTTTGGCGACTTAACCAATTTTCGGTATTGTCATTACTACCATTATTGATAATAAGAATTTTATCTATAGTACGGGTTTGATTTCTCAAGGCTTCAATACATTCAGCTAATAATACCTGGCGGTTGTATGTAACAACCACAGCAATAACCTTTTCCATAAAAGTTGGAATTTGGGGGGTTTAGTTAAAATTGGGTACTCTATATGAAACGGTAAAAGAGTGTAGATTATTGCCGGAATAAGAAGATTATTTTTCAGTATTAGAAAAAACCGGGCGAGCTTTTTTTGACTTAAAAGCCTGTAGAAAAGAGGTAGAAAATTCCAATGCTTCACCAATTACATGATGCATATCCATATAACGGTAAGTAGCCAATCTTCCCAGGAAGGAAACATTAGAAAGTGTTTCCGCCTTATGGCGATATTGATTTAATAAGATTTTATCTTCTTTAAGTCTTTTAGGATAATACGGAATATCATATTCACCGGTTTCTTTACTAAATTCTTTGAAAATGATAGTCTTTTCGTGTTTTTCCCATGGGGTAAAATGCTTGTGTTCAGTAATGCGGGTATAAGGGATATTCTCATCGCAGTAATTCATCTGTGTTACTCCCTGGAAATCCCCCGTGTGGATTGATGATTCAAAAGTAACGGTTCTGTAGCCAAGCCTGCCAAATTCGTAATTAAAATAAGCATCAATAGGCCCGGTATAAAAAATATGATCGTACCCGCTTATATTTTCAGAGGAATTAAATTTTTTATTAAGATAAACATGAACAGAAGGATGATCTATTAATTTTCCTATAAGATGAGTATAGCCTTCCACTGGTATTCCTGTATAAATATTATTATGATAATTATCGTCATAATTAAACCGAACCGGAATTCTTTTTAAAATGGAAGCCGGTAACCGGGAAGGCTCGCATCCCCATTGTTTCTTGGTATATCCATAAAAAAAAGCATGATACAATTTTTTGCCAATAAAAAAAAGTGCCTGTTCTTCAAAATTTTTTGGCTCGGTTATGTTTTTATCTCCAAGGGTTGTCAAAAATTCTTTTGCAGTTTGAGGCGTAAAAGTCTTATTAAAAAATTGATTTAAAGTAAGCAGATTTACAGGTAGCGAATATACGTTACCGTTATACATGGCTTTTACCCGGTGTACATAAGGACTGAATGCAGTAAAAGAATTTACAAAGTCCCAAATCTCTTTTTTATCAGTATTAAAAATATGAGGACCATACCGGTGAACCATAATTCCCGTTTCTTCATCCCGCGAAGTGTGGCAATTACCTGCAATGTGATTGCGCTCTTCCCAAATATCTATGTGGCAATCAGTATTGCGCGTTAGCTGATGTGCTAATACGGCCCCTGAAAATCCAGAACCAATGATGAGAAACCGTGAAGGCATAAACTGTATTTTTGTTTTTTTATTATGAACGCTGATACAATACAGATATTATTTGAATTTTAAATTCGCTTTTGCAAGAGAACAAATGCAAATACTTTTTTATTTTTCTTTAATTAACTCTTTTGCTAATTGCTGCATATTTACACTTTCAAATCTATATTCATTATTTAAATTTTGATAGTGAATTAATATCTGCTCAAGAAATAAAAAGTTTTCTAAAATGTTGATGCCAAAATTATGCGGGTGCCACCATAAATGATAAGTCAACCCGTTTTTTGCAGCATACGTCATGCTATCCTTAATTCTTTTCAATCTTAGCTTTTCGAAAGACTTTAGCTTTTTTGTATAAGGCCTTAAAAATCTGCTTGCAGGAATATTTAAAGGAATACTTTTTTTCATTTCTTTATCGTTATGGCAATTATGACCACTTAAATTTAAATAAGCATCAGCAAGGCGAAAAGGTCTGCGAAAAGTAGTACCATATCCTTGTGTTTTTGAAGAAAAAAGCCATGACTTTTCATTTCCCCTGAATGAGGTAAACCCCGATTCTTTACAAATATCCAAATATTCTTTATTGTATTGATTCCTGGGAAAAACAAAACTTTGCAATTCGATCCCTCTTTGATTTGCAATTTTTTTTGCTGCTATTAAATCTTCTTTAAATTCTTCCTTTGTCTGTCCCTTCTCCAGGCAGTAATAATGAGAAAAAGTATGAGATCCGATTTCCTGCCCGGCATTACGAATCTGTTGAATAAGTTCCGCGCCAAAATGGAAGGGATCATTCTCTTCATCCTCGCCGACACAGTTAAAATGCCCTTGATATGGAGAAAGATCAGTATTCCAATAAGAAGGTTTTCTTGGGGGTAAATTATGAAGCAATTCCTCTTTGTTATTAAAAAAAAGAAACCCAACAGTGGCGAAAGTGACGTTGATCTTATATTGATCAAAAATCTGTAATAATCGGGGAATTACCGTGTGCACTCCAAGAAGATGTTCACTATATTTCTCTAATTTCACAGCATCACGTACTCCCCAATAAATTTCAAAATCAAGAGAAATTACCAATTTTCCATTTGTCATTGCAACAATATTACTTTAAAAATTTTTTAGCCCCTATGGTGATGAAGAGATATGTTTTATAAAAATCAACAAATATCCTTTTAAAAATTTGAAGCAGATTTTTAATTTTAATTTTTCAAAAGTGAATAAGTATAATGTAAAACTTCTTATTTTGCCAAATCTTAAAATAAAGTGCGGAAAATATGGAATGTGAATTTGTGAGTACGCCAGACAGAATTATTCAAACAAAATACAGACAGATTAATATATTTAATATTGGTGGGAAAAATATTGATAAAAAAGTGGTAGATGAGTTTGGTGATGAATGGTTGAAATTTTATGAGCATGATGATGAGCTCGTAGAAAAAGGCGGCAGCGAGTATTTTGATATTCTTAATAAAGAAATGGTAAATGCCAAAACCTATGCATTGGATATAGGATGTGGAACAGGAAGGTGGACAAAATACCTTTCCAAAAAAGTTGGATTTATAGAGGCGGTTGATCCAAGCAACGCAATATTTGCTGCAGATAAATTGCTGGGAGAAATAAAAAATGTCAGGCTGTCGCAAGCGTCCATTGATACACTTCCTTTTGCCGATGAAACCTTTGATTTTGTGATGAGCATTGGGGTATTACATCATATACCTGATACCCGCAAAGCTTTGTTTGATTGTGTGAAAAAAGTAAAAAAAGGAGGATACTTTTTTGTATATCTCTATTACAATCTGGAAAAGAGAGGGCCTTATTATACAGCGCTTTTTAAACTCAGTGATCTTGTAAGAAAGATAGTAAGCCGGTTTCCTGGAAAATTGAAACATTTTGTGTGCGATGTGTTGGCTATAATATTTTACATGCCTTTTATTTTGGCAGGTAGATTTTTCGAATTTTTAGGATTTAAAGATTTAGCAAAACGTATGCCGTTACATGGCTATCAAAATCGTTCTTTTTTTATGGTCAGAAATGATACGTTGGACCGTTTTGGAACCCGGCTCGAACAAAGATTTTCAGCCGAGGAAATAAAAGAAATGATGCAAAGCGCAGGATTAACAGATATTGTAATAAGCCCCGGAATACCCTTGTACCATGCTATAGGTAAGAAAATGTAAATTTTCTGCAACGCCTGCCCGAATGAAGACGTTCTGGCGGGAATTACACACATTTTACCGAATCAGAATAATTGCCTGACAGTCTCAGTCTGACCAATTATTTCAGTAGTTACAGCAAACAAAGAAATATGCAGGATTTTGCTTTTATTCCAAAATCTTTTGATAAATCTCGTGATACTTTTCGATTGCCCTGTCAAGATTGTAATATTCTTTTGCTCCATTTCTAATTGCGTTTTTATCAAAAAAAATTCCTTCGCTCATTGAGTTTGCTGCTGATAAAAATTCCTTTTCATTCAAATCTTTCATCACAATTCCCGATTGATATTTTTCTACAATATCTGCTATATCTCCTACGCCTGCATTCGTAATTACCGGAATGCCCATAGCCATTATTTCTCCATGTTTGGTGGGAGAAGATGACTGTTTGGAATAACAAGGTTTTATAAAAAAAACAGAATATTTACTGAAAGATAATAATGCAGGAACTTCATTGCGTTTAGCATTTTTTACAATTATTTTATTCCCGGGCAAACCAAATTTTATAGCTTCATTCATAATTATCTCATGCGAATTGGGAGAGACAAACAGGAATTTTGAAGCAGGAATTTTGTCACTTATAATTTTAAAGAATCGCATCATTTCACCTGTAAGATACCAACTACCAATGGATCCCAGATAACTTATAATAAAATCTTCGTCATTAATATTAAGCTCTTTTTTGAATTTTAATTTTTGCGTTGCATCAATTTTTTCAGGATCAAATACATTCAAATCAACACTGCATGGAATTACTTTTATGGGAACCTGCTTTTTGTATTGAGGCCATTGTGTAATTATTTTTTCTGCCGCATGGGTAAGGCACACAATGCCATCGCTGTTTTCAACGGCTTCATTTTCTTTTTGTTTGAAATAATGATATATTTTTTTATAGAAGAAAGAATTCAGATTCCACATTTCGCCATCTACGCGGCTATCGGCATAAAATTCTCTTACATCATTTAAAAATTTTACACCCAGTCTTTTCTTCATCCACAAGCCAATTAATGCAGGCACACCTGGCCGAGTATGAACCATTTCAAACTTTTCAGTTACATGAAGTTGGATTGCTTTTCTTTTTAACATCATCACATCATAAACAGATGAAAATACCGGAGGTTTTTTATGATAAGAAATGGGAACCCATTTTATTGGAAAAGATTTCAATAAATTTTCTACATCATTTTTATGTGATTGGTATCTTTCCGGTTTTTCACAACTTAGAATGGTAAATTGATAACCGAACTTCGTAATACCTTTCAAGTAGGGGATTACCTGGCTTTGCCCAAGCGGATCAGTCATTCCATCATAAGATATAAAGAGAATATTTTTCATCTAAAAATTTATCATTAATCCATCCATTTTTTATACCACATCTGGAACATGAGCAAATACCAAAATGAATTGTCATAATTTTTATCTCCTTTAAAAAAATACTTAATAATATTCTTCACTCCTTCTTTTTTAAATAAATTATGTTTTTCAAAATCTTTCTCACTCATAAATTCTTCTGCATAATATTTTAGATCATTTCGTAGCCAATCAAAAACAGGAATACCAAAACCCATTTTGGGCCTGTCCATTAATTCTTTTGGCACATAATCATGAACGATTTGTTTCAACAGGTACTTTTTATCGCCATTTTTTATTTTGAATTCTTCGGGAAGCTGGGCGACAAATTCTATCAAACGATGATCAAGTAAAGGTTCCCTTCCTTCTAATGAAGCGCTCATGCCGGCTCTGTCAATTTTTACAAGAATATCATCAGGCAGATAAGTCTTATAATCTATAGCCATCATTTTATCAAGATCACCTTGAGAATTATTAAAATCACTTTCTGAATTAAAAAAAGATTTGGGACTAATAATATTACCGGCTATTAAAAATTGCATCTGTTGGTCAGAATATGATTGCGAAAGCAAATGGTCCATTATTAAAGGAGTCGTGATAGTTGGATTTTGCAGTAAGTCGGCAATCCTCTGTTTTTTTATAGATACTGCATTACTCTTTGTAAGTTGATTGAGAAAGGAATCAGGAATATGCCTTAAAAGTTTGCCTGCTGTATTTTTTAAAGGTAACCTGTTTATTCTTTTTATAAAATCAAGTGCGATAGAATATTTTTTATACCCTCCAAATACCTCATCACCCGCATCAGCACTAAGCGCTACTGTTACATCTTTACGGGCCAATTTTGAAACAAGGGTAGTGGGAATAATCGAAGAATCCCCAAATGGCTCATCGCAAAAAAAGGGTATCTCAGGAATTATTTCCTGCGCTTCTCTGGTAGTACAATAATATTCAGTATGATCAGTTTTTAAATATTTCGCAACCTTTTTCGCATATACTGCCTCGTTATGTTCATTTTCAAAAAAACCAATAGTAAAAGTTTTTAGCCTTTCTTTTTGATGAGCCTGGAGCAATGCCGTAACAGCAGTACTATCATAGCCTCCGCTTAAAAAGACGCCAACGGGTACGTCCGCTACCATCCTGTATTTGCAAGCTGAAATCAATAATTTTTCGGCCTGTTTTTGTGCTTCCGAAATAGTTATGTCAAGTTCAGGCTTATTGTATGAATCATTAACATCCCAATATTTTTGAATGTTGAATATCGAATGTTCAATATCAAATTCCAGGAAATATCCCGGAAGTAATTTGAATGTATGATTGAAAATAGAAAGAGGAGCCATTATAAATCCGTATTGCATGAATTGATAAACTGCTTGTTTATTGATCTCTTTTTTAAACCCGGGATGCCTGTGAAAACTTTTCAACTCTGATGCAAATAAAAATAATCCATTCTGCCAATAATAATAAAAGGGTTTTACCCCGGCCCTGTCTCTGAAGCAGTGTATTTTTTGTTTCTCAGCATCATAGATAACAAATGCAAACATGCCGGTAAATCGCTGAACCATTTTTTCTTTCCATTGTTCCCATGCATGAAGAATTACTTCTGTGTCTGAATGTGAAATAAACTCATGGCCAAGCTTTTCCAATTCCGATTTTATTTCTTCATAATTATAAATCTCTCCGTTATAAATAATGCAGAAATTTTTATACCACATCGGTTGTCCCCCGGCTTCACTTAAATCAATGATTGATAAACGGCGATGGCCAAGTCCTATCTGGCATTTGTTATTTTGAAAAAACTCGTAACCATTATCGTCGGGTCCGCGATGAGAAAGCACATCGGTACTCTCTTTTAAAATTCGAAGTGAAGATGAATTATTGAAGTCTATAAATCCGGCGATGCCACACATTTTAGATAAGGTTTAATCTGAATCAAAATATTTAATATTTGTTGTTTTACTGTCTGAATGACTTTTACAAAATATTTTTTATTTTATAATTTTCTTAATGACATTTTGGAAATTTTCAACTTTTAATAAATTTTCATAGTAATTATCATAGGGTATTAATAACCTGGGCAATTTGAATTCGCTTACATTTTCTTTGGTAAACAATTTTTCATCTACTGTTAAAACATGTTCATAACCTGCAATTTTACATTGATCTATTACTGCATCATTATAGTTTCCATTTGGCAGTGCAAAAATATTTACTTTTCGTCCTGTTTGTTTTTCAATCTGAATTTTAGAATCGTGTACCTCTTCTTTTAATTTTTCTTGGTTGCTGATATTTGATAAAGTGATATGAGATGCTGAATGAGAGCCTAATTCTATTTCATATTTATTTAAAGCATTTTTTAAATTTTCCCAATTCATCATCGGAGTAACAGGAATTTCAAAAGGCATTTTGTTTTCAGAATCAGTTAAAAATCGTTCAACAAAAATTTCATCCTTTGAAAAAAGAAAATGAAATAATTCGAGATTTTTTTCAATAATATTTTGCGAATGAAAATTATCAATATTTATTTGTTTACTGCCCAAATCTAAAATGCAATTACGCTTTCTGATAAATATTTCCTGCATTAGATTATTTTGCCGCTGAGTCCAAATCTGAAAATTATTATCTAAGCATTGTGTGACTACATTTAGGTTACAAGGGAAACCATACTTTTTCAATAACGGCAAAGCATTATCATAAAAATCTAAAAATCCGTCATCAAAAGATAATATGAGTGCGGGTTTTGTGTTATTGATTTTAGAAAGAGCACCAATGGTAACAACCTGGTAATGTTTATCAATGTATTGTAGCAATCTCTCAAAATCTTTCACTTTAAATGGAGGAAAAGTGATTGATTCTTCATCAGAAACGCGATGCAGACAAAGAATGGTACCTAATTTATTTTTTTGTTTGTGATTGCGCAAAAAAAATGTGACACCACTTCTGTATAACAATTTTATTAATAAATTTTTCATCGAATGAATCTTTTATTTTTTCCCTTTTCCTATTTTTATATAATTGGAATAAATGAATTGATACAATGAATTTTTTGCTATCAAAATAGTATCAGGATAATCAATACGTTTTCCTTTAAAACCCTCTTTGAATCTGTTGATATTTAATACCTGGTTATCTGCGTACCCGGGCCTGCCATAACCTCCAAAGTCAAACGAGTTGCATCTTAATAATTTTGCCCACTCAAACGATTTTAAAAAAAGCAAATGGTTAACAGGAATATTTTTATAATCAGGGTCAGAAAATCCTATTAAGTAAAATATACTATTGTTATGTTTTATTAAAATAATTCCACCTAACAATTGTGTTTCTTTTTTTACCTGGAGTATTAAACCGTTTTTCATTTCTATCGCAAATACAAAAAGGCTTTTTAATCTTTCTTTTTCAATCTCCAAATCATTTTGAATTTTACGCACCGCATACATTTTACATAGCCCTTCAGCAAAGCTGTTCATTTTTTTTATATCAGTCACCTGCTCAATAATGAGGTTTTCATTTTTTGCTTTTTTGATACTCCGCCTGTGATTTTCTGAAAATGATTTTATCAGTTCTTCTTCCGAAGGATAAATATCAAGGATTAGAGTGCTCCAGTTTAATTCGGAAGCCAGCGAAAAAGAAGTAAATCTTTTTTGCAAATCTAAAAGAGTTTTATTCCAAATTTCTGATTTGATATCCGGAGGCTGAAAACGAATGATTTTGAATCCGTAATCCTGAAGCGCTTTGATGCAGGAAACCGCCAGCAATGGAAATAAATTTTCATCAGCACATATTGGCCCAAAAGAAATAGTGGTTAGTAATTTTTTTTTTGCTTCCACCAAAGCGTATCCCATTATTGAAACCAAATCTTCACTATACAACAAAATATGTAAAGCGTTTCTGCCTATTACTTTTTCATATTCAGGATTTTGAATGAAAGCTGAAAAAGGCGTTTGCACAAAAAGATTTTTTGCCTCGGTAAGTTCGGTATCATTAAGAGTGGTTTTTACTAACGTCTGGATATTCATTTTTTTATTTTGGTTAGGGCGTAAATCCATTGCGCCTTACTGTTTCCTAATTTTAAAACCGGAATTTTTATTCCTTTTTCGGCATCGTAAAAACAAACCGGTTCAAGTCCGTAATTTTTGAACATCTCTAATTGGAATTCAGGTTTCATGTACATCACATCCGATTTAAAATTATTTTCACCGTCGCGCAAAATAATATAGTTTTCATTGTTGAAGGTCTTTTTATCTGGATTAAGTTTATTTACCATTTTGTACCTAAGCCACGATGCCTTCCATTTAAAAGGATTTTTCGACATAATTAAAGAATATAATTTTGGAATCGTATAAAAATTATGGAAAGAGAAACAAAACATTCCTCCATTCTTTAATAATCTTTTACATTCTTCCATCACGAGTTTGCGCCCTTCTAAATCTATGCAATCAATGCCGTTAAAACTAAAGAGAATAAAATCAAAGCTATTATCAGCAAACTGTGGCATAGAGCGGGCGTCAGCAAATTCAAACGTTGAATTGGAAAGAGACGACAATTTCTTTTTGCAATGGTCAATAAAATTTTGGGAATAATCTACACCTACATACTGATGGCACAATTTTGCCAGGTGCTGCGTAGTACGGCCTGCGCCAATGCCAATATCCAATACAGAAGATTTTCTTAAAGGAGAATGAAGCTTAATAAAAATTTTTTCTTCTGCTTTAAACAAAAAATCAAATTGATCATACTGCGCGATTACATCTTCATTATTATAGGTTTCCTGGTTTAATTCCATTCGTTTTATTGATTAATTTAAAGGAGTGTAGTTCAAATTATAAATGATTTGGGATTTTTTACAAAAAAATCTTACATACTTAAGTTGATGGGAAATTAGGTAATTTAAGAATATCATCATAAATAGTGAAAAGGTTCTTAAGGTAAATTTCTTTTGTGTAATTCTGCTTTGCAATTTTAATTCCTTCTGTTGAAAGTTTGTTTAAATTGTATTTTCCCTCCAATACTTCTTCTATTAAATTTGCAAATGATTGCGGGTTGTTTATATCAAAAAATAATGCATTTTCAAAAGTGACCTCACGGAGCACTGGAATATCAGACAACAATAGAGGAAGCCCCAATGCCATTGCCTCCACGACCGCTATTCCAAACCCTTCATATAGTGAGCACATTACATACATATCATAGTTAGAGAGTACTTCATTTATGTTATCTGATGGGCCTTTAAAAACAATTGATAATTTGTATCTATTAATTTCTTCGTTCAAATTCATGAAATCTTCGTCTTCTATTCCATATATGTCCAGGGAAATACTGTAATTTTTCAAATATTGAAATGCTTTTACGAGATATATATAGTTCTTTTGTTTTTTTATATTTCCTACTGCTACTATCCTTATTTCTTTTAATTGATTCAAGTCTTTTGCTGGAATTTTTGTTTTGAAAAAATCTGCTGAAATATAATTTTTCAAAACAAATGAACGAATATTTTTTCTGATAGTATTTTTATAGTCAATTAATACTTCATCGGTAACAGCAATTACTAAATGGTTTTTCTTTATCGTGTACTTCTCAAGCAACTTCAATATTCTGCTATTGTTAAAAACATCTTTACTCATTTCATTATGTAATGAATATATAAGCGGGGTATTTGAAGGACAAGCCAAACGTGCGATAAGACTACTGTAAAATAAATGAGAATGAATTAGAGAAGGGTTATGCAATTTTATAATCTTCTTTAATTTTCGCAGGCAAGGAATAATAGAAAATTTTCCGTTGAATCCTAATGAGTATTTTTTGTCACAAACCATTCTTTGGAAATCAGTTTCAAATTTGTCTGAAAGTATGACAGCGATTACTGAATATTTTTGATTGAGTTCAGGTAGAATATCCATAAAAAGTATTTCAGCACCACCCCTTCCGAGTTCGTCAATAAGAAGTAATAAAGTCTTTTTTGGGTTCAACAGATAAATAGATTGAAAGTTTAATAAAATTTTTTAATTAATTTAAATAACGAGGCCCCAATAAATAATATATTGAAACAGCTTTTTTATTTATTTTTTTAAACAAATCAAGAGAGTGAAAGTATTTTGAGCGAAAATTATTTATTAACTAGTTAGGATAGGATCGGCATTAAATTTTCTTTCTCTATTGGCACTATTAAATAATTATAAAAATCACTTTTCAGTAGCGATGCTGTTTTTCTGATACCATTTTGCTCGTCTATATTATAGAAACCGTAGGCTTTAGGATCAAAGTAACTACTCAGTTTTTTTGCTATTTCATCATTTAGTATTTCAATAAGCAGTATTGGTTTGAATTGTTTAAAATATGGTTCAAACCCTTCCATAACTTCCGGCTCATGTGTTTCTACATCAATTTTCATAAGATCGATACTTGTAATATTGTTTTGCTTAATATATTCTTTTAACGTAATTGTTTTGATATTTAGTTTAATTGGTTCTCCGTCTTTAACCCATAAATTCTTATTGACTGTAACAGAATAGGCAAAATCGGCATCTTCCGTATAGATAACCCCATCGCCTGTGTAGTTGGAAACTGCTTTACAATTGGTGTGTATTTGAAAATCATTAATGCCAGCATTGTGCACCATTTTTTTATAAATTGCTTCAAAAGGCTCAAACGCATGGACTACCGCATTTGGATTAACGGCTTTTGCAACCATAGAATATACGCCTGTATTGGCTCCTATATCAAAAATCACTTTCGACTTTTTTGATAAATCTGTCCATAATTTTATAGATTGTTTTTCCCAACTACCATAGAGGCCTTTCCAGAAAAGATCATTTTCAATTGGATAACCATAATGCATCATTTTGAAATTCTGAACATCGTTTACTTTCACTTTGATAATTCCATTAAAGTAAAGATGCTGGTACACAGATTCGGGAGGAGACCATATTTTTTTGAAGAAAGAAAATAATTCTCTTTTAAGTGGAATTCTCTTATAAATATTTTTAATTATCTTCTTCATGTTAGTGGAAAGTTTATTTGCTATACTAAGTAATACTAGAAATAACGTTGGAAATAAATTTTTATTAGAGTTTATGTACATACGAGTGCTTATAATCTTTCAAGCATAAAATCACTTTTTTTTGACCTTGAAATAGAAAAATGGTCTTATCCTATTATCTTTTTCCATTGTTTATATCGTTGCAGAGATCCTAAAGATCCTATAAGTTTATTATTTATTGGAATAAGGAAATGCTGGTTGGGCAGAGCCTTTAAGAAGAAAATCCAAAATTTTTCTGTTATACAAAAAATTTCAAACATTATTTTTTTTGAACTTCTATAGTTGATATGGCTATTGGGTTTAATAAACCCTGATTTTACTGCTTTAAATTCTGATTCGAAGCCATGAGATTCTCTTTTTAAAAAAGAATCAATTTCAAGCCTATCCTGGTGATTGTGATATAAAGTAACATCAAAAACGCAATTGATTGGTATTGAATAAGCATTGAGTTTATTGGATAGGTCAATATCCTCGCCCTGGAATATCATTGCCTCATTATATCCTCCTGTTTTATTGAATATCGATTTATGAAGAACAAGGGAACAACTTGCAATACTGTTGAAAGAATACAAACCACCAATTGGCTTATTTTCTTTTTGATGCATTCTTCCCCACATAGTATTATAGCTATATGCAAGGATATATTTGCCTATTTTACTTTTGATTAATTTTTCGTTTAAAGAAGGGGGATATTCCCAATTCATATTATATACTGCCTCTTCATTTTCATTTTCAATTAGGTTTAAATTGATCCAATCAATTACTTCACTATTAATCCACATATCATCATCAATAAAAAAAATGATTGTCCCGATCCCTTTATTTGCCCCAAAATTTCGTGCGGATGAAACTCCCTTTTTGGGGTTGTCGAAATAAATAATTCGGTTTAAAAATTGATCAGGAATATTAATTGTCGAATCGCCGTCATTTACGACAATGATTTCTGCGTTTTTATTTCTAATTGCTTCACAAGCTTTTTCAACCGTCTTCCATAAAATTTCTTCACGGTTACGCGTAGCAATTATTATTGAAATGTCAATTTTACTCATTGAATTAGGTAAAGGATATAAGTACTAAAGATATTAAAAACTCTGCCTGATTAAATAAAAAAAAGTTCTAAAATTATTTAAATTTAAAGGGTTGTATTTTATTGCCTTTAATAATAGACCGATTGACTCTTTTTTTCTATTGTTGTCAATGCAATCCGCGGCAAATTGGCGGTATCTTTCTGCCAGCCATTTTTTCATATTGATCCAGGGTTTAGCTTTGTACTTTGCATAATATTGTTTAAACCCTTCAATCATAAATCGTTTATTTTTTGAAGCCGATTCACTGTTCCTTCTATAATATACCAAAGGCTCATTTATATAATCTATTGTAGCAACTAAGCTGATGCGAATATACATATCTACATCTTCGATTAATAAATTTTCGTCCCATTTACCTACCTTTTCAAATATTCCCCTGTTATACATCGCTCCTACATAAAAAAGGCAATCGGGTTGTGTTAATAGCTCTTTGAATATATTGCCACGTTTAAAAGTAGACGAATCGTTGAGTACCGTCTTTTTTTCCTGTTCATAATAAAACCATCCGTTGCTGAATAAGGCTCCTGCATTGGGATTATCACTATAAAAAGCGACTTTCTTTTCAATATTTTCGGGGGCAAACCAATCGTCTGTTGATAACGGAGATATATATTGCCCGGTAGAATTATCTAAAAGAAAATTTAAATTTTCTGAAATGCTTTTTGATTCTTTGTTTAAAAATATTTTACCTGGAAAATTGGATTGTTCTAAAAGTTTTTTGCCAAGTTGGTAAGTATTATCCGAGGATGCATTGTCTAAATAAATAATCTCAATATTTTTATAAGTTTGGTTCATAATACTCTGGATGCATTGCTCAATGTATTGCTCATGATTCATGCTTAGCAGCAAAATACTCACTAATGGTTTCGCCTCCATAATTTAGTTGGTTTCCCTTTTATTATTTCTCAAACCGGGTCTGATATTTAATCCAAACATGATTGAATATACGCTTTATTAGCGTCCTATAAAACTATTTAGCTGTACACAAAATATCAAAATGGCAATCTGTGAGATTTGAATTTTCGTCAATTTCCTCATTTGTCTGTGCATTTATTATTTGGTACTTCAAGTGTTTTAAAAAATGAATCAATTCTTTCGCCTTACTTTTTTGTTCGAGAAGATTTCTATCAACAAGTTCAATAAATAATACTGGTTTGCAATCACTTAATGTTTTGTAGGCACCTTGTAATACTTTGTATTCAAAACCTTCTACACCTATTTTTATAAAATCCGGATTTGGTATTGAAAATTTTTGCATACTGCTATCAAGGGTATCAATTTCAACTTCCTCTTTTTCAAATGAGTTATTTTGGCCATCATCTTGTAATATACGCAGCATGCCTCTACTATTCGGATTTACATTATACAGAAATGCAGTTGATTTTTCATTTCCCAATCCCTGGTTTATCAAAGTAATATTCGTGAATTTATTAAGTGAAATATTTTTAGCGGCTTTTTTGTAATTAAGGGGCTTGGTTCAAATGAAAAAACCTTTCCCAGCAAACCAACTTTTTTTGCTGATTTCAATGTTATCGCACCAATGTTAGCTCCAATGTCAATTACTGTCATTCCTTCTTTAATATTAGAAAACAAAAGTTCCTGTCCAGGCTCATCCAGTGAATAATAATTTGAATGACCGTTAGTTTCACTGATGTCAAGCAAAAAATTGATACCATCAATATTGCAATTTCTAAATGTACCGGGAGAATACAAATAATTGGGCGGAATAAGTTTTGCTGACAGAGAGTTCATTTTCGCATGGCGTGTAAAATGAGCCAATAATTTGTCGGTGCCCGTAAGAATAAAAAAATTTCTAAAGAAATTTAAAACTTTTGTTTTTGGAGACAAGTATAACTCGTATGGCTGCGACTTCACGTGTTTTTTAAGAAATTGAATTTTTATAACTAACGGTTTTTCTTATTGTAGATTGTAAAAGATGTTTTTCATTTTATCTTATTTCCTTTCTCATCAAAAGCCACATCAATATCCAATACAAACCATAGTTAACACAAAACGAATAAGTGGCGCCTATTATTCCATAATGATTCATAAAATAATACGATAAAATTACATAAGAAGCAGCAAAAATAATTTCTGAAATTATATAGGCTTTCGTCATGGCCTTTGCAACCATTAGATAACCCAGTAACCAACTACCAATTTTAAAAAAATCTCCCAGCAACTGAAAAGTAAAAAGAGGCTTCATTGGCAAAAATTCAGGAGTAAATAAAACATGAATGATAAATCCCTTTAATAGCCAAAGCAGAAAAGCGATAATGGCCACAATGGGTAAAATAGTTTTATAGCCTTTCATAATTTCATTTCTCAATTCAATCTTACTCTGTATCTCAGAAAGCTTTGGCATATAATAAACTCCCAAAACGGAGGTAATAAATCCCAGATAATAATCAGAAATTTTGGTAACCGCCTGCCAGTAACCTGCATCGGCTACAGAGAATTGAAGGATGATTCTGTCCCTTACTAATATTTGCATTGTCGGCGCAACAAAACCGGTAACAACGGCCATTAGGGAGAAGGCTGAAAGCATTTTTACTACCTTTTTATCCCACGATTTAAAATTTGGCCTCCATTTTATTCCCAATTTACCGAAGACATAAATATTGATAAAAAAGATGATAATGGCGGTGGCAGTACTAGCTACTAATACCCCTTCTAATCCAAGAGTGTAGGCAAAAACTACTGTTATTGTGACACCAACCAGCGAAGAACAGATATTTATAATGGTGAATTTTCTGATTTCCTGTAATCCATTTAAAATGGCAGAAAATATTACATTGAATGAAATAGCCATTGTAAATAATCCAAATAAAAAATAGACAATCCAAAAATCTTTTGTCTTGAACGCCGCTTCAGATAAATAACCGCTGCTGCACACTACAAATAAAGAAATGATTAAGGAGCTAAAAAAAACTATTAGAAAAGCAGTATTAATTATTTGCCGGCTTTTAACAGGATCGCTTTTATGTTCGGCAAGGTATTTAATAACCCCAGTGGTAATGGCGGCGGTAGCCAACATGCTTAAAATAGCAGTAGTGTTTTGAAATTGCCCTACAAAAGCTATTCCTTTTGGGCCAATTTTTACCGCTACCACTTTTACTACAATAAAGCCACTTATAAAAGTAATTGCAGTAGATATAGAAGTATAAAAACTTGTTTTTATTAAATTCATAAATCTTTTATCACTTTAGCCGGTATACCTCCTAATATTACATTCGACGGGAATTTTCCTGTAACCACAGCTCCTGCAGCTACAATAGTATTGTCACCAATAATTGTGTTTTTAAGAATAATAACATTATTACCAATCCACACATTAGTACCTATTTTTATTGAACCTATTTCTCCAATCCCGCGTCGCTTTTCCGGATGAATGCCATGTGCTTCAAAATCCATTAAGGTTACATATTGCCCTATTAAAGTATTGTCTCCGATTTCTATATATTTAGCTGCACAAATAAAAATATTATTATTTGTCCCAATATTATTTCCTATTTTAATGACAGCATTTTTAAATCTTGGTTGTATTTCGATGCGGCCGTTTTTATGAAATCCTCCATATTTAAAACCAAAATTGCAATTCTTGCCAAGATATACAGTCCCTTCTCCGGTAATAATTGTTTTTTGCTGACAAGAAGGTATTGTGATATAAATTAATCTTTTAGAAAAAATTCTTTTTAAATTCGGGATTATAAAATTTAAAACTTTAAATCTTATTGAAAAGTAAACGGATAAAAAAATTCGTCTCGGCATTATTTGTTCAACTTTTGTATTAAAGATCCTATAGTTTTTATGTGTTCTTTTTTCAATCCCGGCCATATAGGTAAACTTAAACAAGTTTCTGCAATCTCCTCTGCAATTGGGAAATCTCCTTTTTTGAATCCTAAATGATGATAGGCTTTTTGTAAATGAGGCGGTATAGGATAATGAATTAAAGTGCCTATTCCATTATCTGCAAGTTGTTTTTGTAGTGCATCACGGTGCTTTGTACGAATTAAGTAAACATGATAAACATGAGTTGCATTTTCAGCAACAGACGGTAAAATTAAATCATCAATATCTTTTAATGTTTCATTATACCACCCGGCAATTTCTTGTCTTTGTTCTGTCCACTCTTTTAAATATTTTAATTTGACAGTAAGAAATCCTGCCTGACATTCATCCAGGCGCATATTAAAACCAATCACTTCATTATAATATTTTTTTTCGGAACCATAGTTACGCAGTAAAGCCACTTTTATTGCCAATTTCTGATTATCGGTAGTAACCGCTCCTGCATCTCCTAAAGCGCCTAAATTTTTACCCGGATAAAAACTGGTTCCATTGATATCCCCCCAACTTGCGGTTAATTTTTCTTTGTAAGAAGCGCCATGTGCCTGGGCGTTATCTTCTACTACAAAAAGGTTATGTTTTTTGGCAATAGCCGTTATTAATTCCATCTCACAAGCTTGTCCGTATAAATGAACCGGCATAATAGCTTTAGTTTTGGAGGTAATAGCCGCCTCTATTTTAAACGGGTCAATGTTGTAAGTATTTACATTTGGTTCTACAAATACAGGCGTTGCTTCTACAAAAGAAACCGCCAATGCAGTTGCGATATAAGTATTAGAAGGAACTATTACTTCATCTCCTTTACCAACCCCTAAAACATTTAAACAAAGGTATAAAGCATCCAGGCCATTGCTTATCCCAATGCAATGTTTCACATTATTAAATGCAGCATATTCCTGTTCAAATTGTTTCACCCGATCTCCTAATACATACCATGAACTATCAAAAAAACGCTCAAATGATGAAAGTATTTCCGCTTTTATCTGTTTGTTAGAAGATTCAAAAGAAAGAAAGGGTATCTTCATTTTAAAGTCGTTTTTATTTGTTTTGCCGGATTTCCTGCCCATACGGTATTAGCAGGAATATTTTTTAATACTACGCTTCCGGCGCCTATCATTGCATTGTTTCCTATTTCTATCCCGCCAAGAATAGTTGCATTAGCTCCTATGGAAGCTCCTCTTCCAATTTTAATTGTCTGAAATTTCTCCGGATATTTTTTTGACCTTGGATATTTATCATTGACAAATGTTGCATTGGGGCCCACGAAAACATCATCTTCAATCCTGATACCATCCCAAATATAAACTCCCGATTTTATAGTTACTCTGTCGCCGATTATTACATCATTTTCAATAAAAGTATGACAGTTGATGTTGCAGTTTTTACCAATTACTGCTTTAGGCAATATAACAGCAAATTGCCAAACAGTAGTTCCTTCGCCAATTTGGCTTGATTGCACATCAGCTAATGGGTGAATATTCATTTCAGTTTTTTAAATTCTTCATAATCCCGTATATAATCGCTTTCTTGATAAGCCATGTTCGCAATGCACATTTGCACGGCATTATGCGTGTATTGCATTCTATGCCAGCAATATTTTGGCAGAAAAATCCCCTGGTCGGCGGTTTCTAAAATAAACCGATGCTCTTCTTCTCCCGGCATTTGTGTAGTAACAATTATTTTTCCGGCAACTGCCACTAATATTTGTTCTAAATGATGATGTGCATGGCCGCCGCGACTTATACTTTCCGGAGTAAAATAAGTCCAGTAAACCCGTTTTACTTCAAAAGGGAGCGTATCATTTTCCGCTACGGATATATATCCTTCAATGGTTTTGCCTATTTTGGGGAAGTGAATTATTTTGGGGTGCTGGTAAATCATGTTGAATGACTGGAAGATCATTTTAGGGGTTCAGAAAATTGAATTTGTATTACAACGCTTTTTTGATTTTAAGATTGCAAAAAGAATTAAGTAACTATATCTAAATTTTAACTGACATCTTTTAAAAAAAAAGTAAATATTTTTTTAGATAAATGTAAAGCAAATATAATTACTGTAGCAGAAAGAAATGGAAACCTTAAATGGAAGTAGAAATATTCGATTTTTGTTTGCTTACTGCACCAATTTTTGTTTGATTTTTTAATCAACTTAATTCATTCCTTAAAAATATTTTTTACCATTTAGAGTTGCTATTTTTTACCATGGAAGATCCACCGATATAAATATTGCCACAAAGTAGGATGGTACCATATTTTACTTTCGATTGTCTCTTTTTTGTAAATGATTTTATTTTCAAAAATACCAGGTAATGATTTTTTTAAACAAATAATTCCTTCGGCTAATTGCAAAAAAGGGTAAGACGCAAAGTTGTCCTTATTGGTTATTTTAATAGTTTGCTGGCAAATAATTTTCCCTGTATCTATCCCTGTATCAACTAGGTGAACTGTAACTCCGCAATTGGCCAAATCATTATTCACAACTGCCCAATAGGCGCCATGCACATTTCGATATTTAGGAGTAATGCCTGCATGTATATTTACAAACTTTACGGGAATTGAATTTAAAATTTCTTTTGAAATAATTCTGGTTCCGTTTACAATTACTAATTCCGGATTTATTTTTTGTAATAAAGAAATACATTTAGAATCATTTACCGATTTTAATAAAATAACTTTTTCTGACGGAAGTGGGGAATCATCCATTCCGTAATATTTTAAAATTTCTTTCTTTCTTTTGGCAGATACAAAATTCAGATATTTTGCAATTGACAGTTGAAATAATACCTGGCCAATTACTTTACCAATGCCTAATTTCTTTATTCTTTTTTTTAAAAATTCTTTTGTGGGTACCGGCTCTTCCAGAATAACAGCTTCGATATGATAGTCATCTTTTAATGAATTATAAAGGATGTGAGTGGAAACTCCTTTGCCGGCTAACAGTATCAATCTTTTTTTATTCAAGTGCAGTAATTGGGTATTTTAAAGCTTTAATACTTTCTTGTATATGAGCCAAAGAATTTGAATTTCCCTAAACTGAATTTTCATTTAAAGGGCAAAAAAGGTATAAATATTTCTTTACTGGTAAGAATATTATGCAAGAAAAAATATCTTTTTATTTTAAATTAACGCAAATATAATTACTGAAATTATATAAATTAAAATTCCAGCTGTTTATTTTATATTGAATATTCCCGATTGATTTTTACCTTTCCTTTCTATATTTGAAAACGAATGAAACAAATATTATAGTCTGTATTTACTATAAATAGATATTTAAAATGAATTTTAAGGAATTAAAGATAGGATATGTACCTTACCTCCCCGACCTTTCACAGCCCGCAGACAGGAGAAGATTTCCCTTTTTTGCAAAGAACAATGCCATCCCATTCGAGATAGCAGACGCCAAAAAAACTTACGATATAATATTATTAACAGCGCCTTCCAATCTTAGCAAGTGGCTCCTTTATAAGAAGAAGCATCCCGAAACAAAATTTATTTTTGAAATGGTGGATAGCTTAATTTTCCCTTCAGATCTTTTTAGCACCCTGTTTAAAGGTTTGGGAAGATTCTTGCTAAGGAAGGAAACCTTATTATTTATTAATTATAAAAAACTAATAATTAAATGGCTAAAAATTGCTGATATAATAGTGTGTTCAAGTACTGAACTGAAGAAAAACATAGAAAAATGGAATGAGAATGTAGTGGTGAGTCTCGACTATCTTCAAAATGAGTATAAATTTTTTAAAACTGATTATTCTGTAAAGGGTAAAATGAAATTGTTGTGGGAAGGCCAGAGTATTGTTTTATCGCATTTTTTATTTTTTAAGGAAGTACTCGAGCAGGTAAGTCCATTTTGTGAACTTCATATTATTACCACTGAGAAATACCCATTATTTGGAAATATAATGCATAGGGAAGTTGAAAAGATTTTAAACAAATTGCCGATCAAAACAATATTCCATGCATGGAGTATAGATAAGAATAGTGAAATATTCAGTAACTGTGATTGCGGTATTATCCCACTTATTAAAAAAAATAAAATGGCCTGGCATAAGCCTGCCAATAAATTAATATCGTTTTGGTTTTCCGGCCTTCCGACCCTTGTTTCAGATACACCCGCTTATGTTGAATTGATGAATAATGCAAATTCAGAATTATATTGCTCTGACACTAATGAATGGGTTTCTAAAATAAAATGGCTTAGAGATTTATCTAATGAAGAAAGAAAAGAGATTGCAATGAAAAATTTAGATTTTGTAAGCAAAAATTATTCTAATGAAGCTTTAGATCTAACGTGGCGTAATATTTTTGAAAGGCTGTCCTGATTTTTTTTATTTGAAATTGTTTTATCACTGTTCAAAAAAATTCGTTATACTTTTATCTGGATTAATAAAAGGTTTTTCAGTGTTGAAACTAATATTCGTAAGTAATAAAAATTATTGTAAGCAGCCCGATTTAACTTCCCTGAGTACTTTTTCAAATTGTTTATCCCACGTCAAATTTTTAATAGCGTAGTCCCGGATTTTGGCTTCATCAAATTTATTGTTAAGCATAAAATTTATAATTTCTTCTATATTAATTGGGTCATCATTTGCAGGAACTTTATAAATAAAGTTTTTATCCTCAAAATCCGGATCAGTTTCTGAATAAAAAAATGGAATTCCCCTGGCACAGTATTCTCTGTTTTTTAATGATTTAATATTGTGAATTGCTTTTCTGTGGCAACCGAGACTTCCTACAGCCAGATCCATCCGATCAAAAAGATTGTCTAATTCTTTACCAGATTTCTTTCCATAAAAACTTACGTAATTAGAGAGACTATATTTTTTTACCATTTGTTTGTATCGAAGAGATTCGCTGTTTGTAGTGTCCCCGACTATATGGAAAAATACTTTTTTCTTGTCAGCTTCTCCGGCTTTGTAATAATTATACAATCCTTCAATTACCCTGTCATATCCATCCCAGAAAGATATAGTTGCAACACCTATTAAATGGAGCTCTCCATCTGGTTTACGTTTTTTTACCATATCTATAAAATTAGCATCAATCCCATTACTTATTTGAATGGTAGGAATTTTAAAAATAGTTGTATCATGGCTCAAGGTTATTATGCGTGTTACATAATTTTTAAATTTTTTTCGAAAAAAAATTTCGATCAAAAATGCAAGTTTAGCAGTTAAATGAGCATTTCGATATTCCTGATCATAAGGATAAGTAGGTAGTTCGAGTAAAACAATGATGCCTTTTTTTTTAAGTTTTTTCAGAAAAGAAATAAAAAAAGGATTAGCAAAATGAATATATCGGATGTAAACAAGTTTAATATCATTATCATCAATGTAATTATACAGATTTTTATATGTGCATCTTCGCTGAAATTTACTTATGATAGAAATTTCAGAATATTTATCTATAATTTTTTCATTAATATAGCGTCCCTCAAATTTATATTTACCATTTTCTTTTAGGTAAGATAAAGACACGTTCAGCCCTTGATTCTTAAGCGCATTCACCTGTGCTAATATTTTCTTACTAATACCACTAAAATCAGCCAGGGACTCACTTATTAAGAATAAAGAATTCATTTAAAAATATTTTTTCAGGTAATTGTATTTGTTATCATCTGAAATTAAATAACTGTTTTTTATAAAAAATTTACTTACTTACAGTATAAAGAATTTTTCTGTTATTAGTTTATCTAAATCTTTTGATAGTGAAAAGATATTAGTTATGTTCAGTGTATCTTATCCTGCTTTAAAACTAAGGTAAAATCAATATTGCAAGTTAAAAACCATATTTTATTTCTGCTTACTTTTGCACACCATTTGATTTAAAAAAAGCAAAATAAGATTTTTTCTTAACTAAGTGAGCTATAATAATCTCAATGAATTTTAAATGAAAGTTTTATTTCTTATCGCAGCTCCATTAAATACTTCTTCGGGTCAAAGATTTCGAATTGAACGTTATTTACCATTGCCGGAAAAGAATGAAATAACTTATTTTCTACAATTTTAGGGGAGTTTAAGAGTTTGGAAAAAGCTTTTCAATAAAAGGCATCTTATTTTAAAATCTATCAATGTATTAAAGGCAATCCATGTAAATCAAATCTGATAAATGTCCAAAAAAGTTGACATAATTGTTGTAAACTGGAATGCCGGAGAAAAAACCTTGCGGGCAGTATTGCCCTACATTAACCATGAAAGTTCGGTTATCAACTGTAATGTTATTATAGTTGATAATGCATCTATAGATAATTCTACAACTATTTTAAAAAAAGATGTAAAAAAAATAATAAAGAATGATATAAATGTTGGATTTGGAAAAGCTTGTAACCAGGCATTTTACGGAAGCGATGCTGATTATATTTTATTACTTAATCCAGATACTATTTCCAATCCCTTTGTTCTTGAAAAATTGGTAGAATTTCTTGAAAAAAATCAAGATTACGCAGTTGTTGGTCCATCCCAGGTGGACGAAAATAGAAATGTATTAAGGACTTGTGGAAGGTTTCCTACATTTAAAACTTCACTTTTTGAAATTCTTGGCTTATCCAAAATGTTTCCAACTTTTTTTACTTCTGCTCCAATTATGAAAGATTGGGATCATCTTCAAAGCAAAGATGTTGACCATGTCATGGGAAGCTATATGCTCATTCGAAAATTAATATTAGAGAGGGTGGGCTTTATGGACGAAGATTATTTTGTATATTTTGAAGACCTTGATTTGAGTAAGCGTATTAACGATATTGGCTTTAAAACTTTTTACCACCATAAATATTCGATTATTCATGAAGGAGGTGGAACAGGCCAAAGGGTGGAAGAATACAGGCTTTTCTATTCTTTATACTCCAGGTTTACCTATTGGAAAAAACATCTTAGAAAAACAAGCTGTTTCATATTAACTTCACTTTCACTAACAGTTGAACCTCCTTTCAGAGTCGTTGATTCCGTAATAAAAACGAAGAAATTTCGATTAAAAAAAATAGGAAAAGCTTATTTCTTGTATTTAAGAAAAATTATAAGTGGCTAATGCTCATTAAATGTAATCTATACGAAAAGCCTTTTTTCTATTAATCGGATAAAAAGAAAATAAGAAGTTCTCTTATTTGTTTGTTTACTATTTATTTTATTCTGCTTATATAATAAGGATTTAATAAATCTCCATGAAAAGCAGTAATGTAGAAAATGACTCCTGCCATTACAATTGTTATCAAAAGATTTAATTTGTTATTAAAAGGAAGATATCGAACCAGTGAGGCATACATAAACATTGAAACTAATCCAAATAATTCGCTGAATCGAAAAGCAAAAGAAGGCACTCCTGACAAAAAGGATAATAAAAAAATGGAAAGAATATTACATTTAATAAAGAATAGAAGTGGTTTATCGGAAAGAAGCTTTTTTATCGGAATAAAAATGATAAAATACAAGCACGTGGTGAAATTTAATAAATATAGAACGTTAAAAACATTAATATTTTGTGCATTCCCACTTTCTACAAGATTCGCATAGTTACCTAACTTACCCGAAATAGTAGAGGGATCAAAATTTCCTAAATAATTTAAAAGCGGGATTTTTAAAAATCCAAGAAGCAATGAAGAAATCAGAATAACAATATAAATGGATTTATTAAAACGTTTTGAATCAAAAAGCAAAATAAGAAGATACATTATTGCCGAATAGTGAAATAAAGTTGCTAATAGAATTAATGAGATATAAATCCGCTTATTCCCTTTTAAATAAAATATAAGTGCTATAAAAAAAAAGGCTGAAGCGAAACCTATTCTTATTTGGGTCATTTCGTGGAGAAAAAAATAGTGAGAGAAGTAGAAAAGAATTACTAAATATGGATTTACAGATAGCTTTTTAATACTTATTATTTTAAGGAGTACACTTGCAAATGCAAAGAATATCATTAATGATAAGATATAATTTGATTGAAATAAACTTCTAAAAACTAAAACAATGGCTGTAAAACCAGGCTCTATTACCGACAAAAAAACGCCATCATTTCTCCCGGCCAACTCATAAATAAAATCGAATATATTTTGATAACTCTCATAATCTCTGGAAACTTCCGGGCCACGAAAACCAGCTAAAAGTCCCAATAAAAAAACTGAGAGTATTAAGAATATGTTATTGCTGAATGGCTTTAATTCATACTCGACAGCCAGGATCATGAAGAAAATAAAATAGACTATATATATCAGCATTTAATAAAATTTCTAAACTGTTTATATTAAACAGAAACTTCTTTTATCAGGGAATTAAAGAATAACTTTCAATAATCAAATGTTGAAACAGAAAGTTACCAATTTTAAATAAAGAGTAGTTATTCTATCTGGAATCCTATTCAGGTGTTTTATTATACTTTACAATTCTTATAATCCAAAATATAAAAATCACTAAAAGACAAGAAACAAAAGCCCATATAATTGCTGTTTTTATTTTTCCTGTTTTTATTTTCTGCATAGGATAGTTAGCAGCATCAATAATTTGCATCAATGGAATTTCATTCAAATATTGAAAACGAGCCAATTCAAGATTTTTGAACATTTCACTATAGGCTGCTCCGTAAACCTCTATGTTTGTCTGCTGTTTTTGTATGGGTACAATGGCTTCTGAGAATGCCGGGTTAATGTTTACGTCCTGTACTTCAGCTTTATTGCCAATGCTGGAATTCAAATCTCCTCTCATTTTTGCTACACTTTTCTGAAGTACTTCAAGTGTTTCTTTTGCTTTTTTAGTACGGATTTGAATATAAAAACTATTTGTTTCAGCAACAATTTTGTCTGTAAACACCTTAGTAAATTTCTCATTTGGACTAAGAACATTTACCTCATAAATACTCACCTTTCTGTCTGGCCTATCGGCAATCAGGTTGTTCGCTGAAAATTGCTGGTAAGTTACATATAGCAAGCTGTCTTGTTGATAGGTAAAATTAGCTCTTGGTTGCCCAACAGGGAAATGAATATCATTTTGTTTAGGTGTTTTATACTTTTGAGTAATGTGAAAATAATATTCTATAAGTGTGTATGGCTTGTTTTCAAAAGTGTCTATAGAAAGCAGAACACCTTCCACCATTCTACGACTTTTCATTATTTCCAGAATATTATCACCATTAAAAATATCTGTTCCGGAACTAACATTTAAACCGAATTGGTTGGCCAGATTCATGAAACTGCCCATATTATTTCCTCCGGCATCATCCAAAGCAAATGTCAGGTGGCTTTTGTACACTGGTTTTTGAGTACTTGCATAAAACATTCCGGCTATCGCAGATAAAAGTCCTACTAATACAAACAACCACCACTTTTTAAGCAGTTCTTTTATAAATGATAGAAGACTATCCGCAGAAATTGTTTTTTTATCTGGTTCTGTAACCATATGGGTAAATATAGACTTTTATAATCATCATAATTTAAGCACGTTTGCCATAATCCCAAGTGCAGATACCATAAGCGCTAATTCGCCTAAACTAATTCTAGATCGGTTGCTTTTTACTTTTTGGGGTACAAATATCTCTGATCTTGGCGAAACTGATGGGTAAGATTTAAAAAATAAGAAGTGTTTTACAGAGGCTGCCCTTCCATCAGGATATATTACTAAAGCTCCGGTTTTTCTTGCATAAGGAGTAAAATTGCCAGCCTGCTCTACATAATATTTTAAATTCTTTTTTGATTTGTAAGGTATGATAGTTGGATTATAAACTTCTCCTGATATTCTTACTAAGTTAGAACTTCTATCAATTGTAAGAACATCCCCATCTTCCAGAACCAGGTTATCAGAATTATTGGGATCAGACAATGCTGTTGTAAGATCTACACTTATCAGGTCATAAGATTTATATATTTCATCCTTTAACCTCGGGTGAAGTGAAAGGCTGTCCGGATTGATATTTAAAATCCTTTGAAAAAGTTTTTCTCTTTCAGAATTAGTTAAGTTGGATTTGATATTACGTCGTATTGTGATAGAGGAACTATCTGCCGACGCCTTAAAACCGCCAACCCTCTTAAGTATATCACTTATCTTATCGCCGCTTTTTTGTAATCCATATCTCCCGGGGCTTTTTACTTCTCCCAATACCAGTACAGTACGCTGCGTACTATAACCGGGCAGCGTTTTTACAATTACAATATCATAAGGTTGGAGCAAAACATCCTCCGGATGTTCATTATTATTGGCCAGATCGACATTAAAAATCCTGCTCTCATTATGATTGGCTATATCCACATTGGCGTTTCTTATTCTTCGGGATATTTCTATTGTAGAAGAATCCCCGAACTCAGAAATTCCACCTGCGGTAAGCAAAAGGTCGCGTAGCGACATATTCTCTCTCCATAAGATAAGGCCAGGTTTTCTTACATTTCCTTCAATAGAAATGTAAGTAGAATCATTAAACTCAAAGATAGAATGTACTTCTACAGAGTCATCTTTTATGAGTGCAACATCGTTGCCACTGCTTAAAGTTGAATCAAGATCTACCGAAACAATCGTCGGCATTTTATTTTGAAAATATCTGAAAACAGAGATTCTTTTAGTATAGGCATCCCTGGTAAGGCCGCCGGCTTTTTCTATAAGTGATTTTACAGTTAACCCCGGAACCAATTCATACTGCCCCGGTCTCAATACAGATCCTGAAATTACAATCCGATTTCCAAATTCATCCTGTAATTTCCTTACAATGTATTTATCGCTCCCATTGATTTTAAAAGTATCGAATTGATTAGAATTAAGATCAATAATTTTTTTCTCTGTATTGGTAATGCGCACTACAGTCACAGTTCCTCTGAAGGCATTATCTGTAAAACCACCGCAATACCTCAGAAGATCACTGAAAGTTTCATTATCCAGCATTTCAAATTTGCCTTCTCTTTTTACTTTCCCTGAAAGGGTAACCCTGTTTTTATAATATGGTATTCTTATTACATCGCCTTCCTGTAAAATGATATTGTCTTTCTGATTACCATTTACTAAAAAATCATAAAGGTCGGCGGTTCTTTTTACCTCGTTCCCCCGGATGATTTCTATATCACGGTAACTACCCATTGAGGTAGGACCACCACATAAATATAGAATATTATACAAAGTGGTAAGAGAAGAAACTGTAAAAGTGCCCGGTTTTTTTGCCTGACCGATAACTGTAACACGTATGCTTCGTATCTTACCAAGGGTTACCTGAACTTTTGTTTTACCAGTATTAATTGCACGGTATATCGTTGAAGCCAGTTTCGATTTTATTTTTTCTGCTGCTTGCTCTATACTTAATCCACTTATATAAATTGGGCCTACATTTGGGATGAAAATTTCTCCCTGCTCGTTTATGGTAAGATTGTATATCTTTTCGCTATAGCCGTAAACTGAAACTACAACTTCATCATCAGGACCTAAAACATAGCCCACGGGAGCCGGGATGCGAAGATTAGGTTCGAAAACTAAACTGTTGGTAGTGAAAAGTTCGGATCCAAAAATGGTAGAATCATTTTTAAATTTTTGCATTGGAATATTTTGCCCTGTCGTATCATAAGGGTGGGGCGATTCGTCGTCGGTTTCCCTTGTGACATTTTTTGAAACTTGTTTATTTGCTGGTACAAGAAGCTGTAACCTGTTTCTTAATTTAATGATTTCAGAATCCGGTAAACCCCTTTCCGATACTGTTTTATATAGTTGAGATTCTGAAACTCCCGATTCGATCGCTTTATTATAAAATGACATTATTTGGTCATCGCTGTAATCGTCTATTTTGACATTACTTAAATCTTTGGTATCAAATAAACTATTTTGTGCATGGAGATGAATTGAACAAAAAAGTGTTGTAAACAAAACGAATAATACTGTTTTGATGATTTTCATTAAATTCTTCGTTTAAAGTTCTTTTGCTGTAAGTAGATAGTCAAGTTAAAAATTGTTTGCGAAGTTAATAATATTTTTGCTTACACTATCTTTGGAAGAATAGGGGATTTCTGATATACCACCAAATAACAATTGGAATAGACGTTATATAGAGTTCCGTTTTATTACAAAAAATACCTGTTTCGAAGGACGCTTATTAATGAATTTAAAATAAGAAGAATGATTAAAACCAGGGTTATTTTTATTTCAATATTATTCCTGATTTTGGCACAAAATAAATTGCTTGCACAAAATAATAGCGAAAAAAAACTAATAGAATTTGGATGGGATTACCCCAATATCAGTTTTCTAAAAGCAAATATTACCAATATGGAAAAAACGCCTTTTGATGGTGTAGTCTTTTCATTTGATTTTGATATTTACAATGCCTTTGATACAACTCAATATGATGAGTTCAAATTTCAATACAATGATCTTTCTAAAATTCAATGGAAGAAATTTACTGATAATTTTTTATTTGTAAGAGGGGCCAGCCTTTCCGGCGCTCATTGGCTGGATGACGAAAGCTGGATAAAAATTGTAAATAATATTAAAAAGGTTTCAAAGGCATTAGCTATTTCAAAAGCAAAGGGAATTGGTTTTGATCCCGAATACTATTATAAAGATTCTACTCTTAATCCTTGGGTATATAGGGCTTCCTGGTATAATAACCTTTCTTATCAGGAAGTGGGCAATTATGTCAGGAAAAGAGGAAAACAATTTATACAGGCGTTGCAAACAAACAAGCCAGATGTAAAGATTTTATGCTTTTGGCTGCTCGGTTTAATTGAAATGCAAAGTCAGAGTCAGCCTGTTTCAGAAACAGGAATGGCACTATACCCATTTTTTATAGAAGGAATGTTGGAAGGAAAAAACAACGAAAGTGAAATTATTGATGGAAACGAATTTTCTTACGGATATCAGAATCCCGGCAGTTTTTTGGAAGCGGGCGAATATAGGCGACAAAATGGAAGTAAATTTATAATGGATTCCCTAAAATCAAAATTTCAGAATGTTTCTCTGGCGCAGGCTATATTTTATGACCTCATTTACGCAAAATCATCGGAATACGAAAAAGGATTTGACAAACAAACCAAGGAACGATGGCTAAGGGATAATTTATTGAGTGCTTTTAAAACAACCGATAAATACGTTTGGTTTTACAATGAAAGAATAAATTGGTGGAAAGGCGCGGGAGATTCGGCGGTTGCTAATATTATTAACGATGTAAAAAATACTATAAACGCCCAACAAAATAATAAGAGCAATCAAATTAATGGAAATTCGTTACTGCTTAATTTTAAAGAAAATAAACCGGATAATTACCAGGGGTTCTATTATAGTTATACAAAAAACACGAATGATCTCCAGGTAAAACTTTTAGATTTAAACATCAGTAGCCTTAAGATTTATAATAACTCAAGATTAATTTATGATTACGGAAAGGTAGTTTTAAATTCTACTATTAATCTTAATAGGATATATAATAAAAATGGGAATTTAATTATAATGTCAAAGGATAGTAAAGAAATAGTTTCAGTTGCCTACGTCAATTAAAATAAAACCGGAATTTGATAAATCCTCTGTACGAGAGATCTGAGATAATAAGAAGAAGGTGTTATAAACCCTAACTCTTACTTAAGAATTTATAAGTGGCTAACATTTTTGCTGCAACAATTTCGGGTTTATGCATTTTCTCATAGTATAATACTGATTGCCGGGAAATTTGTTCCCTCAACTCACTATCGCCAATTAATTTCCCCAGTACCTCTGCTAAATTATTAATGGTAGCATTCTGTATTGGTAAATCATCTCCATATATATTTAATCGTTCGGGAGTCATATAAGCAACCACTACTTTCCCCATTTGTAGTGCTTGTTGGGCTGCAATTCCATAAGCTCCCCATATTAGCTGATCAACATAAATATCAGCTTCAATAATTACCTGTTGGTATTCTTCATTAGGTAGATTTTTTAATAATCTAAATTCAAAAGAAATATTTTTTTCTTTTAGCTTTTCAATGGCTTTGAGCACAAATTCGGTTCCCTTAGCTACGGGGGCCGTAGGGCTATGAATTATTAATACTTTTTTATGTAAAGACGAATTTTTTATATAATCCTTCTGCAGTTTATTAATAGAAGCATGAGGAACAATTTCTACTTTATCTGTAATTTTTCTATCAATAAATATTCCCATATCCCAAACTATAAATCCATAATTTAGTTTTGAGAGGTACCGGACAATTTTATTTGCACAATTATCAGATTCATTCTTATATTCATACCCATCATTATAATAAGCATATTTAAAATAAGGATTTACTCCCAATTCAATTTCCGGCATCCTGATATCTGAACCTACAAATGTTACAAATTTATATTTCGAAAGTTTAGCTATCAGCCAATAATGGAGGTTCTGTTTAGTTCCATATATGTGTACTACATCGCACCAAAGTAAATAACGAATAAGAATTAGGAGGCCTTTTAGTTTATAGAAATAAAGCTTAACCGTGCCAGGATGGTTATCGCGACAAATACATTCTATTTCTGAATAATTATTATATATGCTTCTATTAAAATCAAAACTTACTGATTTTACAGGAATATTAATTTTTTTAAAACCTATCGTTAGGCTGTTTATAACAGAAGCGCAGTTAGTTCCATATAATAAAACTTTCGGTTTGCTTTTCATCATTTATTTATAATTTCTTATCTGATGGACCAGTTCAATCGCCTTTCTTGTTTCAGAGATAAGAAATCCTCTTCCAGCAATGATTTCAGCATAAGATTTTGTATGAAGCTCTGTAAAGCCTTCACTGAATTCAAAGGCTTCTCCATCTATATTTAATATTCTGTAAGTGCGTTTACCAGCTGCTTTTACCTCTTCAGACAAATTATTGAAATCAATGCTTAGCCTCCACTTTACAGATGCCTTTTCTAATTCTAAAACTCCTTCTGCTGTGTCTTTTGAAAGTGACGTCACTTTATTTTCTTTTACATCCCCAAAAATCCAAATCAGCATATCAAAAAAATGTACTCCTATATTAGTCGCAATTCCGCCGCTTTTTTGATTATCCCCTTTCCAGCTTGCATAATACCAATGTCCCCGGCTGGTGATATAATCCAGTTCTACTTCATGCTTTTTCCCCTTCGGATCTGCGGCAATTTTTTCTTTCAGAGCAATAATTGCGGGATGCAATCTTAACTGTAAAATGGTAAATATTTTATTGCCGGTTTCTTTTTCTATTTCAGAAAGTGCATCAATGTTCCATGGATTAAGTACAATAGGTTTTTCACATATAACGTTGGCGCCTATTCGCAATCCAAATCGGATATGAGAATCATGTAAATAATTGGGACTGCATACACTTACAAAATCTGTCTTTACCCCTTTGCGTTTTAATTTTTCAATATGCCTGTCAAAGCGTTCAAACTCGGTGAAAAAATCTGCGTCCGGAAAGTAACTGTCTAATATTCCTACAGAATCATTTTTATCTAATGCTGCAAGTAAATTATTGCCCGTATCTTTTATAGCCTTCATGTGCCGAGGTGCTATATATCCACCAGCTCCTATCAATGCGAAATTTTTCATGTATCTATTCTTTGTCGGTTTTAAATTGTCAATTGCAATAAAATTGTTTTATTAATGTTTTTTTTAATAGCGCTATTGCTTTAGTAGTGTGAGTTAAAATTAAAAACAATAGCATCGCTGAATGCTATTTAGCTAAGCAAAATTACAACACGATAATTTAACGTAAGTGTATTCATTTATGTAAACATTTCACCCGACATCCATATCTCCCATTTCTTATTATTATCAACCAAAACATTCTTCTCAAATTCTTTCTTACTGATGATATTATTTTTATAGAGTTTCCTTTTACTTTCATGAATTTTTTCCTGAACCTTTTTGTTTTGAAGCCAGTTATTCTGAGGTGGTTCATACCCGATTTTATCCTTCCGCCATGCAATTTTTTCTGGTAGCACATTATCGAAAGCGCTTCTCATAATCCATTTTGTCCAACCTTTATTTATTTTAAAATACGGCGGTAATGAAAATACAAAATCCACCAATTCATTTTGTAAAAAAGGCAATCTTACTTCCCGGCTATGAGCCATACTGTTACGATCACAATAACGAAGTAAACTTTGAAGTCCTCCTTTTAAAAGATCATGGTACAAAACTGAATTTAAATCCTTGAAATAAGAATAGGGAATAGGATTGTCTTTAATATTATCCATGTAAAATTCTTTTGAAAAAAAAGAAGATTTCTTTTGATTATAAAAACTCTGAAGATTTTTACCAATTTTAAGTATTCGGGGAATCCTCAAACGAGCAAAATATTTTACATCTTTCTTCATGATTGGATTGATGCCGTTTGCCTGGTGCAATCGTAAATATTCATTGTATTGCATTTGAGATCTTTCAGTATAGTTTTCTCTAAGATCATTGAAAAACTGCTGATAATAGGAATGATACCCGGCTAAATATTCATCGGCTCCCTGGCCATCCAATAAGACAGTTACATTATTTTCTTTAGCAAGGCGCATCACGCAAAACTGTGCATATATACTAGCCGTTCCAAAGGGTTCCTCCTGGTGCCAAATTAATTTTTCGATATCTCTGATTAGCCCATCATCATCTGGAGTAACAAAATGAGGAGAAACTTTCGTGCTTTCAATTACATAGTCTATATATTTCCTTTCATCTTTTGCATAACCCGGGAATATTGCTGAAAATGTATTTTGTTTTTGAGGAGTGCCTCTTTTAAGTTGGTCTATTATGCATACTATCAGGCTACTATCCAGGCCGCCACTAAGACTACTACCAACTGTTACATCACTTCGCAATCTTCTTTGTACAGAGGTGTATAACAATTCTCTGAATTTTTCTTTTGCCTGGTTTTCTGTAATGGTTCGATTAACCCTATAAATATTAATGTCGTAGTATTTTGTAAGCGTTAACGAGCAATCATTGACATTAAGCCTTAAATAGTGCCTGTGAGGAAGGTTGGTGCAATCATTATAAAACGTTTCATTCTCATTTTCATGATTTTGAAGAATCCCATAATTCAAATAAGAAAATAACATCCGGTTGTTCACTTCTTTCTTTATACCAGCTACCCACAGACATTTCATTTCGCTGCCAAAAATAAAATATTTGCCAGGCTCATAGCTGTAATAAAAAGGTTTTTCACCAAAGCGGTCTCTTGCTGCAAAAATCTTATTTTCTTTCTTGTCATAAATTGCAAAAGAAAACATACCGTCTAATAATAAAAGGCAATTTTCTTTTTCTTTATCATAAAGCGCAATTAACACTTCAGTATCACTTTCTGTTCTGAATAAATATCCCTGGTTGATAAGCTTTTCTTTAAGCTCTATATAATTGTAAATTTCTCCATTGAAAACTATAGTATATCTATCCATATAATGCATCGGTTGGTCTGCATTATGGGTTAAATCAATAATAGACAGGCGCCTGTGTCCAAATCCTACATTTCCATTTCCGCTAATCCATTGATCTTCGCCATCAGGGCCCCGATATGCAATAATATCAGTCATCAATTTTAAACGTTCTATAGAGACGTCCTTTTTATTGACTGATACAATGCCAGCTATTCCGCACATGTCCTTTTAGTATTTTTAATTCTTCTATGCCACTGCAATCAAAGATTCTATATTATTCAATTTATATTTTTGCCTGTGTAAAGAAATTTCCTCCTTGTATCTGCAATTAATGGCAATGATTTATTTTATTCTTTTTACCAAATTATTTTCTAATAAATATTCCTGTTTACTCTCCGGGCATACCGCAATATTCTCTGAGTTAAAAATAAGTTTGTGCCCGTATTCACTCATCCAACCCTTTTGCCTACCGGGGTTTCCAACGATTAATGCATAAGGCGCCACATCTTTTGTAACAACTGCTCCGGCGCCGATAAAAGCAAATTCACCAATCGTATTTCCACAAACAATGGTGGCATTCGCCCCAATGCTCGCGCCCTTTTTAATCAAGGTTTTTTTATATTGTTCCTTACGGCTTATAGCGCTGCGTGGATTTATAACATTGGTAAGAACCATGCTTGGTCCCAAAAAAACATCATCTTCACAAATAACGCCTTCATAAATACTTACGTTATTTTGAACTCTTACATTATTTCCCAAAATTACCTTTGGCGAAACGACTACGTTCTGTCCGAGGTTACAATTTTTACCAATCACCGATCCTGACATTACATGACTGAAATGCCAGATTTTAGTGCCGTCACCTATGATACAACTATCGTCAATAATAGAGGAAGGATGAACATAATAACCCATAACCTTTTTATTTTACTATATTTTTTAAATATTCTCCATAGCCGCTCTTCTCCAATTTTTTTGCAAGAATCATCAATTGTTCTTTACCAATAAAATGCATTCTGTAAGCAATTTCTTCAAGGCAGCCGATTTTAAATCCTTGCCTTTTCTCAATCACTCTTACAAATTCCGAGGCATCATGCAATGATTCAAAAGTACCGGTATCAAGCCATGCAAAGCCACGGTTAAGCACCGCTACTTTTAGTTTTTTATTTTTGAGGTATTTCCTGTTTACGTCCGTAATCTCATATTCCCCACGCGGCGATGGAGCAATATTTTTTGCAATTTCAACAACCGAATTATCATAAAAATACAAACCAGGTACCGCGTAATTTGATTTTGGGTTTTTCGGCTTTTCTTCAATACTTACCGCAACAAGGTTTTTGTCAAACTCAACTACACCGTATCTTTCAGGATCGCTTACCGGATATGCAAAGATAACTGCTCCATCGGGGTTTGCAGATTTTTGTAGCAAATGCGAAAATCCGCTACCATAAAAAATGTTATCTCCCAGCACTAATGCCACGGCATCTTTTCCAATAAATTTTTCACCTATAACAAACGCTTGTGCAAGCCCATTTGGTTTTTCCTGCACTTCATATTTAAGATGGCAACCCCATTGGTTTCCATCGCCTAATAGTCGTTTGAATTGTTGCTGATCTTCAGGAGTAGTAATGATAAGAATTTCTTTAATCCCCGCCAGCATTAATGTTGATAGCGGATAATAGATCATCGGCTTGTCATAAATAGGCATGAGTTGTTTGCTGATTCCCATGGTGATAGGGTATAATCGTGTGCCGCTCCCCCCTGCTAAAATGATACCTTTCATTGAGTTAAATTGTTATTTAAATAGTGCAGCAATATATAATAATTTATCAAGTAAATCAGTTTAAGATTCTACTTTAAGTATTGACTATTTTCTAAAACCAGATTGAAGTTTCAATATCTTTAGAACCTAAAATAACTGAAATTATGCAACAAATCGCAGAAACTAACTGTCCTTTTTGTGGTGAAACGAAAAGTAAAGAATCTTTTTATGCCCCCATTCGCTTCAATGAAAAACAGTTTGTATATAGGAAGTGCCTTAGTTGTAAATTGAATTATAATGTTCCCTTACTCACCCCGGACGATTATGAAAAATTATATGCCGTAAGTTACCATGATGAATATTACTTTAAAGAAGAGAGAGATTTTAGTAACCAGTTAGCCATTCTAAAACAGGTAAAAGATATTATTTCAGTGATAGATTTTGGATGTGGGGATGCCACATTTTTAAACAACCTTCAAATTAACGGCTATACATGTACCGGCGTGGAATTTAATCCGGAATTGGTCAAAAGATTGGCGTTGGCTTATCCCGCCATTACATTTTATACAGTGGAAGATTTTTTTGCAAAGAAAGATCAATACGATTGCGCCCACCTTGGCGATGTATTGGAACACATGGTTAAACCTGCTGAAACGATAAAAAATTTATCCACAAAAATAAGAGCAGGCGGTTATCTTTTTGTAGAAGGGCCTATTGAACACAATGCATCCCTGGGCTACTATTTCAGGAAATCTTTCTTCTCATTAGCCAAAAAATTAAATCCGGCAAGAGTTGCAGATGGATCGCCTTATCATACTTTTTTAGCCAATAGAAAAAACCAGCTTAACTTTTTTAATCTTATGGGCTACTCTACGTCTTTTATGAAAATATATGAGGCACCATGGCCTTTTCCAGAAAAATTAGCCGATGCAAAAAGCTTTAAATTGATGGTTGAATATATAGTAGCTAAAATATCTGTAACAGTTGCAAAAGTCTTCAGACCGTTAGGTAACAGGTTTTATTACCTCGGCAAAAAACAGTCTGATAGTTTTTAATCTGGGCTTTTTAAGAGTATAAAAATGTGCTCATTTAGCGCTATACATTTCGCTATAATAATTTTGATAATTCCCACTCGTTACTTCATTCAGCCATTCTTCATTAGCAAGATACCAATCAATTGTCTTTGACAAACCTTCTTCAAACTGAAGTGATGGTTTCCAGCCTAATTCATTCTTTAATTTAGTTGCGTCTATGGCATACCGTAAATCGTGTCCTGCCCTATCTTTCACAAAAGTAATTAGCTTTTCAGATGTTCCTTTTTCACGGCCGAGCTTTTTATCCATCTGAGCACAAAGTTCTTTTATGATGTCAATATTTTTCCATTCATTGTGACCGCCGATATTATATGTTTCGCCTGTTTTTCCTTTATGAAAAATAGTGTCTATAGCGCGTACATGATCTTCCACATAAAGCCAGTCGCGAACGTTTAAACCTTTTCCATAAATAGGAAGCGGTTTATTATTGATGATATTATGAATGCAAAGTGGAATTAATTTTTCAGGAAAATGATAAGGTCCGTAATTATTGGAGCAATTGGAAATGACAACCGGCAAATGATAAGTGTGATAAAATGCCCTTACAAAATGATCGGAAGATGCTTTGGATGCTGAATAAGGGCTACGTGGATCATAAGCGGTTTCTTCCGTAAAAAAACCTTTTTCGCCAAGACTTCCGTAAACTTCATCTGTTGAAACATGATAAAATAATTTTCCTTCATAATCATTTGCCCATGCTTGTTTGGCCACTTGCAATAAAGAAACCGTTCCGAGTACATTTGTCTTTACAAACGCCAGAGGATCAGTGATTGACCGGTCCACATGGCTCTCTGCTGCGCAATGAATTACTCCGGTAAAATGGTATTTTTCAAAAAGGTTTTTTACAAAAGTGAGATCCTCAATATCTCCTTTTACAAAAGTGTAATTGGGTTTATCCTGAATGTCTTTTAAGTTTTCCAGATTGCCAGCATAAGTAAGTTTATCAAGATTCACGATCGTATAATCAGGATATTTATTTACAAATAACCGAATAAGATGTGAACCGATAAAGCCGGCTCCGCCTGTAATAAGTATGATCTTTTGCATCTTTGGGTACAATTTTTTTAATGGGCAAAAATATAAATTAATTGCCGCATTGTAAATCGTTGAATTTAAGAACTTCGGTGGAGAAAGTTGGTAAGATTTCAGTAAAACAATTTTTATTGCTGATTTGTATTTTCAACAAGATGTCGGATTAGTAACGAAAAGTTAGAAAGCCGGAGACCTCCGCCAGTTACAAAGATTTTACAGCAAACCAACTTTTATTACTGATTTTCATTTTCCTAAAAACGCCCTCACCCGGGTGCCCACATTCTCTCTTATATTTTCATAAAAAAGATTGTAATCAGCAATGTGGTAATTTTTTGTTTTGAGAAAAATGCTTCCGAAAAATTTAGGTTTATTTACCCATAAAATATTTCCATGAATTTGTGCATGTACAAGCCCGGGAATTACTTTATTGAAATTGCGAAGTATGCCGCCTTTATTTAATTCTGCAGGGGCAAACGTTGTATCCATCGTCCAGGTAAGCGGATTTATCACATAAGCTTTCCGGGTTTCTTTTTCTATTATGGGAGAAATGTAGCCTTCCTCGAAAGTGCGCCATGTTACAAAGCAGCCGGTAGAAGTAGAGTCTTTGCAAGGTTTTAATTCTGAAAAATAATTCGTGAATACCGGCAGCCCGATTATATAAGCGCACACTAATTGTTTTTCTAAGGGCTTCCCTTCAAAAAATTCTTTCAGCAACCTTCCTGCATGCAAAGTACCCTGGCTGTGAGAAGCTATAATTATCGGGTGACCATGATTGTAATTTTTTAAATAATATTCAAATGCATTTTTCACATCTTCATACGCCAAATTAAAAGCTGCCTCTGCAGAATCTTTTTTATTTGTAAAAAATGCTTTCAGATTTGCCTGCCGATAGCGGGGAGAAAAAATCCGGCAATATCCATTAAAAACACTTGCCTGGTAAAGTATGGTAGAATTATCTGTTTTTTTATTCAGTTTTTCATCATCAATATCTGCATTCCAGCCATCAGGCATTTGTTGATCTGTATAGGTAGTTGGATAAATAAAGAAAACATCTGCAAGAGTATCTTTTGATTTTTGATCCAGTCCTTTTGGCACATTATCCGAAGGGTTATATTTAAAAGGAGAAGCTGCCCAATAATTTTGATTGCTGTAATCCGGTCGTCCATTCTTACTTTTAAAATGATAATTTATTTCCTGGCCTGAAATTTTTCGGGAACATGATGTCATCATTCCAAAAGAAAAAAATAAATAAATAAAAACAATACCTTTAGATAAAAAAAATTCTTTGTAATTTGACATGTCCAAAGCTACATTCGCTATTCTAAATTTTAAAAATTTAAAATTATGACAACCATTCCCGTAGTTGACCTGTCTGATTTCACGGGCGGGGATCCAAAGAAGAAAGCGGCTTTTGTGCAGGAGCTGGGTAAAGCTTATGAAGATATAGGTTTTGTAGCTGTAAAAAATCACGGAATTCCGTCTGACCTGATAGCAGACTTATACCAATATGTACAGCAGTTTTTTTCTCTTCCGGCAGATAAAAAGAGAACTTATGAAATTCCCGAACTGGCCGGTCAAAGAGGTTATACATCTTTTGGTAAGGAACATGCCAAAGGAAGCGATGCACCGGATCTGAAAGAGTTTTTTCAATACGGGCAAATTGTTCCTGCGAATCATCCATTAAAACCTGAGTATCCGGATAATGTAAGCGTAGATGAAGAACCCGGATTTAATGAAACTATTTTTAAAGCCTATCGTGCCTTTGAAAAATCCGGTAAATCTCTTTTACAGGCAATCGCGCTTTACCTTGGTTTAGACGAAAATTATTTTGATCATTATGTGGAAGAAGGAAATTCTATTGTCCGTGCCATCCATTATCCGCCCATTACAGTAGAACCTAAAAGCGCTATCCGCGCAGAGCAGCACGAAGATATTAATTTGATTACTTTATTGGTGGGCGCCTCTGCCGGCGGATTAGAAATTCTTACCAAACAAAATGAATGGATTGGAGTTACCTCTCTTCCCGACCAAATAGTAGTGAATGTGGGCGACATGTTGCAACGCCTTACCAATAACAAATTGAAAAGTACCACTCACCGGGTGGTAAATCCGCCACGCGAATTGTGGCATACTTCCCGGTTTTCTATTCCTTTTTTTCTTCATCCAAAATCGGCAATGGATCTTTCTGCTCTTAAAGAATGTGTGGATGAAAAACACCCAAAAGTTTTTGAAGATATTACCGCAGGTGAATATCTTGATGAGCGTCTAAAAGAAATAGGGTTGAAGAAATAATTAATTAGCTAATTAGCTAATTAGCTGATTAGCTAATTAATAAAACTATATTTTTTCATGGTACTGCGCAGGCATATTCCTTTTTTAAAAGCTGTTTTTTATTATACTATTTCTGCATTTGGCGGCCCGCAAGGTCATTTAGGTATGATGATTAAAACCTTTGTGGAAGGAAGAAGAGACATTACCAAGGCTGAACTGATGGAATATGTAGCCTTTTGTCAAATGTTGCCCGGGGCTTCTTCCACACAAACGATTACACTAATAGGTTATAAACGTGGCGGCGTACCACTGGCTATTCTCACACTTCTCATCTGGATTTTTCCTGCAAGTATATTGATGGGAATTTTTTCTTTCCTTTTTTATTATGTGAAAAGATATCATGTAAACCTCAACCTGTTTACCTACGTGCAGCCGATGGCAGTTGGCTTTATTGCTTTTGCCGCTTTTAAGATGTATAAAGTATCAATCAAAAATAAAATTACTTTTATCGTAATGGCAGTAGCGGCAATTGGCACGTTTACTTTTTTCAAAACGCCATGGATATTTCCAATACTTATTATTTTAGGTGGAGTGGTTACTAATTTTAGTGACAAGCGATATCCGGAAAAAGAAAATATAAAGCCGCGCCATATTAAATGGACCAACATCTGGCTGTTCATTTTGATTTTTATAATCGTTGGTTTTTTGAGTGAAACGGCAAGAAAACAAAACTGGGAACATAGAAGAGCTTATAATTTAACAGAAAATGTGTATCGTTATGGAAGCCTTGTTTTTGGTGGTGGTGATGTATTAATGCCGATGATGTATGAACAATATGTAACACGTGAAAAAACCAATTACCTGAGTAAAGAAGAATATTTGACCGGATGGGGAATTGTTCGCGCTATTCCCGGACCTGTGTTTTCTGTAACCTCTTATGTAGGCGGCATGGTGCTGAGGGATTATGGAACAAAATGGCAAATATTAGGTTGTTTTATAGGATGCATCGGCGTTTTTTTACCAAGCGCTTTATTGGTTTTATTCTTTTTTCCGGTGTGGCAAATTTTAAAAAAATATGTGGTGGTTTACAGATCTCTTGAAGGAATTAATGCGGTAGTGGTAGGCATAATGTGGGCTTCTTTCTTATATTTGGTAAAGGATATTTCTATTACAAATTTAGACACCGTAAGCTTTGTAAACTTATTTGTAATCATAGGTACTTTTTACCTGCTTACTTTTACAAAAATCCCCGCTCCGTTTATAGTATTAGGTTGTTTAATAATAGGATTTATTTTTTAATTTTTACAAAAAATTATTTGAAATAAACAGGAATAGGCGGCTACAGAATCTTCATTATATATCTGTTTACTGATACCATCCCAATTCTCCTCTCAACAATTTATGAAAAAGGCCCCATGCCATTGCATAGAGCCTCGCTCAACTTAAACTACACAACATGTTTCATCTATATATACATAGCGAAAGAAAAATTTGGCGGAAATTTTTGACCGCAATTATTTTGATACAATGCAGTTCCTTTATTTAGTTTCTCAATTTTTTGATTGATTTCTTCTTTTGCTTTATTAAGTGAATCTTTCAATCTGATCATCTCTTTTTCACGGGCCGATTTCATAGAATCTACCGCTGATTGCATTTTTTGAATTTGTTTTTCCTGAACACTTTTTAAGGAATCAATATTGTTATTTTGATTATAACGATACCCTTTACCACTATCATTTGTAGATGGGGTTACTGAATTATTTTCGCTTGATGAATTATTATTCCAATCATCATTGTTCCTGTCGGATGGCTGTCCGTCAAGTGTATAAAGGCCATCTTCTTTCATTACATATTCCACACCATAACTAAAATCATAGGTATTGTCATTATAGTTGTTATAATAATACCAGTCATTTCCTCCCCAAAAACCTCCGAGTCTTATACGGTTGCCATAACCAAAATTTTTATCTATTTTGATAAAATGTCCTACAGGCACAGCAATGGTGGCTTCCACATATTGATTACGGAATTTATCAGTAGTATTGATAGTAATCGCTTTATCCATCATTAATAAAGAATCATTTTGATTGATATTGAAATTGATGAGCGAATTTAAAGAGTCGGCATATCTTCTTGTTCTTCCATCACACATTTTGAGAATACTAACCTGGAAGCTATCTGTGGGCGATTTCGTAATTCTTATTCTTACATTTCCAATGAAAGCGGTATCATCGGATGATCCAAAAGTTCCAAAAGGCTCCAGGTTAAACCAGCCAATTCTGCGGTAATTAATATTTTGAAATGGCACCACTTCAAGACTCTTGACGTTAGGATTCTGCAGTGTGATTCTATCTTCATTCAATGAGCTCATACTTCTGAAATCGCGGCCTACCAAAACAATTAAAGAAATAAAGCAAACAATCCCCAAAATCCAAAGCCCGATAAATGAATAACGCATGGGTTTATTAGTACTTTTTACTCTTGCAAATCTTCTGATAATAAACGTGATGATTCCGATAACAGGTACTGCCACAAAGAAAATAAGAGTTCCCCATGCTAATGCTGTTTGCCATCCATCCGTAAGTATAAAATCTTTTAAAGGAAATATACCGATTGCTACTATTGCAATAGAAAATAAGGCGATAATGATGGCAAATGCGATACATCCTAATATCAGGTACATAAAAATTTTGAAAATGGTGATAATGATCTTACCCAAAATCCCGCTGGAACTCCGGGCAGCATAATGAATTTCTTTTCCAAGATCAGCGCCCTTTTCCTTTGCCACATTTCCTGCTTCCATTCCCATCTTTCCCATTCTTTCACCTACATCTTTCCCCATTTTTCCTACTCTTTCACCTACTTCTTTCATTTCTTTTAACACAGAATTTTTGATAGAATTCAGATCCACTTTTTCGCCTTTCATCTCCAGTTTTTCTGAAGTAGTAGTTGCTTCAGGGATCACCAGCCATAAAATAATATAAATAATAAAACTTCCGGGGCTAAATGAAAAACTTAAAAAATTAGGAAAAGTAAGAGGACCAAAATGCCCCCATCTGAAAAAGAAAGAAATAAAAGGAATTAAAAATATAAACCTGGGAAGCCATGGGTTTACGTCAAAATAACTTCCCATACCATTGCACACGCCGCCTAATATTTTTCCATCTGGATTACGGTATAATCTTTTGCGAACACCGTTTTCAAGCATATTGCTTCCTGGCACAAATATCCAAAGAAGGATATAAGCCAGAAATCCAATGCCGGAAATAATAAATACTATTCTTACAATTACAGGATCTATTCCAAAATACGCTGCAATTCCACTGCACACACCCCCTAATATTTTATGATTCTCATCACGGTAAAGCCTTTTACCTTTCCAGCTCCAATCGCCCTGAAAATTGCTTTCGCTTTTTTCAGATTGGGTTTTGTCTTCTTTACCGCCGCTATTTTCTTCGTCATCAAACTCTTCCGGACGTCCCATATTTTTTATAATGGCATTTACGTCATCATCGGTAATGCAGGTACTTCCGCCTTTTAAGCGTTCCTGAAACAGTTCACTGATGCGGTTTTCAATGTCATTGATTATTTCATCTCTTCCTTCTTCATTGGCAAAATGATGGCGCAGGCTTTCAATATATTGTTGCAGTAATTCGTAAGAACTCTCTTCAATCGGCACTATCGTACCCTGAAAATTTATATTGATTACTTTTTTCATTTTAATTCAGTTTATTGGTTGTTTAGTTGATTTTGTTTTATTTGTTTTTACCCGTTATTGTTTCTACCGCCCCGGCAAGTTCCAGCCAGGTGGACTCAAGTTCTTTATAAAATTCAGCGCCTTTTTGGGTAAGAGAAAAATATTTGCGAGGTGGTCCGCTGTTACTTTCTACCCAACGATAGGTAAGAAATTCCGCATTTTTTAACCTGGTGAGCAAAGGGTACAATGTTCCTTCCAGGATATTCAGGTTGGCCGATTTCATAATATCAATAATATCACTGGGGTATGCTTCGCCCAATTTTATGACTGACAAAATGCAAAACTCTAAAACTCCTTTTCGCATCTGGCTTGCTGTGTTATCAATATTCATTTTATTGTTTTTTTATCTTTTTTCAGATTTCTAAGACAAAGGTAATACATTTTATAATACTATGCAATACATACTACCTGTTTTTTTAGGTTAGCAATTGTACTATTTTGTTGAAATGCAGTGCTGATAAGCATTTTAAGGCAAAATTATCTTTTAAAAAAAAATGAAAATTTTTTATAGAGGGATAAAAGAATGGATAAATGGTAAATTATTGTGTAGAGTAATGGCAATATTTTTATTCAAAGTCATTAAAACATTTGAGAACAAAGTCAATAATTTTTTTTAACAATCAAATGGTTCTCTAAAAATAAATATCTTTGACTCTCCTTTCATCTAAATCTTTTGTATGACAGCACAAGCCGTTAAAAAGCAAATTCAGGATATTAAAAATGTAACTGCACAAGTTGTTCGCTCCAAAGAAACAGCGCGTGAATTTCTATTCCGTCATGATATATTAAGATCAGAAACAAAAACAACTTCTAAAAAGAAGAAATAATTGTCTTATCATCAGCCATTTCAAATTACTGCTTTTCATAGTTGTGATAAAGAAATTGGATTAAAGGTTTTAAATGGAGAGGAACCTTTAATGCCAAGTGATAATATTTGGGCTTGGCTTGGCTCTGGAGTTTATTTTTGGGAACAAAATCCTGCAAGAGCATTAGAATATGCAATTGAATGTGCTTCCGGCAGACAAAAGAATAAAATTCGCATTAAAACACCATTTGTTATAGGAGCAATAATTGAATTAGGCAATTGCTTGAACTTATTGGAACCATTATCTTTAAATATAGTTAAAGAAGCATATAACGGCTTGGAAAAAGCAATTAAGGAATCAGGTGAAAAAATGCCTATAAATAAAGGAGCAAACCGAGCGTTAGATTGTGCCGTAATAAAATATTTAAATGTAGTAAGAGAAACTTCAAATGAATTGCCATTTGACACAATAAGAAGTTCCTTTCAGGAAGGGGGCGAATTGTACCCGGGCTCTAATTTTACAAGAAGGCTGCACATTGAAATTTGTGTTAGAAATATGGATTTAATAAAAGGTTATTTTCTTCCAATGCCTATTGAAGAATTTAATCCATATTTGAACAAAGAATATTAAAAATGATGCAAACTTTCATCTCCATTCTCAGAGGCATCAACGTTAGCGGACAAAAGAAAATACTAATGGCTGATTTGAAAACTCTTTATGAAAAATTAAAATTCAAAGAGGTGACAACCTATATCCAAAGCGGGAATGTTGCTTTTAAAAGCGAAGAAAAATGGAAGGATATTGAACTCGCCCGAAAAATAGAAGGAGCTATCTTTAAAAAATATAATTTCCAGGTACCGGTAATTATAAGGAGTAAGGAAGAATTGAAAAAAATAATTTTGTCAAATCCTTTTTTAAAGGAAAAAAATATTGATACAAAAAAGTTGCATGTAACTTTTCTTTCCGAAATTCCGGCAAAAACAAATGTTGAAAATATTGAGGATATTGATTTCTCACCTGATACATTTATTTTAAATGGCAAAGAAATTTATCTGCATATCCCGGTAAGTTATGGCGAAACAAAACTGTCCAACAATTTTTTTGAAAATAAATTAAAAGTAAAAGCAACAACGAGAAATTGGAATACTGTAAATAAATTATTGGAAATGACCTCACTCTGAAAGAGTGCTTCGTACAGCAAACGAAGAAATATTAGAAATTTCGATTTTGGTATTTGTTTCCCCAATCATTTCAAATTATCAATTACTACGTCCTGCGACCCTGAAATTATTTTTATTACCACAGATACATTTTCAGCTATCAGGCTTTTATTTCTCAAAATTCTTTCGGCTTTTTTTTCAGATGAGTTTTCTCCAGTTTCATTTCCAGAGTTTATTTTGGGATCACTTTTAGCTGTATGTATCACCAGGTATTTTAGATCTGCATCTGCGTTTATAGAAATTTGTACCATTATTAAAACTGCGATAGCCGTAATATCCTCGTGAGTCGCATGTTTTAGTAAAGGATCTTTAGCTAATGATTTTGTAAGACTATCTGTATTCACCGTTCTTTCATTTAGGCTAACCGCATTTTTTTCAATAATGTTTTTTATTCCGGATTTAATATTTGGCATGGCTTTCCTGTAAAAAGTATAGGCCTCCTGTGGCATGGGAGTATTAACTTGTGCAAAACAGCAAATTGAAAAACAACAAAAGAGAAAGGATAATAAATTTTTCATGGCCAGGATTTTAGTGTGAAAAATTATTGTTGCGGGGGTTAGCTTAATAAACAACGATATTAAATACAAAATATTGAAAGATTAAGTATTTATTTATTAACAATTTTGTGATATAACTATTACAGAAATTTGTTTCCTTGCAATATGGCTGCATTTATATTCATATATATTATGCAGAAAATGAATTTTATATCTTTAATAATCAAAAACTTATTTTTTAATCTCATAAATCTTTTCAATGAAACCAAACCCAAAATTAAAAGGACAAAGCGCTTTAGTAACCGGGGCAAACAGTGGAATAGGGATGGCAGTAGCCATTGCTTTGGCTGATGATGGCGCTAATGTGGTAGTGAATTATGTAACTCATCCTGAAGCTGCAGACGATGTAGTAAAGCAAATAGAAAGCAATGGAGGAAATGCCATAGCTATACAAGCAGATGTAAGCAAAGAAGACCAGGTACAATCAATGTTTCAGCAAATGATATCCAAATATGGCACTATAGATATTTTGGTAAATAATGCCGGATTGCAAAAAGATTCCCCTTTGGAAAGTATGAGTTTAGCCGATTGGCAATTAGTAATTAGTGTAAATCTAACAGGGCAGTTTTTATGCGCCCGCGAAGCAGTAAAAGAATTTTTGAAACGTGGTATAGTTCCCGAAAGAAGTTGTGCATTAGGAAAAATTATTTGTATGAGCAGTGTACACCAGATAATTCCCTGGGCAGGGCATGTAAATTATGCCTCCAGCAAAGGCGGCATAGAAATGTTGATGAAAAGTATGGCGCAGGAATTAGCTCCAAAAAAAATAAGAGTGAATTCAATCGGCCCCGGTGCTATTCAAACACCTATTAATAAAGAAGCGTGGAGTACGCCGGAAGCATTGAAAAGCTTGCTCACCCTGATACCTTACGGTCGTATAGGACAACCTGAAGATATTGGAAAAGTAGCGGTATGGCTGGCAAGCGACGAATCAGATTACCTCTCCGGCACTACTATTTTTGCAGACGGCGGAATGTTACTTTATCCTGGTTTTTCTACAAATGGCTAGAAAAAATATGATAATAATTAAGGAATAATTAAGTAAACAAATAAATATTCCAGATTCCTATTTCGGAATTAGTAGCCCTGTCCAGAGGACTCCTTTGGAGAAAGGACGAAATACATTAGCATTGGGCAACGCCCAATAAAGAAAAGAAATAAATAGTAAAAATGATAAAAAGTGATAACGCAGAATTAAAAAGATTAGAGGAAAATGCAACCAAAGAAGTTCCACTTGTAAAATGGGGCCCTTACCTGAGTGAGCGACAATGGGGGACTGTAAGAGAAGATTATAGTGAGAATGGCGATGCGTGGAATTATTTCCCACACGATCACGCACGTAGTCGTGTATATCGTTGGGGTGAAGATGGATTAGGCGGAATTTCAGATATCTATCAGCGATTATGTTTTGCCTTAGCATTGTGGAATGGCAAAGATCCTATTTTAAAAGAAAGGCTTTTTGGATTAGGAAACCAGGAAGGAAATCATGGTGAAGATGTAAAGGAATTATATTATTACCTTGATAATTTGCCTACGCATTATTACATGAAATATTTGTATAAATATCCCCAGGAAGCATATCCATATTTTGATCTTCTCATTACAAATAAGGCAAGGAATAAAGAACAACCTGAATATGAAATATTAGATACCGGGATATTTAACGATGATAAATATTTTGATGTGTATATAGAATACGCAAAAAATAACGATGATGATATTTTCATAAAAATAGAAATTGCCAACAGGGGAAATGAAAAAGCCCCGCTTACCGTTTTGCCGACATTATGGTTTTATAATAACTGGCAATACCAAGTGAATATTGATAAACCAAAAATTACTTTTATAAATAATCAATCTGTTAAAGCAGATCATTACTCTTTGGGAAGTTATTATCTGTATTTTCAACAAACATCAGATATTCTCTTTACAGAAAATGAAACTAATTTTGAAAGGCTTTTTCAGAAGCCAAATACAAGTGAGTTTGTAAAAGACGATTTTCATGAGGCTATTATTAATGGAAATAATTTTCAAAAATTAAAAGATAAAAAGGAAGGAACCAAATGCGCTCCTGTATTTCATTTGGAAATAGAACCCAAACAATCTCAAAGTATTTTTTTACGGCTTACAAACAATGAAACCAATGATCCTTTCTCTGAAAATTTTGAAGAAATTTTTAGTACAAGAAAAAAAGAAGCTGATGATTTTTATGAAGCGATACATCCGGAAGGATGCACTGATGACCAAAAAAATATTCAACGCCAGGTTTTCGCAGGTTTGTTGTGGAACAAACAATATTACCATTATGATGTGGACACATGGCTTAACACCAGTGACGGAATTACTCCGGTATCTGAACAAAGAAAAAACGGCCGTAATCATCGCTGGAAATATTTAAAAAACCAGGATATTTTATCAATGCCCGATAACTGGGAATATCCCTGGTATGCCGCCTGGGATACGGCTTTTCATTGTATTACACTGGCAATAATAGACCCTGTATTTGCAAAGCATCAATTAACATTGCTAATGCGTGAATGGTATATGGACCCACAGGGACAATTACCTGCATACGAATGGGATTTTAATGATGTAAATCCGCCCGTACACGCCTTTGCAGCTTTGGAGATATATAAAACAGAAGAACGATTGTATGGAAAAAGTGATCTCATTTTTCTCAAAAGTATTTTTCAAAAACTGATCATCAATTTTACCTGGTGGATCAATAGAAAAGATGCAGATGGTAATAGTATTTTTGAGGGAGGTTTTCTTGGCCTTGATAATATTGGACTTTTTAACAGAGACATGGTCCTTTCTGGAAACATGTTGCTGGAACAGGCTGACGGCACGAGTTGGATGGGAATGTACGCTCTTGGCATGATGAATATTGCACTTGAAATAGCAATGAATGACGTTTCGTTTGAAGATACTGCCACCAAGTTTTACGAACATTTTGTAATCATTGCCGAAGCATTAAATGAACTTGGCCTATGGAATGAAGAAGACAAGTTTTTTTACGATGTGCTTTCTCTCAATAAATCAGAAGCATTTCCTTTAAAGATCCGTTCGCTGGTGGGCCTTTCACCAATATTTGCTGTTACTGTTATTGAAAAAGAAGTTTTTGAGAAACTTCCCGATTTCACAAAACATATGAAGTGGTTTCAAAATTACAGGGGCGCCAGGAATCTTTATTTGCCAAGCCAGGATAAAAGCCAGGATGAATGTTCACTGCTTTCCCTGGTGGATAAAGAAAGACTAAAATTTTTATGTGAAAAACTTTTGGACCAATCAGAATTTTTATCTGAAGGAGGCATTAGGGCTTTGTCAAAACATTACCAGAATAATCCTTATACTTTAAATTATGGCGGTAGTAGTTATTCTATCCAATATGATCCCGGCGATTCTACTTCAGGAATGTTTGGCGGCAATTCTAACTGGCGCGGGCCTGTATGGATGCCGGTCAATTACCTGTTCATCAAAGCTTTTAAGACATTCGGATATTTTTATGGAGATGATTTAAAAGTCGAATGCCCTGTTGGTTCAGGCAGGTATGTTAACCTTGGGGAAGTTTGTAAAGATCTTACAGGAATGCTCCTGCACATTTTTGAAAAAAATGACCAGAACGAAAGATTGACGTATGGGCAATATAATTGGTTTTATAAGAAAGAAGAAAATAACGACCTTCTATTATTTCATGAATATTTTCACGGTGATACGCTACGAGGTTTAGGTGCCAGTCATCAAACAGGATGGACGGGACTGATCGCTAATTTAATTCTTGATCTGAAAGAAATCAAGTAAAAATTATTCTGCCTTCAGTTTCAGCAAAGCCACACACTCTATGTGATGCGTATGCGGAAACATATCAACTGGTTGAAGTTTTTCAACCGTATATTTTTCATTAAGCAATTGAAGATCGCGTGCCTGGGTGGCTACATTACAACTTACATACACTATTTTGGGCGATTTTATTTCCAATAACTTATTCACTAATTTATTATGAAGACCCGCGCGTGGCGGATCTACGATCATAACATCGGGACTTCCGTGTGATTCAAAAAAATCATTGTTACATATTTCTATTACATCACCACAATAAAAATAAGTGTGGTGCAGGTAATTTATCAGCCCATTTTCTTTTGCATCATTTATTGCATCTTCAATTACATCTACACCAATAATTTTTTTAGTATACTTACTCAAAAAAATTCCAATGCTACCTGTACCACAATAAAGATCATAAACTGTTTCATTTCCTATGAGACCGGCAAAATCTTTTACTACATTGTATAAAACTTCTGCCTGCCTTGTATTGGTTTGAAAAAAAGATTTCGGAGAAATTTTAAAATTAAAGTCCCCAAGTTTTTCAATTACATATCCCTTACCATAATAAATTTGGGGCTCAAGATCATTAAGGCTGTCATTCCATTTGGAATTGACAGTATATAATAAGGTAGTAATTGATGGCACTTTTTCTAATAAATAATTACAAACTTTTTCTCTTTGTTCTTTATCCTCGTATCCAAAAACAAGATTCACCATTAATTGTTCAGTGGTGCAGTTTCTAATGATAATATTTCTCAGCCATCCTTTGTGTTCTTTAATGTCATAATAACTATAATTATTTTCTTTAGTAAATTCACGAAGACTGTTTCTTATAACATTATTTACTTCATTCATCAGCCAACATTCTTCAATATCTATAACTTTATCATATAACCGGGGAACATGATATCCAAGAGCGCCTCCGGGCCAAACATCTTTACCCAATTGTGTAAACTCATTTTCGGTTAAATATTTTTTATTGCTGAAAGTAAATTCCAATTTGTTCCTGTAATATATTGTCTCTTCAGAGCCCAGGATTGATAGTACCGGAACGTCGTTTAGCTTGCCAATTCGCCTAAAAACTTCTTTTACTTCCTGTTCTTTATATTCTAATTGTTTATTGTATGGAAGCATTTGCCATTTGCATCCGCCGCAAATTCCAAAATGAATACAAAAGGGTTCTACCCTTTCTGCGCTGAATTCTTTGATCTTAATTGCTTTTCCTTCAGCCCAATCTTTTTTATTTTTTGTAATAGAAACATCGGCAATATCGCCGGGAACCGCGCCTTCAATAAATAGTACTTTTCCCTCTATACGTGCAATCGCTTTTCCTTCGGCAGCATACCCGGTAACGGGCACATTTTCTAAAATTAATTTTTCTCTTTTCACTTATGCAAAAATAAATGATGTACTATGATTTTGTTTTAAATACAAACTCAACTTTTTTATAAATGAGAGAGCAGTAATTTTGGTTTTCTTTTCTAAGAAGCTGTTTTAAAAATAGTTTTCAGTATTTCGTTCGATTGCAAAAGTGGCCGGTGTGGACACCGGCCACGGCGCCGCGCCTCGGTTGGTGTCCCACCAACCGCAATATGGAGAACAAAATTTTGATTTTCTTTTCTAAGAGATAATGGAATAAAGGAATTCACCTTTATTTGTTCGTTTGCTGCACCAGCAAAGTAATGATAATAAAAATGTTAAGTATTTTGCAGCATCTTTGTTTACAATTCAAATTGAATATTTTTGTTTTTTATATTTCTCCAATCAAATGAAAATAATTTCTTCTTTTCTATTACTTCTGTTTGCATTTTTATCTTCAAATGCCCAGGGTTATAAAGTCACCTTACAAACTCCTGATTATAAAAGCGGCCTTGCCTACCTTACTTATTATTATGGAAAGAATATGAATATACAGGATTCGGCCATTATAAATTCAAAAGGAATTGCCATATTTGAAGGCAAAGAAAAACTTCCGCCGGGCGTATATTCTATTGTATTTCCGGATAAAAATAAATTGTACGATTTCCTGGTCGACAAAGAACAGCTTATCACTATTAAAGCAGATACTACTGATCTTATTAACAAAACGGAAGTAACCGGTTCTAAAGAAAATATTCTCTTTCAGCAGTATCAAAAATATGTAGCATCCAAAGGGATTTATTTACAAAATGAGTTGGAAGCGTATAAGAAATCAAACACGAAGGAAGATAGTACCTTGCACGAAAAAAAATACAAAGAGCTAAATGAAGAGCTAAATACCTACCGCGACAAAATGATCCGGGAGCATCCCGAATCTATGCTGGCTGCGCTTCTCACCAGTATGAAAGAACCGAAAGTTTTAAATCCTCATCCAATAACACGACAGGATTCACTGGATAATTATTATTATTATAAAAAGCATTATTGGGATGGAATTACGTTTATGGATGACCGTATTATCCGGACGCCTTTTTTTGTTCCTAAAGTAGAGCAATATTTCAGGAATGTGGTTTCGCCCGTTCCGGATTCCATTATTAAAGAATCAGATTATTTATTACTGCTGGCAAGGTCTTCTCTGGAGATGTATAAATTTTTGCTCAACTGGCTTACGGACGAATATATTTATCCAAAATATATGGGACAGGATGCTGTATTTGTTCATCTTTTTGAAAAATATCATTCAAAAGGTGTTTCCTCCTGGTTGAATGAAAAACAATTGACCACTATTTCTAACAGGACTTATATGCTCATGTCCAATCTGATAGGCGAACAGGCTGCAAACCTTGAAATGGTTGACTCTACAGGGAAAAGTATGCCGTTATATAATATCAATTCTGATTATATCGTTATTTGTTTCTGGGATCCTACCTGCGGCCATTGCCGCGAACAGGTGCCCCGTCTTGATTCTATATATAATGCCAAATGGAAAAATGAAGGGGTGAAAATGTACGGCGTACTTACAGAAACTAAAAATAAGGATCAGTGGATACAGTTTATTAAAGATCACAACATGGGTAACTGGATCAACGTTTATGAAACCGATGCACAAAGAAAAATAGTGGAGGATGCAAAAAAACCTTCTTACAAACAATTATATGACGTAATACAAACTCCCACTTTATATCTTTTGGATAAGGATAAAAAAATTATTGCTAAAAAATTAACAATGGAACAGATTAATGATTTACTCCAGGTAAAAATAAAAAACCAACCCGTTCAACCTGTCAAAAACCAACTTAAATAAGTAACCTTGATTACAATTCTTTTTAAAAAATATTTATGAAAAAGTTGTTCTTCCTGCTCGTTTTTTCTTCCTGCGTTTCTATTACTTATGGACAAACACTTTTTACTTATGGCAAGCATTCGGTAAGTAATGCTGAATTTTTAAAAGCGTATAATAAAAACAAAACTTCTAATGCTGACAGCGCTCAGGGAATGCGTAATTATCTTGATCTGTACATTAAATTCAAATTGAAAGTGCAGGCCGCAAAGGATATGCACCTTGATACACTTCCTTCTCTGAAAGCTGATCTTCAAAATTTCAGAAACCAGGTACAAAACAATTACCTCAAAGATCAAAATGAAGTAAATAAATTAACAGATCAGGCTTTTGAACGAAGCCAAAAAGATATTCATGCGGTTTATTATTTTGTACCTGAAGTTAGCGATACTTCCAAATCATACAACACCATTGAGCAGGTGTACAGACAACTAAAAGCAAATAAAAATGATTCGGATATTCTTGAAGAAATTAATAAAAATACTCCCAACGTGCAAAAAGCAGATTTGGGCTTTATAACCGTTTTTACGTTACCTTATAATTTTGAAAACATTATTTATAGTTTGAAGCCGGGTGAAGTTGCTATTCCTGTAAGAACTAAAAGAGGATGGTACATATTTAAGAATATCGGCGAAAGACATGCAGCGGGTGAAATTACCCTGGCCCAAATCTTATTCGCAGTGCCTGAAGGATTTATTATCCCAAGACAACAAACAAAAAAGTTAGCCGATTCTGTTTATGAGGCATTGGTGAATGGCGCCAACTTTGCAGCAATGGCAAAACAATTCAGTGACGATAGAAGCACATTCATGAATGGTGGTTTAATGCCCGAATTTGGCACTGCCAAATACGATTCTGTTTTTGAAAACCACGCCTTCTCATTAAAAAAAGACGGTGAAATTTCTCCTCCATTTGAAACTAAATTTGGCTATCACATTATCAAACGTATTTCAGCGTCGCCGGTACCAGATACTAAAAATGATGAAATATTTATGAATAATTTGAAACAAGAAGTTTTAAACGACAGCCGAATCAATATTGCCAAACAAAAATTCATTACAGAGATAATACCTAAAACGGGTTATAAAAAAATGGCAGTGAATGAAGAAAATTTATGGCGTGTAAGTGATAGTTCTTTAATTAAAAATAAAAATGTAACCGTAGGAAAAGTGGATGAAAACACAGTTTTATTTAATTACAACAATAATGCAAAGGTAAAAGTGCGCGACTGGATCCTGTTTTTAAGGAATTCAAATAAAGCAGTTCCCGGAGGAGATCATGAATCATACAAGGAACTGTTTCCTGAGTTTGTGAATGCTTCTACTATTTCTAATTATGCTACGAGACTCCAGGATTTTAGCCCGGCTTTTAAATATCAAATCAGTGAATTTAAAGATGGTAATATGCTTTTTGAAATAATGCAACGTAAAGTGTGGGGAAAGGCGTCGGCAGATAGTGTAGGGCTTCTTCATTATTATAAACAACATAAAGAAAAATATTTTTGGAACTCAAGTGCCGATGCCATCATATTTTCGTGTTCTAATATAGATGTTGCAAAAACAAGTATCGAACAATTAAGAAAAAGAAAAACCTGGAGAGAAATTATTAGTGAAGACCCAAGCCACGTACAAGCAGACTCGGGAAGGTATGAGCTGGGCCAGATACCTGTTGTTGACAGAACACATTTTACTGCGGGATTAATTACAGCTCCGGTTGTCAATAAAACTGATGGCACTGCTGTATTTGCCCAAATAATTAAGATCTATCCTGATCATCAGCAAAGAGATTTTGAAGATGCACGGGGTATGGTAATCAACGATTATCAAAATTTCCTTGAACAAAAATGGGTAGCGCAGTTAGAAAAAAAATACCCTGTAAAAGTGAATGAAAAAGCTTTTCTGGCACTTCTGAAATAAAATATAATAATAGTTATTTTGTAATCTTTTAGCAAACATTTATATTCTTAATGACCTAAGTATTATAATAGTTGAAAATTATAAAAGACTTTTGCTAAAAAATACCCTTATAACATTTACAATGAAAAAACTATTAACTATTGCATTATGCATGGTATTATTTACTACTGCAAAATCACAGGTATATCTGCAAGGCGGCGTAAACCTTTCCAACATTACAACCCTTCAATCGCGCGGAACTCAATCAAACAGTCCGCTCACTACTTTCAACGTGGGTATTCTCGACCGGCTGAAAATAGTAGGCCTGTTGGATTTTGAAACAGGATTATTAGTTGATGGGAGAGGTGCGAAATCGAAAATAAATATTAACGGAGAGGATTATTATACTGCCAAATTTAATCCATTTTATGTTGAGGTTCCGGCTAATTTAGTTCTTCGTTTACCATTTCCTGCCAAGGCTAAGATATTCCTAAACGCCGGCCCATATATCGCTATGGGGATAGCCGGTCAAACAAGAATTGATGGTAATATTGGGGGAGTTACGCTCGGTTCTACGGCAGATATCAAATTCAATAATAGCAATCCTAATGAAAATAATGTGGCATATTCGCAATTAAACCTTATTGATTATGGCCTGAATATAGGAGGCGGCTTTGATTTTAGAAATGTATTTTTAAAAATAAATTACGAAATGGGATTTGCAAAAGTAAATGCTACACAAATAGATAATTTTTCTAACGATTCAAATAAATATCAAATTGTAAATATTTCCTTAGGATTCCCCCTATCTGACTTTTATAAAAATTCGAACAAAAAATCCTAAGGAGTTGTAAATGCTAATAGTTATAAACTAAAGTTTTATCATTTAGCAAAAATTTATGTTTAAATATTTTTGTTTAAAAAGTGTTGGCAAAGTTTTTGAAAAGCATGTTCCGTAAATACTTAACTCATTAAAAACTAAACCAACCCGATGAAAAAATTATTTGTTATCGTATTATTATCTGCATCATTTATCTCCGCCAAATGCCAGAAGCTTTATGTACAGGGCGGCATAAATTTCGCAAATATCTCTACTACCAACTCGGGATCAACACAAAGTAGCAATATGCTCACTACTTTTAATGCAGGCTTTATGGGTCGGTCAAATTTGTCAGAACCTATAGCATTAGAGGCAGGTTTATTAATTGACGGGCGGGGAGCAAAGTCAGAAAGTGGTTCTGGAAATAATTCTTACAAAGTAACTTTTAATCCTATTTACCTTGAACTTCCGGTAAATTTAATTGTGCGATTGCCACTGGGATCAGGAACCAATTTATTTTTTAATGGCGGTCCCTATATTGCTATGGGACTGGCAGGGAAATCCAAAGTGAATGGAGAACTTGGAGGAGTTTCTATTAATTCCATTGAGGATATACAATTTACCAGCACAGATCCTAATGCTGATGACCAGGCTTATTCAAAACTGAAAAGATTTGATTATGGTTTCAATATTGGCGCAGGCTTCGATCTTAAAAAAGTAATATTAAAAGTAAATTATGGATATGGTTTATCTAAAATAAATTCTACACAAACTAATAATAGTGAAAACGATAAAAATAAATATCGTATTGCAAGTATTTCTTTAGGAATTCCTTTAGGAATATAAACATTCTTTGAGCAAAAACAATAAAGGCTGTCAATAATATTATTGGCAGCCTTTGCTTTTTTTTAAAAGATTTTGCCTCAGTCTGAGAAGTAAAAACTGGTTTAAATAATTTCCTTAGCTACATTTACAATTATATATGGCTTTCCCAAAGTGTAATAATGTAATACAGGTACTCCTTCTTTCTTAAGCTCTTTGGATTGTTGCAGCAGCCATTCTGTTCCCACTATTTCAACATCCGCATCTGTTTTGCATTTTATGATTTCATTACTTAATTCTGTAGGAATATCCACATGAAAAGTGCGGGGTAAAACCGTAAGTTGTTTTTTGGATGTGATGGGTTTTAAACCGGGTATAATGGGTACTTCAATTCCCATTTCCCTGCAGTCTTTTACAAACTCAAAATATTTTTTATTATCAAAAAACATTTGAGTGGTGATATAATCTGCCCCGGCATCTACTTTCATTTTCAAATACCTCAAATCACTTTGCAGGTTAGGTGCTTCAAAATGTTTCTCAGGATAACCAGCTACCCCGATACAGAATTGAGTTTTATATCCATCCCTGATATCATCTTCAAGATAAATTCCATTATTCAAATTAACCGTTTGTTTCAAAAGGTCAATAGCATAAGAATGTCCTTGCTTTTCTGGTTCAAAAACCGTTTCATTTTTTTCCGCATCTCCACGAAGCAACAATACATTGTCAATTCCCAGGAACGCAAGATCTATTAATGCATTCTCAGTTTCCTGCAAATTAAATCCACCACAAATGAGGTGAGGAACTGCATCCACTTTGTAATGATTCATAATCGCAGCACAAATACCGACTGTGCCGGGGCGCTTACGGATTTCTACTTTTTCAAAAGTTCCGTCAGCCCTTTTTTTAAATACCTGTTCACTCCTGTGATAAGTGACATTAATAAAAGCGGGTTTAAATTCCATTAAGGGATCTAAATGATTGTATATAGATTCAATCGTTTTTCCTTTTAATGGTGGAAGAATTTCAAAAGAAATCGCAGTACCTTTTGATTCTTTAATATGGTCGGTAACTTTCATTTTATAAAATAGATGCAAACTTAAGTGGTAATGAGAAAAAAGCAAAGAAATGAAAAGGAATGTTTGTAATCGAGTAAAGTTTTTTTAAAAAAAGTAAACCGCGGATTGTATGTACAACAAAAGAGCTCTTTGGAATTACCCTGATTGGGAATACCAGGAAACTAATAGTCATTATGATAGATTTGATTTTGTAGTAAAACAACTTTTATTGCTGAATTCTGTTTTTACTTAAAATTAAAAAGCGCTAATATTTTAATTAATGAACAAAAAATGCCAATATTCCTGTTCCTACCAAAGTAATGCCTGTAATAATTCCGGCATTGTGTTCCAGTGAATGCCAGTTCAATTTCAAAATACCGAGATAGGCAAACCTCACCAGCGTAACCATACCTAAGGTAGTAATTATCAAATAAAGTGCAGCAATAAACCAGATAAGCCATTTAGCCTGTGTACCTGCTAACAAAAAATAAGCTTCAATTTCCATACAAGGAGATAAAAACATGGCCAATACCAAAGCCACAATAATTCTCTTTTTAGATTGCTTCTTTTTAATATTATCATCAAGATGAAAATGCTTGTGATTATGATGGCGATAAATGAAAAGAATCCCTAACAAAATCAAAATTGCCGGGGCTATAAAATGAGTAAAATATTCTATCCTTTCTGCCAGTTGAGCGCCAATGAAAGCGAGAATGAATCCTATTATTACTGTGCTGATACCATGAGATATAGCAGAAATAAAAGTAACTTCTGTTACTTCCCGGGTACTCCATTTTTCTTTTTTCCCGATGGCAATTACCGGCAGCCAATGATTGGGAATAGTAGCATGCAAAAGACTCAAAATAATACTCCCGGTAATAATGCTGAACATTGAAAAAATTTATTGAAAAATATACCAGGCGCAAGATAGCCTGATAGGTTCTTTTTAAAGATAAAAATATTTGAAGTAATTAGGTAGATACTGAGAAATAAAAAAGCCCCTGTAAGTATTTTACAAAGGCTTTCATTTTTTTAAAAAGCTGTAGGGGAAGGGCTCGAACCTTCACGAGGCAGTTAGCCGTAGCACAAAGTTCAGTGGTCGACCCTGGTCGAATCATCCGCCTAAGCGGACAACCCGGCTCTATGCTACGTTTATCCTGTGATCCTCACCCCCGAGACAAGAGGGCATGTCTGCCAAAAATTTCATCACCCCACAATGTTTAAGAACTAATATGATGCAAATCTAATAATAACACCATTAATAAAAAAGTATTTTAACGTAAATAAATAATATTTAGATATTATTCAAATATTTATGTAATATTGTAAAAAATATCTAAAACAAATTTTTATTATGGCCACTAAATTTAATATTGATAAGCTTGATTTGAGCATCATTCAGGAAATGCTGGAAAATGCAGAAACTCCTTATGCCGAATTGGGCAAAAAACTTTTTGTAAGCGGCGGTACTATTCATGTGCGCATAAAAAAGTTGGAAGAATTAGGCATTGTCAAAGGTAAAAAATTAAAAGTTAACCTTAGTAAACTTGGATATGACATAACAGCCTTCGTTGGTATTTTTCTTGAAAAAAGTTCGCTGTATGATGTAGTAGCAAAAGAGTTGGAAAAAGTTCCTGAAATTATCAGGCTTAATTATACTACCGGAAATTATAGTATGTATATAGAAATTGTATGCAAGGATATTAATCAGTTGCGCCATGTACTACACGATGAACTACAGAAAATAAAAGGTATCGAACGTACAGAAACACTCATTTCGCTGGCCGAAAGTTTTAATAGAAGTGTACAGGTAAGCAGGCATCTGGATTGATACAGTAAAAGAACAAATATTCAAGATTTCATTTTTAATAATGTCACATGCAATATCTCCCTCTCGGTAAATCATCCCTGCGCATTAGTAAAATCGGCTTCGGATGTATGTCATTAAAACCGGGACAAAAAGATTTTACTAATATCATTGATGCTGCAATAGATAATGGAATCAATTTTTTTGATACTGCTGATCTTTACGATAAAGGATTGAATGAAACTATGTTGGGTAAGGTTTTTAAAGGAAAAAGAAACAAAGTGATCATCGCCACCAAAGCGGGAAATCAATGGCGAAAAAATGGCAGCGGATGGGATTGGAACCCGCGAAAAGATTATATTCTCAAATGCGCAGACGAAAGCTTAAAGCGGTTGCAAATTGATCATATTGATTTGTATCAATCTCATGGAGGAACGATAGAAGATGATATTGATGAAACCATAGAAGCTTATGAAATTTTACTCCGGCAGGGAAAAATCAGGTATTATGGACTTTCATCTATCCGTCCAAATGTGATAAGAGAATTTATAAAAAGATCCAACATCATAAGTGTAATGACTCAATATAGTTTATTGGACAGGCGCCCGGAAGAAAGCACTTTAAAATTATTACATGAAAATAATATTGGTGTTCTGGTTAGAGGAAGCATGGCTTCAGGTTTATTAGTAGATAAACCGGCAAAACCTTATTTGAATTATAATACAAATCAAATTACAGATGCTGCAAATGCGGTAAGATCTATTTCTTCTAATAAAAGAAATGCAGCACAAACAGCTATACAATATGTTTTAAAAAATCCTTCGGTTACTTCTGCTATTGTTGGTATCAGAACGATGGAACAGTTGAAAGATGCTGTGCAGGCAATCAATACCCCGGAATTAAATGATAAAGAATTGGAAATTTTAAGAGAATCCGTTTCAACTAATTTTTACGATCAACACAGATAGCTGCAGGCGGTTAAAGATCTTGATGGCTTGCTAAATGGATGAAGCTTTGATGCTGTATTATAAACTCAATCATCTCTTCTAAATTCAAGCCTGCTCTATCGCATGCGTCCTGAATTTCTTCTCTTGAAACATTGGCTGCAAATGATTTTTCTTTCAATCTTTTCTTTACTCCTTTGGTTTCCATTCCCTCATATCCGCCGGGACGCATTAAAGAATAAGCGTGTATCAATCCTGATAATTCATCAAATGCGTAAAGCATTTTATCCATTTTTGTTTCAGGATCCACACCAAAATGATTGTGTCCATGTGAAGCAATTGCATGAATAATTTCAGGATCAATATTTCTTTTTTCCAGCTCTTCAATAATTTTTTTGCAATGCTGATCAGGCCATTGATCCCAATCGGCATCATGAAGCAACCCCGCCATTTCCCAACGCCACTGGTCTTTTTCATTCAGTTGTTCTTTTTCTGCAGCCCAGCTTTTCATGAGTTGAGCTACCTGAAGCATGTGTAATCTTAGCTTATCATTCAACACCCAATCATTCAATAATTCAAAAGCTTCTTCTTTGGAAAGTACTTTTCCTTCATTAACTATATCGCCAAAAGTATTTCTGTTTAATAAAAGGCTCATAACTATTTCTTTCCTGTAAACAACTCATTTTTTGGAACCACTTTTACTTTATCCCCACTCTTCAATGTTTTTGATACCACATCATAAGGACCAGTTACCACCTCATCACCTTCTTTTAGTCCATCAGTAATTTCTATATAATTAATATCCTGGATGTCTGTTTTTACTTTTTGTTTTTTCACTTTTCCGTCGGCTTGCACCACAAACACTACTATATCTAAATCATTATCACCAGACGTACTATTGTCAATCCCAGCCTGATTATTTCCTCCCGAATTACCGGATACAACATTTCCTGAAGAATCAGTTTTTTCCCGGGTGGTCACTGCATTGATAGAAATAGATAAAACATTAGTATGGGTTTTGGTCTGTATATCGGCGCTGGCACTCATTCCCGGCCTGAAGGGAAACTTTCTTTTAGGACCGATAAGGTCTTTATAAGAATCGGGGTTCAGTCTTATGTAAACTTTATAATTAGTAACATCAGTACTGGTATTTGTCAAATCGCTCTGAGTAGAAGCGCCGTTATTGCTGGTGGCTATTTGAGTTACTACTCCTGTAAATTTTCTATCATTGAATGCATCTATTTCTATAGTAGCGCTATCTCCCAGACGAACTTTAGAAACGTCATTTTCTCCAACATCCACTCTTACTTCCATTTTATTCATATCTGCAATCCGCATCATTTCCGTGCCCGCCATCAATGAACTTCCTACTACTCTTTCTCCCATTTTCACGCTTAATAAAGAAACAATTCCGTTCATAGGCGATACCAGAGTTGCCAATCTTAAATTTCTATTGGCAGTTTGAAGTGCTGCCTGTGCACTTTGTACTGCCGCTTTACTTCCTGTAATACCCTCTTTTGCCGCATTCAAATTAGCAATGGCAGATTGATATGATGCAAGGGCTGTGTTAAATTCACTCTTTGAAATTACTTTCTCATCATACAATTTCTTTTCCATAATGTAGTTCTGCTTTGATTGGTTAAGGTTCGCTTCCAAAGCTCCTATTGCTGCCTGGGCATTTCCCACCTGTGCCTGTTGCTGCTTTACAATCGCTTCTGCCTGATCTCTCTGTGTAACATAAATACCGCCATAAATTTTAGCAAGCACCTGCCCTTTTTTTACACTATCCCCTTCTTCTACGTCAAGCGAAACAATTTCTCCTGAAATATCCGGGCTTAACTTAACTTCCACTTCAGGATATACTTTACCGCTGGCATTTACAGTTTCTACAATTGTGCGGCGGGTAACCTTTTCGGCAGTTACTTTTATTCCCTCATCTTTCCCGAGCAGGCCTGCTTTTTTAAGAATTATCAACAAGACAATCAGAATTGCCAAAACAATAATTATCCATTTAAGAGTTTTATTCATAACGCATCTCCTAACCTATCCTCAGGAAAGGTTTTATTTATATTGTTAATAAAAGTTGTTTGGCTTCGCTGCCCTCCCAAAAAGGCAAAAAGCTAATTTATTCATTTGAATTTGAGTTCTTTTTTCATATAAATTTTACATTCGATTCCCGGTTCTTTTCACTATATAATTTTATTCTAATTTTAATCCTTTTCCTTTATAATATTCCAAAACTTTCATTTTAAATATATAATCAAATTGATTTAATACATACTGCAGTTTAGCAGTAAACAAACTATTTTGGTTAGTTATTAATTCGAGGGTTCCTACCATTCCTACCTGATATCTTATTAATGTAAAATCATACGTTTTTTGAGCCGATTCTACCGCCTTTGCCGATGAAGTAAATTTTTCCCGTGCTACGATAGCAGCATTGTAAGCCTGGTAAATATTTTGTTTTAATGTTAGATTATCTAAATCTCTTTGGTAATCCATGTTTTGGATATTGATCTTTGCTTTCTTGTAATTTGCTTTTGCCTGCCATCCGTTGAATATAGGAACAGAAATGCTGATGCCTATTGTTTGGCCAAAGTTATCGTCTGCCTGTGTGCCAAACCCAGGTGATGTAATGAATTTTTTTTCTCCATTGGTAAATACGGGTTGCTGTACATCATAATTGCCAAGTACATTTCCCATGGCATCAGTTAAAACAAGGCCGCTTGATTTATAACCATCAAATACCTGGGTATAATACGGAGTTCGCGCATAACCATAATTAGTGCCAAGGCTTCCGAATGCGGAAATAGAAGGATAGAGGGCGCCTTTTGCTGAAAGCATATTTTTTTCTGCTGCTTTAATATTAAAGTCATTCATTTTTTGTTGAGGCAGGTTTGCCAGAGCCGATACATACACATCCTGAGGCTGTAATTCTCCGATAGATTCCAATGGAATTTTATCTATCGGGGGTTCATCAATGTCAAATGGCTCAGCAGGATCAATATTCATATAAGACATTAATACATACTTTGCCTGTGTTACATTTCCGGTTGCTGTTATAAGGTTAGAAGTATCATTTGCTAATTGGGATTCTATTTCCACAGCATTTAATTCGGGCAAAGCTCCGGCATCTACTTGTTTATTAACAATTTCCAATTGAGTCCGGTCCTGCTTTACCTGCACATCTGCAATCTTTTCCTGCTCACGAGTCAGTAATATTTGCAGATAAGAATTAGCAACCGATAAAGCAATATCATTTTTCAATTTATCGGTGGCGGCATTTGCGGCTTCCAGCGACCACTGGTTGGCAAGAATGGAATTCTTTTTCGAATACCAATTGAAAATTTCGGCACTTGTCTGAAGATTTAGTCCTACAGAAAAGAAATTTTGATTTTCTAAAATACCGGTTGAAGGATCCTGGGATTTTCCGAAACGATAACCATCACTATTACTGAAATTAGTAGTTGGTATCTGAGAAATCTTGCTTTGCTTGTAGGTAATTGTTGCAATATCGGCCTGTAAAGCTGTTTGCTTTACAGAAACATTATGATCCATTGCATACTGCACACATTCCTGAAGGGTCCATTTTTTTTGAGAATAGCCCAGGGCTGTTAGCATAATGAAAAAAACTACCAGTTTGATTTTAAGATACATCTGACAAAAATAATGATTTGACATATTAATAACTTCATGTTGGGATAAAAGGCAAAAAGGCTATTTGAAAAAGATTGTAAAGTACTATTTCGGATTGAAGAAAAAAAAATCTGGGCAGAACATAAATGAGTTTTAAGAATTTATTTTAAAATGTATAATAAGTTAGATAAGAAGAGTTTTGGTTGTCAATTTTGTTAAACTTATTTTTTTGACAGATGAACTTCACTATTTACTAAATTATCCTGGCTATACGTATTACACACCAAATTTAGAATTCCACTCTTGTTTTCAATTTCGGTATTTTTGCAAAATGTTTTCAAAATACGATGTAATAGTTGTTGGCGCAGGCCATGCTGGTTGTGAAGCTGCGGCAGCGGCAGCAAACCTGGGAAGTAAAGTTTTGCTGATAACCATGAATATGCAGAACATGGCTCAAATGAGTTGTAACCCTGCCATGGGAGGGATAGCCAAAGGCCAGATTATCAGGGAAATAGATGCGCTGGGTGGTTATTCAGGAATTGTAACTGATGAAAGTATGATCCAGTTTAGAATGTTGAACAAAAGTAAAGGTCCAGCTATGTGGAGCCCGAGAGCACAAAATGATCGTATGCTTTTTTCCTCTAAATGGAGGCTAATGCTGGAAAAAACACCCAATGTTGATTTCTACCAGGATTCCGTAGTTGGGCTAACTAAATCAGGAGATACCATCTCGGGTGTAAAAACCGCATTAGGTCATCATATTCGGGCAAATTCTGTTGTTCTGACTAATGGCACTTTTTTAAACGGCATTATTCATATTGGCGAAAAACAATCAAAGGGAGGAAGAGTGGCAGAAAAAGCTTCTGTAGGAATTACCGAGCAATTAGTAACATGGGGATTTGAAAGCGCCCGTCTGAAAACCGGAACTCCGCCAAGGATAGATGGACGTTCATTGGATTATTCTAAAATGGAAGAACAAAAAGGGGATGAAACTATCGTAGGTTTTTCATTTTTAAATACTAATAAACCTCAAACCCAAAGAAGCTGCTGGATTACTTATACCAATAAAGAAGTGCATGATATTTTAAGATCAGGATTTAGTGAAAGCCCGATGTTCCAGGGAAGAATCAAAGGAATCGGTCCAAGATATTGTCCGAGCATCGAAGATAAAATAAACCGGTTTGCCGAAAGAGAACGCCATCAGTTATTTGTAGAGCCGGAAGGTTGGGATACAATAGAAGTTTATGTAAATGGATTTTCTTCCTCTTTGTCAGAAGAAGTTCAATTTAATGCGCTTAAAAAAGTGCCCGGATTTGAGAATTGCAAAATGTTCCGGCCCGGCTACGCTATCGAATATGATTATTTTCCTCCTACTCAATTAAAAATGAGTCTCGAAACCAAATTGATAAGAAATCTATTTTTTGCAGGACAAATAAATGGCACCACAGGATACGAAGAAGCTGCCTGCCAGGGAGTGATAGCAGGAATCAATGCACATCAGTTAACAAACAAAAAAGAGGAATTTACATTAAAAAGAAATGAGGCTTATATTGGAGTTCTCATTGATGATCTCATTAATAAGGGAACCGATGAGCCATACAGAATGTTTACAAGCCGTGCCGAATACAGAACATTATTGAGGCAGGATAATGCTGATCTCCGGTTAACAGAAAAAAGTTATCGCATAGGATTGGCATCGCAGGAAAGAATGGACAAGGTTATTAGAAAGAAAGAAGAGATCAAAAAGATAGTTGAATTACTGCAACAGATAAAATTGGAACCCGGTGATATCAATGAATTTCTTTCTCAAAAATCTTCTGCTCCGGTTGTACAAAAAACCAAATCTTCACAGATATTAGTAAGACCCGGTATTGATTTGGAAAGTATGATTGAATCACTTCCTATGATTGAAAAGGCAATCGGTCATTTTTCAAAAGAAGCGCTGGAGCAGGCTGAGATACAAATAAAATATGAAGTCTATCTTCTGAAAGAGGAAGAAATGGTGACAAAAATGAGCGCTTTGGAAAATCAAATGATTCCCGACAGTTTTAATTATGAAACCATTGCCTCTTTATCAAATGAAGCAAGACAGAAATTTAAAAAAATAAGGCCGCAAACCCTCGGCCAGGCGAGTAGAATAAGTGGTGTGAACCCGAGTGATGTGCAGATATTGATGGTATATATGGGAAGATAGAAGTTAGAAGCTGATAAGGAATCATCGTTATTTGTTCATTTACTGATAAGGTCAATCGTATTTTCGTTTATGTATAACCGTTGTACAATCAAATTATGGAGTTAAAATTATCGGCAGATTTAAAAAAAGAAGAAGTGTTCCGGGTAGTTAGAAATTATATGGAACAAAATGGATTTAAGATTATTAATTCGGATGAAACCCGTCCGTGGGGAGGTTTCCTTGTAATTGACGAGAGCCAGTCACAAAAATTTATTGATTTTTTTTTCAAAGACGTCCCTGATTCACAGAAAAAAGGTTCGGGCAAAATAAGCCCCAAGATTTTAATAGTAGAAAAAGAAAAAAGGCTTAGCTGGCAATACCATCATCGCCGTGCAGAATTATGGAAAGTGATCGGGGGAGAGGCTGGTGTAATTAAAAGTGATACCAATAAAGAAAATGAGATTTTAATAAAGAAAATTGGAGACATCATTACGCTCAGGCAAGGCGAGCGTCACCGGCTCATAGGCCTGAAAAACCGGGGGATCATCGCAGAGATATGGAAACATACCGATGCTGATCATCCAAGCGACGAAGAGGACATTGTGAGAGTGCAGGATGATTTTGGGAGGTAGGAAAAATACAATCAACTATCTAAATAATCCGATTTCTTACGAATTAACGACTATTGCACAGTGAACTACTGATAACTTTGATTACAAATAAGAAGTTACGTCCTTCGTTATTAATTCTAAAAATATTTCTTCTTGAATTTAAAAAACAATTATGAAAAAAATACTCTTTGTTCCATTTCTGCTTTTAAGTTTTACTTCACAAATTTTAGGACAAAATAAAATAACCAAATATTGCGAAATAGTGGTTTCTACTGGTATTAATGGTCATAGAATTCATATATCTCTTTCAAGTTCAAAAGTTGATTCTCTGTTTAATTTTAAAGATCCAACTGTAAAAATCAATTTGAATAAAGTCACCACATTTAAAACAATACCAGATGTAATAAATTATATGTCTTCTTTTTGGGATGGATTTTAGTAACAGCATCACCTCCCCTTGTTGGTAGGGAAGATGTATTGGTATTTTATTTCAAAAAAGAATTTGACAAATCGGAATTAGCAAATTAAAACAGGGTAAATACATAATTGGAATAAATCATATATGGAAAAGAATTTCTACCTGACATAGCAGTACTATTTCAATTGGGATTGCCAATGACTGAATATTGCAAAAGGAAAACTAATATATCTGAAAGGAACAGTAATGTTGCTTAGATAAAATTGCTAAAAAAACTCTCTGATGCGGATGATGCACTGGATTCAGTTTTGGCATTTGAACTACCAATGAAATACAAGAAGAAAAACCTGCATAAATAGTGCAGATCATTCAAGAGTCGCTATTTTCTATATTTACCCGATAGCTTGTACTACGTCCCTCTGCTTTACCAGCGAAAACGAAAGCGCCCATTTCCAACAACTGTTGCATATCTCTTGTGGCCGTTGCTTTAGAGGTTTTGGTAATACCAATATATTTTCTGGCGTTCATACCACCTTCAAAGCCCTTAGCGCCTTCTTCCAACATTCTCTTGATAACGCTAAGCTGACGCTCATTAAACTGATCATTGAAGTGATCAAAGAATCTTGTTTTCTTCAACGTGAAATCAATCTGTGCTTCTGCTTCAATTTGTGCATCAAGAGTCGTCTTTACAAAATACTCCATCCATGGTGTGATCTCATTCGGCCTTTGTGCTTTTTCCAGAGAAGCATAATAAACATTTTTTTTTCTTCTATGGTTCTTGATAAACTCAACATAACCGGGCGGGTTATTGTTTACGATAGAGCCTTTTCGGCAATGGCGCGACCTATCCTTCCGTTTCCATCTTCAAAGGGGTGGATTGTTTCAAAATATAGGTGGGCAATTGCTGAACGAATCGGAGCTTTTTTGATTTCTTTTTTCCCACCTGGCCCAGTATCATTGAACCATTGAATAAACTTCTTCATTTCTTTTGGCACTTTTGACGAAGGCGGCGCTTCATAATGCACTTTTTCTTTCCCCATTGCACCGGAAATTATTTGCATTGGTTCATGATGAGTGCGCCATTGGCCTGCTTCCATTTTTTTATTTTCGCACAATAACATTTTGTGCCAGGCGAAAAGCTTTTCTTCAGTTAGTGGTTCTTTGAATGTTTTTCGAACATCAATCATCAACTCGCCCAATCCAGCAGCAGATTTATCTTTTATGTGTTCAGCGCTATGGTGCAAGCCAAGGTTCTTGCGAATAGAAGAAAGAACATCCTTACGGCTTGGATATTCGCCTTCTATCTCTGAGGTCTTGATCGCTTCTGCAAGTATGATATCGACAATGACATCCTGCTTCGTTTCTTCGGGCAAACCCTCTAAAATACCGGATACCCGCCCTACCTTTTCAGAAAGATAAGCAATTCATCCTCCATGCTTTCAAGCGAGAATTTGAAATGAGGCCATTCTTCTTTTTGCCAATTATAAGTTGCCATGAGCCGATTATATCATATATTCGGCTCAAATATAAGAATAATAATGAGCCGAATAGACAAATTATTCGGCTCACAGAAAACATTTACATTTATAGATTAGGTGTTTACAAGAATATTGAAAGATCAAATTGTTGTACCAAAAGAAAAAGGCTTCGAGGCTTGTGGCCTCAAAGCCTTTACTGTTTTGTGGTGTGGGGCGGGATCGAACCGCCGACACAAGGATTTTCAGTCCTTTGCTCTACCGACTGAGCTACCGCACCGGTTATTTGGGCGGCAAAAATAGAATTATTCACCTAAAATAAAAATTCATTTTTTTTCGATCCGCTAATTACCATACTCACATAAAAATTTGATCCGCATTATCTTTAATTGTTCTAATGTATAATTACCATCCGAAAGTTCTTCTTTAGCGGCCTCAAGGCTGGAGGTCTGGCAGCCTTTAAAATAATCTATGATCTCATCCCTTTCATATTCTTCCATGAGGTCCTCAATCGCGTAGTCAAGATTTAATTTAGTTCCGCTTGCCACAATAGTTTCCATTTCTTCAAGAAGCTCGCCAAGCTGCAGGGTTCTGTTTTTGGCAATCGTTTCCAGCGGCATTTTTTTATCTACATTCTGGATTATAAAAACTTTATTGCTGTTTTTATTCACTACACTTTTCATTACAAAATCATCCGGCTTTTCAATATCATTTTCTTCTACATATTTTTCAATGAGATTTACAAAAGGCCTTCCAAATTTCAAAGCTTTTCCTACGCTCACGCCCTGGCATTTTTCCAGCTCTTTTAACGTGGTGGGATACAAAGTAGCCATATCTATCAGGCTATTTTCAAGAAATATCACAAACGGTGGCAGGTTGCGCTTTTTTGCCTCCTGCTGTCTGAGGTCTTTTAATAATTGAATTAGTTTTTCATCTGCAGCCGCGGCCTCGTTAGCTTCTCCATCCTCCTCCTCCTCCTCGCCGTCTGTTTCGTAGATATGATTTAATGCGATCTTGAAAGAGGTTGGTTTTTTAAGAAATGATTCACCTTTTTGGGTGATTTTTAAAACACCATAATCTTCTATATCTTTTTGAATAATTCCTTCAAGAAGCATTTGCCTTATCAAAGAATTCCAGAAGTGTTCATCTTTGTCTTTTCCTGTACCGAATTCGGGTCTTTCTTCATGGCGGTACATTTTTATCTGGGGATTGAGTTTCCCAATAATTATAGGTATTATATAAGTAATAGGAAATCTTTCTTCCAGTGCGCGAATGGCTTTTAAGGCAATAAGCGCCTCGGTTTTGGCTTCAAAAAGTTCCTTTGGTTTTTTGCAATTATCGCATTTGCCGCCACAATTATCCTGGGTATATATTTCTCCAAAATAATTAAGCAGCATCTTTCTTCTGCACACAGCGCTCTCAGAATAAGCAACCGTTTCATTAATTAATTGCGCGCCTATTTCACGTTCTGTCAAAGATTTGTCGCGCATCAGGTGCTCAAGCTTCGACACATCTTTATGCGAATAATAAAGTAAACATTTTCCCTCCAGTCCGTCCCTTCCGGCACGTCCTGTTTCCTGGTAATAATTTTCAATTGACTTCGGGATGTTATAATGAATTACGAAACGGATATCCGGTTTGTCAATGCCCATTCCAAAAGCAATAGTGGCCACTATAACCTGTATATCCTCACCGAGGAACTGGTCCTGCCTGTTTGCTCTCAGTTTAGTATCTAGTCCGGCATGGTAAGCAACTGCTTTTATTCCGTTTGCCATCAGTGTTTCTGCAAGTTCTTCTGTTGTCTTTCTGTTGAGGGTATAAATAATACCACTCTTACCTTTATTTTGAGAAATAAATTTTACAATACTTTTTATAGCCAGGTCTTTTTTTACTTTCGGCACTACTTCATAATATAAGTTGGAGCGGTTAAAAGAAGATATAAAAATATTAGGGTCACGCAAGCCAAGGTTTTTTATAATATCGCTTTGTACTTTAGGTGTTGCGGTAGCAGTAAGTGCTATTACAGGAATTTTTTCATTAATCTGATCCATTATTTCCCGCAACCTTCTGTATTCGGGCCTGAAATCGTGCCCCCATTCGCTGATACAATGGGCTTCATCAACAGCAAAAAAAGAAATTTTCAGGTCTTTAAAAAAATCTACATTTTCTTCTTTGGTTAAGGTTTCGGGTGCTACATATAAAAGTTTGGTACTACCGGATACCAAGTCCTCTTTTACAATCTTCTGTTGTCCTTTATTCAAAGAACTATTGAGAAAATGAGCAATATTATCTGTACTGCTGTAGCCTCTTACCAGGTCAACCTGGTTCTTCATTAAAGCTATCAGGGGGGAAACAATAATGGCACATCCTTCACTGATGATGGCCGGGAGCTGATAGCAAAGGCTTTTGCCGCCGCCGGTAGGCATGATCACAAAGGTGTCTCTACCTGCTAAAAGGCTGTTAATAATTTCTTCCTGGGGTTCTTTGAAAGAATTAAATCCGAAATGTTTTTGAAGATATCCGGCGAGTATTCCGTCTTTAGAAGGCTTTGAGGCCTTAATTGTATTTGAAATTTTTGAAGTTTTGGGATTCGTTTTTTCGTTTGATTTAGTAGTGGGCATGGTTTTTCGTTTCTTTCTCTACATTATTTTTAGGTATTCAAAATTAATTTATTGAGTTTTAAAATTGTGGTTAAAATATATTTTATTTTTTTTGCTTTAATCACATCAATAAGTGGGTTAAGGTACGAAGTTTTTGTGGAATTAAATCAAATTCCTTTGTTTTGCCCAACCGTTCATTTCAAGTAGGTTTGCAATGTTTTCAAAAAGCTTTAATTTATTATTAAACCAATATATCCTCTTCTGTATTATTTTTTAAATGGAAAATAAAATAATTAATACCGCAAAAGAAACGATTTTGGCAGAGTCGCGTTCTGTCTCGGGCTTGATCAATTTTATCAATGATGATTTTGAAAAGGCAATTTTAAAAATAAAATCATGCAAAGGCAGGTTAGTAATAAGTGGCATTGGTAAAAGTGCTATTATAGCTCAAAAAATCGTAGCTTCTCTTAATAGCACCGGTACCCCTTCTGTTTTTTTACACGCTGCTGACGCCATCCATGGAGATATTGGAATGGTACAGCAGGAAGATATAGTGATGATCATAAGTAAAAGCGGTGACAGCCCTGAAATAAAAGTACTCGTTCCGATTATTAAGAACTTTAAGAATATCCTCATTGCCATGTGTGGCAATATGAAGAGTTACCTGGCAAAATGTGCAGACATTGTTTTAAATACTACCGTAGACGAAGAGGCTTCGCCCCACAATCTGGCTCCTACAAGCAGTACAACTGCTCAGATGGTAATGGGCGATGCCATTGCCGTTTGTCTCATGGAATTAAGAGGTTTTGGTTCGGACGATTTTGCTAAATTTCATCCGGGTGGCGCTCTGGGAAAAAAGTTGTACCTGCACGTAGGCGATCTTTCTGTTAATAATGAGAAACCTTCAGTAAAAGCTGAAAGCTTATTGAAAGAGGTAATTATTGAAATCACAAAAAAACGTTTAGGCGTAACCGTTGTTCTTGATAATAATGGAAAAATGGCGGGGATTATTACCGATGGCGACCTTAGAAGAATGTTGGAAAAAGATCTGTATCATGCCGGCATACTGGCAAAGGATATTATGACCATAAATCCAAAAACAATTGACAGTAAAGAACTTGCCGTGAATGCGCTTGATATGATGCGAAAAAATAACATTACCCAACTAGTGGTAACACTCGATGATGAATATGAAGGTATTATTCATTTGCATGATCTTGTGCGGGAAGGAATTATTTAATTTATTTTTTAATGAAATTTTTCAATGAAAAAAAATAATTATGTAGCCATTATGGCGGGAGGCATTGGAAGCAGGTTCTGGCCTGTGAGCAGGGTAGATTATCCAAAACAATTTCTTGATATTTTAAATACGGGACAAACATTGATACAGGCTACGTTTGACCGCTTTGTTCAATATATTCCGGTCGAAAATATTTATGTGGTGACCTCCATTCAATATAAGGAAATCGTTGAAAAACAATTGCCGGATCTAAATCCTGAAAACATTTTATGCGAGCCCTCCCGCAAAAACACGGCACCTTGTATTGCTTATATTTCCTATAAACTCAATAAATTAAATCCCAAAAGTAACCTGATATGTGCCCCTGCGGATCATCTTATCCTTGATAATACTTCGTTTATTAAAACAAGTCTTGAAGCGCTGGAGTTTACCGAAAAAAATAATGCGCTTCTTACTTTAGGCATTAAACCTTTGCAGCCGAATACCGGTTATGGCTATATCCAATTTGAGCAACATGCAGTAAGCGATAATATTTATAAGGTAAAAACTTTTACAGAAAAACCTGATTTGGAACTCGCAAAGACTTTTATTGTTAGTGGCGATTTTTTATGGAATGCCGGAATTTTTGTGTGGCAAACAAAAAATATTATTGCCGCTTTCGAAAAATATTTGCCGGAAATACATGAGCTTTTTGAAGGGGCTAAAAACACATTCAACACTCAAAAAGAAAAAGAAACCATAGAATTGATCTATCCTTTATGTCTAAGTATTTCTATTGATTACGGAATCCTGGAAAAAGCGGATAATGTATATGTAATTCCTTCTTCATTTGGATGGAGCGACCTGGGAACGTGGGGAAGCGCTTATCAAAATCTCGAAAAAGATTATCATGAAAATGCCGTAGCTGGCGATAATATTATCCTGTTTGATTCAACCAAAAATATTGTACATGCCAATGGCGATAAATTAATTTTATTACAAGGTCTGGATGATTTTATTGTAGTGGATACCGAAGATGCATTATTGGTTTGTAAAAAAGAAAATGAACAAAATATTAAAGAGTATTTAGCAGAAATAAAAAGAAATAAAGGTGAAAAACATCTTTAATTGTTGCTTTACTGTACCATAGAAGATTTATTACAAAAGGTAAAAAAGTAATTAATAAAATAACTCATTCGCTTTTTTCGTTAGAGGCTATATCCATTTTTCTCAATTATCACATGAAATTCCTTTTAATTTCTTTGTCTGTATTACTTCTTTTGCCCAATTTTTTCAATATAACTCTTGAAGAAAAGCCAGGTTATAATAAAATAGAGATTTATGACCCTTCTCTTTCAGGGATCAATTCTGTTCAAAAATTGATGAATTATGCAGATAGTATTTCCCAAAAAAAATATACACGTAATTCCTTATCGTATGCAATGGTGATTTCCGATGTTTTAGAAAAAAGATTCTATCATGGCTTTTCTATTTATAGCTTACAAAAAAATTGGATAGCTGCTGTTACACAATCATTGTTCGGCCATGATGTTGCCAATCCGGTGAATCCCGAAGAAATTTTAAAATATCCCTATGCCGGTTGTTCGCAACAGGCTATAGTTTTGGTAGAAGTAATGAAAAGAAACAAAGTGCCTTACAGAAGCCTCGGTTTTCCACACCATTATGCTACTGAATTAAATTTCAATAATTCATGGTATTTTTTTGATACCGACATGGAACCGGAAATGACCCCGGAAGATCGGGATGTAAGAAACTGGAAGCATTCCGGAGATAGTTTGAAAAAGTTTTATCATAAAAATTTTCCTGTTGCTGAATATGGATTTGGAAATTCGCAACAGGCACAGGTAGGAGAAATAAATGCAACGCCCGCACCCAGAGCTTCATTGTTTCAAAATACCACCAAATATTTATCTAGGCTCCTTTGGCTATTCCCTTTAATCATTGTAGTGTATCCCCGCAAAACGAAATCCTGATTTATTCAAAGGATTGTATAATTTCGATTTATCCATAAAAGGAATACAATTTGTATTTACCAAATATCAAAAGTAAATTACCTAACATCGGCGAAACCATTTTCACAGTAATGAGCTCCCTCGCTGCAAAACACAAAGCCATTAACCTGGGGCAGGGATCTCCCGATTTTGAAATGAATGAACAGATGATAGAGCTCGTTTATAAAGCCATGAAGGATGGCCACAATCAATATACTCATAGGAACGGATTGTTCGCTTTACGGGAAGCAATTTCAGAAAAAGTAGAATATTTATATAAATGCAAAGCAGACCCCGCAACAGAAATAACCATCACCCCGGGCGGGACTTACGCAATTTATAATGCTTTGACTTCGGTTTTAAATCCAGGCGATGAAGTGATAGTTTTTGAACCGGCTTATGATAGTTACATTCCTAATATTGAGATCAATGGCGCTATTCCTGTTTTAATTCCGCTCGTATTTCCTGAATATAAAATTGACTGGGCACTGGTAAAACAGAAAATAACACCGGCTACAAAAATGATCCTGCTCAATTCGCCTCATAATCCTACAGGCAAGATCCTGGATAAAAATGATATAAATCAATTGAGGTCAATTGTTGAGGGTACTGGTATCATTATTCTAAGTGACGAAGTTTATGAACACATTATATTTGATGGTCGTCAACATGAAAGTATTTTAAAATATCCGGATCTTTTTCAAAGAAGTTTTGTCATCTTTTCTTTTGGTAAAGTGTATCATTGTACCGGGTGGAAAATGGGCTATTGTATTGCCCCTGATTTTTTAATGAAAGAATTTTTAAAAGTCCATCAATATAATTGCTTTAGTTGTCACACTCCAGTGCAATATGCGCTCGCAACATTTCTTCAGGATAAAAACGAATACCTTCAGATGGGAAGTTTTCTACAATCAAAACGGGATTATTTTAATAAGCTCATGGCTAAAACTAATTTTAAACCTTTACCTTCTTTTGGTAGTTATTTTCAATTATACAATTTTGAAGAAGTGAGTAATGAAAATGAATTTGATTTAGCCAAAAAATTAACTGTAAATGCAGGTGTAGCTGCTATTCCGGTGTCCGCTTTTTACAAAAACGGTAAAGAAGATAAAGTTTTGCGCTTTTGCTTTGCAAAAAAAGATAGCACACTTAGCGAGGCTGTAGATAGATTGTTAAAATATTTTTCTTCCTGAAAAAGTAAGAATCACGATTTTTTGCTTCTTTGCTGTGCAAGGGACTTCTTCGGGATTTTTTAAATGATTAATGAAAATTATAGTTGCCAAATATTCACACATCGGCAAAAAAATCAACAGTATGTTAGAAAAATATTGTTTTTAAAGGGTTTTTGTGCCTACAAAAGTTCATGGAACATATTTTGTAGGGCTTGGTGGTATTATTAATTAAATCTAAAAAATATTTTTATGAAAAAGTTAAGTTTTGCCTCCCTAATTATAGGCGCAATTTTTTTTTCGGCTTGCAATGGAAATTCTTCCAAATCAGGAGCAATGAATTCGGATAGCACCTCAAATACGATGAGCAGCGATTCCAATAAAATGTCTTCTTCATCAACTGACACTACCAATTCTAAAATGGCTATGGTAAGCGATGAAGCAAAAGATTTTACCACAAATGCTACTGAGGATGGAATGACAGAAGTGCAATTAGGCAACATTGCCATGAAAAATGCTGCTACACAATCAATAAAAGATTTTGGAAAAATGATGGTGGATGATCATACAAATATTGATAATGAATTAAAAGATCTTGCAACAAAGAAAATGGTAGATGTACCCACGGCTGTTACTGCAGATCAGCAAAAAGATATTGATAAATTAAGTAAAGAAACAGGAAAATCTTTTGACAAGGATTATGTGCACATGATGGTGGAAGGCCATAAAAAAGCTGTAGCTGCATTTAAAAGTGCAGGTGATAAAATTACTGACAGTGATTATAAAGATTTTATCATGAAAACCCTTCCCACACTTCAAAAACACTTAGACGCAATTGAGGCAATAGATAAGAAAATGTGATAGTAAGGAACAAGGAGTGCTTATGGTACTCCTTGTTTATAATTAATAGCCGAGTTACCAAAACACGCTGCATCTCCATAAATTTTTTCTCATTCCTCTTTAACTAAGAAAATTAACACTGCCATGCTAAAAAAATTAGTGTTAATAAATAATAATTTCTATATTTGTCCAACCAATAACTTTACAATTTATAAATTCATACTAAATAAAGTACTATGGCAGCAAACAATAATACAGATAATAAAATATCTGAAAAACTAAAAGCGTTAAAATTAACTATTGATAAAATAGACAAAGATTTTGGAAAAGGAAGTGTGATGATGATGAACGAGCGTTCGCAGGAACCACACGAAGTAATTTCAACAGGTTCGATTGGATTGGATGTAGCTCTTGGAATCGGCGGCCTTCCAAAAGGAAGAGTTGTTGAGATTTATGGGCCCGAATCTTCTGGGAAAACAACCCTGGCGATTCATGTAATTGCAGAAGCGCAAAAAAAAGGTGGAATGTGTGCCATTATTGATGCTGAGCATGCTTTTGACAGCACTTATGCCAAAAAATTAGGCGTAGATGTGGACAATCTTTTAATAAGTCAGCCCGATTATGGAGAACAAGGTTTGGAAATCGCCGACCGCTTAATTCTTTCAGGAGCAATAGATGTGGTGGTGATAGATTCTGTGGCAGCGCTGGTTCCAAAAGGAGAACTGGAAGGCGAAATGGGAGATAGTAAAATGGGGTTGCAGGCAAGGCTGATGAGCCAGGCTATGAGAAAATTAACCGCTACCATCAGCAAAACAAATTGCTGTTGCATTTTTATTAATCAGTTGCGTGATAAAATAGGTGTGATGTTCGGAAGCCCTGAAACTACTACCGGCGGTAATGCATTAAAATTTTATGCTTCTGTGAGACTCGATATTCGTCGCCTGGCGCAGATAAAAGACGGCGATGTATCAATAGGAAACCGCGTAAAGGTAAAAGTGGTAAAAAATAAAATGGCGCCACCATTCCGTATTGCGGAATTTGATATCATTTTTGGCGGCGGAATTTCAAAAACCGGTGAAATAATAGATATGGGCGTTGATTTAGGAATTATACAAAAAAGTGGAAGTTGGTTTAGTTATGATACAACCAAACTTGGCCAGGGCCGCGAAGCTGTAAAACAATTATTGATTGATAACCCGGATATGGCAAATGAAATAGAAGCGAAAATAAGAGCAAAAATTGCTGAAGGAGTTGTGGCCTAATTAACCTTTTTTAATAATAAAAGAATTGCTTGTTCATTTGAATGAGCAATTTTTTTATAGAAAAGAATTTCAAATAATTCTTGTTAAGAAATCTCAGTTATTTGTTGCCTGCACGAATGGTACAGGCGGCGTTTACTGGAAAAAATAGCAGTCGGCACCAAATCAAAAATACGGAATAACAAAAAAAGAAGAATTCGCTGTATTTTGGTAGTTTACTGAACATTTTATTTTTAATTTATGAGCAAACAAAATCATCCACCATCAAAACCAAAAATGGGAACTTTTATAGACGTTCTCAGCGATTTTGGATTTAAGTTTTTATTAGGCAGAGAGCCAAGCAAAGAACTATTAATTGATTTTTTGAATGAACTTTTCAAAGGAAAAAAAGTTATTACTGACCTTACGTATAACAAAAACGAGCATTCCGGCTCGATGCCCGAAAGCCGTAAAATGATATTTGACCTTACCTGTACAGGGCAGGATGGCGAACTATTTATTATTGAGGTGCAGCGGATCCGCCAGCAATATTTTAAGGACAGGGCAGTTTATTATTGTTCGAGGCTGATACACGATCAGGCTCCAAAAGGTGGCAAATGGGATTATTCATTAAAGGAGGTTTATTTCGTAGGGCTGATGGATTTTGTCCTTGAAGATTCTGATCCTGCGGAATATATTCACCATGTACATCTGGCTTATGAAAAATCAGGTAAGGAATTTTACAAAAAGTTAGGGCTTATTTTCATAGAAATACCTAAATTTACAAAGACAGAAAAGGAATTAAAAACTGGTATAGACAAATGGTTATTTGTATTAAAAAACATGAGCCGGCTACAAAAGATTCCAGTAATTTTGAACACAAGGATATTTTCAAAGCTGTTTAATATAGCCGCGGTATCCAACTTAACAAAGGAGGACTATATGAAATACGAAAAAGATTTAATGGCATCATGGGATGAATATGCAATTAAAAAGACCATAGAACATGACCGCAAGGTGGCAATAGAGAAGGCCCACGAAGAAGGTGCTGAAAAGAAAAGCTATGAATTTGTGAAAAATTTGCTCTTAGCCGGTGAATTCACTATTGCAAAAATTGCCAATTTTGCAAACGTAAGTGAAGCTTTTATTCGCAAGGTAAAAAAAGGTGTAAAATAAATTTTAATGATTTTAATTTTATAAAAGGCTTTCATATTTGAAGCCTTTATTTTTTACCTTCTAATCTTTGTAATAAAATAGCATTCTCTGTTATTTGTTGTTTTACTACAGAATTAAGTTTATTAGAAAACATCTTCCTAAAAAAAATTTATAGGATTATGGATTTTGTTCATATGAATTTTTCTATATTCAGTGAAACCTTTGATATGTCTGTATTCTATCATTTGAGTCAAAATTTTAAATCGCCTAAAATCAACTGTTTGAGAACTAAATACATAAATCCTGTAATTTTTTAAAAGATCTCGTTCAAATGAACGATTTTGTTTAAAAGAATTATAGCTTAGAAATCTCGAGTATTTCTTCGTTAACTTAAAATTAATTTCCTTTTTGTAATGAAATAAAGAAAATATTTATTCTCTTAGCTGCTATTGCTATTTTCACACCATCATTCGCTTCTTCAGTTATTTCTCCTTTTCCAAAAGCTACTGAAGTTTATTTACCAATAGCTAAAAATGTGCAAATTTCATTAAAAGAACTTTCTGTAATCAATGTAAAAGATTACGAAAAACTAACAGGGAAACATTTAAATTTCTTTCAGAAATTTACTTTCAAAGCGGGTCAAAAAAATTTAAGAAATAGCATTGCTGCTGATGGCACAATTACTAATAAAAAGTTGCTGAAAGCAATGTCAGATGGTGATCATTCAGTAGGTTTTCATTTAGGGGGATTCGCGCTTGGATTCTTTCTGGGGCTTATAGGTGTTTTACTTGCTTACCTAATTGGGGGTGATGAAGACGTTAAGAAAAACAGAGCTAAATGGGCTTGGATAGGATTTGGGCTTTTCGTAGTTGTCTATCTTGTACTTATCCTGGTAATTGTAAACAGTACAAATTAATATAAATCTATATTAAAACATTTTAATACTGTTCTTTAAGGAACAGTATTTTTTTTAAGTATATTACGGTTTGATTAATAATTAAAATGTATTCAAAGTATCAAAAAATTATTTAGTAATTTAAAAAGAAATAATACGAATGACGGGCTAAGCTGAAAACTGGCCTCAAATACTTCCTTATTTACTTAATTCTATATTCTTCTTTTGTCTTTATTTCTCACAAACCATACCTTTTACTTATTTCCAACATTCTTTCTATTGGTTTTTTAGATGCCTCACGTAATTTTTCGTCCATAATAATTTCAGGCTCCTCATATTCCATGCATAAATACAATTTTTCCAAAGTATTTAATTTCATATACGGACAATCATTACAGGCGCACATATTATCAGGAGGAGCAGGAATAAAGGTCTTTAATGGCGATTGAATCTGCATTTGATGAATGATACCGGATTCTGTAGCTACAATAAATTGGGTGGCTGCATTTTCCTTTGTATATTTTAAAAGCCCGGAAGTACTTCCTATAAAATCTGCCGATTTTAAAACAGGTTCTTCGCATTCAGGGTGTGCGATCACTTTTGCGTTAGGATGTCGCATTTTTAATTTGGTTATTTTTTCAAGACTGAAAATTTCATGAACGATACATGATCCGTTCCAAAGAACCATATCCCTTCCCGTTTTTTTAATTAAATAAGCACCTAAGTTTTTATCAGGAGCAAATATTATTTTTTGTTCTTTTGGCAAACTATTGATGATGGCTTCTGCGTTGGATGAGGTGCAAATTATATCACTCAACGCTTTCATACCCGCAGAACAGTTGATGTAAGTAATTACCAAATGATCCGGATATTGATCTTTAAATTTTTTAAAAAGATCGGCAGGCGCTGAATCGGCAAGAGAACAACCCGCCTTTAAATCGGGCAATAAAACCTTTTTGTTTGGATTTAGAATTTTAGCAGTTTCAGCCATAAAATGTACGCCAGCAAAAACAATTATATCAGCATTTGTGGACTGTGCTTTTTGGGCAAGACCCAGGCTGTCGCCAATAAAATCGGCAACATCCTGTATATCGGGTTCCTGGTAATAGTGTGCAAGTATGATGGCATTTTTTTCTTTTTTTAAAAGTTCTATTTCTGCGAAGAGGTCTAAGTTAACATCAATATTCAAATCAAGAAAACCTTTTTTTTCTAAATTTCTTCGGGCTGCTTCAATGTTAATATCTGCCATAGTATTTAGTATTAATACATTATTAATTTAAAGTCCTATTACTATTATGAGTGTGAATTTGTGGACATAAAAATTTATTGTGCTGATGCAAATTTAAATTTTACTTCTTGTCCACATCTATTCACAAAATTAGCACAAGTGTTTTTAACATACTTTCTTATAAAACTCCTCTTTTTAACATCCGTTAATAAAAAAACGTGTTGATAAATAAATGGAGCCATCTTTTAAAAAATTTGTGAATTAAAGAATTAAAACTTGTTGGTTGTTTTAAGAAAAAATTATTAATCTCAGAAAACACTAAACTTATTATTAATTATTAAGAAATATTTTTTAAAAAACATCATTTACCAACACATAAAACAATTTTTACACGGATCTATGTTGAAAAGTATTTTTCACTTACTTTTTTATTAAAATATTTATTATAAATATTTTAATAGAAATCCTTGCCAGTACTAATATAAATAGGTTATCCACAGTTTGTTCCTATTTTATTTTACACTATTTTTGCCGCCTTATTTAAAATTTAAGAGAAAATTCAATATGTCAATCATTCAGACTATCCGTGATAAAGGAGCTGTAATAGTCATCGCACTTATCGGTATCAGCCTTGTTGCATTTATTTTAATGGATTCTATGACCAGCAGGCGCAGCGGTTCGTTGTTCGGAAACAATAGTACTTCTACCATAGGTGTAGTAAATGGCCAAAAGATCCAATTAGACGATTTTAATAATAAAGTAAAAGAAATACAACAGCAATACCCTGATGGAGGCAGCTCACAAAGTAACCAGATAATGGAATCTGTATGGAATCAAATGGTAGCTGAAAGAGTCGTAGAAGACCAGTTTGATAAATTAGGTATCACTTTTACGCCTGATGAAATGAGTTCTATTATGTTTAGCAATGATGCACCACAACAATTGAAACAAGCCTTTACTAATAAACAGACCGGGCAATATGATATACAACAAGCCCAACAATGGTGGGCGCAAACAAAGAAAAATAAAAATAAAGAGCAAAGAGACGCTATTATTTCCCAGGTAATAGATCCAATGAGGCTGAATAGTCTATACACAAAATATACTTCCATGATTACTGCAAGTATCTATATACCCAAATGGCTTGCAATAGAACAGAGCGAAGAAAAAAACAATTTTGCCATGATCTCCTATGTTGCTGTTCCTTATACAGTAATAAGCGACAGTGCTGTAAAAGTGAGTGACAATGACATTCAATCCTATATTGATAAAAATAAATTGAAATACAAACAAGAGCCAGGCAGGATGATTTCTTATGTGTCATTTAGCGCCGCCGCCAATGCAGCAGACAGTGCCCGGATTTTGCAATCATTAAATGACCTGAAACCGCAGTTTGCAGCAGATTCGAATGCTAAATTTTTCCTGGGAAGAAATTCGTCTGCTATCCCATTTTTTGATGGATACACACCAAAATCTAAAATTCAGGTTCCAAATAAGGACTCAATTATTGATTTGTCCAATGGAAGCGTTTATGGTCCATACATAGATGGTGATAATTATGTATTGGCAAAAAAAGTTTCAACGAAAATATTGCCCGATAGTATCAAATGCCGCCATATTTTATTGGGCACCGTTAACCCACAAACCCAACAGCCCATAATGGACGATAACACTGCGCATAGAATTGCAGATAGCATTTCAGTTGCCATTCAGCATGGCGCCAACTTTGATTCGCTGGATGCCAAATATTCAACAGACGAGGCTGCTAAAAAAGATAATGGTGTAATGACTTTTGACCTAATGACTATTGAAGGAGATGGATTTGCGAGAGAATTTGGAGATTTTTTATTGAACGAAAAAGGAGAAACCAAAAAAGTAGTACATACACAATTTGGCTGGCATTATATAGAAATATTAGATAAAAAAAATCTGCAGCCTACTTATAAAATTGCTTATATGGCCAAAGAAATCGCCCCAAGCGATGAAACCATTAATGAAGCCAATACTGCAGCCATAAAATTATCAGGAATTGCAAAAGATGAAAAATCTTTTAATGAATATGTTGCTAAGAACGGGTTGAAAAAAGTAGCCGTTCCAAACGTAGTGAAAGAAAATGACTTTCAGTTGGGTTCGTTACAGGACGCAAGGCCAATTATTAAATGGGCTTTTGGTGCAAAAGAAGGAGAAGTTTCTGATCCCTTTTCAGTAAAAGATGATTATGTAGTAGCAATTGTGGACCGAAAAATAACGGAAGGCGTTCCGGATGTAAATACAGCGCGGCCACTGGTAGAAAGTATTATCAGGAACATGAAAAAAGCAGATGAAATAAAAAAGAAATTGAATAATCCTTCAACACTTGAAGCTGCTGCGGCTCCCTATCATATGCAGGTGTTAAGCAGCGGCGCAGATTCTACCCTTACTTTTAACGCAGAAATAATAAACGGAATTGGTATTGAACCCCGGGTAGCAGGGGCAGCCTTCGATAAAGAATATCAAACTAAAGTTTCTCCTGCCTTTGCCGGTAATTCGGGAGTGTTTGTTATAAAAGTAAACAGTGTTTCTCCAAAAGTTCAGTTGAATCCTTTAATAATAAAGCTCCAGGAAAGCGAAGAAATAAATAAAGAGATGCAATCCGCACTGGGCCAGTCTTTCAACGCTTTGAAAAAAATAGCGGATATTAAAGACAACAGGAGCCAGTTCTTCTAAAAATAATTTCAAAAATTTTAAAAATGGCCATCTGAAAAGTTGGCTTTTTTTATTTGATTTTTGGCAATACAAAAAACGAAAATCTTTATTAATTGTTTATTTACTGAGGTATGATTAAAAAATTTTTAAATAACTGAATAGTGCAATTGAGAATCTCTTTAAAAACGGATTTTGTAACTTTACATCAATAAAACATTATGGAAGATATTATCATTAATAAAGTAGCCGGCAGTTCTTTGGTTACCCTTGACATGGAAAAATTTTATCCAGAAGGCGAGATCATGCTTTTTGATATTAAGGAGTTTTTGTTCATGGAACTTATTTTGAAAGAAAAGGAATATCGCGAGGCATTAAAAAAATTTGATTGGAGTATTTACAAAAATAAAAATGTAGCCATTACCTGTTCTGCAGATGCAATTATTCCAATGTGGGCTTACATGCTGGCTGTTACCTACATAGAGCCTTTTGCAATAGACATTCTTTTTGGAACTGCAGAGGAAGTTTTAAACATTTTATTTTTAAAAAATTTATGGAAAATAGATGTGAAAGAATTTAAAGACAAAAGAGTGGTTGTAAAAGGATGTGGCGATAAAAAGATCCCGGAAACAGTATATGTAGAAATCACCAGGATTTTACGTCCTGTAGCTAAAAGTATAATGTACGGCGAGCCATGTAGTACTGTACCTGTTTTCAAAGCTGCTATAAATAGCTGATCGTTCTGATAATTTTATTTGTTTTAATTTTTAGCAGACAGAGGCCGTCGGATAAAAAATTTGAAATTATATTAATTTTTTAGCACGCTCATAATCCTCGGGAGTATCTATAGACACAGGGCTTTCATTGGTAATTACCATTTTTATTTTGATGCCGTTTTCGAGATATCTAAGTTGTTCCAGTTTTTCAATAGCCTCCAGCGGAGTAGTTTCCCATTGTGTAAAATCCATTAAAGCGCTTTTTCTATAAGCGTAAATACCGATATGTTTATAATAGAGTGGCGTTAGGTTTTTATCGCGGTGAAATGGAATTACACTTCGTGAAAACATCAAGGCATTGCTGTTTTTATCTACCACCACTTTTACGTGATTAGGATTGTTAATTATTTGTTCGTCGGCTGTACGATACATCAGTGAAGCGACCTTTGTTTTTTGTGCGTGATCATTTTTAAATACGCTTAACAAGTCTTCCAACGGTTCTTTCTTTACAAAAGGTTCGTCGCCCTGTACATTTACAATGATATCCACCTCTATATCTGCTGCAGCTTCCGCTATGCGGTCGCTTCCACTTTCGTGCTGTTTGTTACTCATAATGGCATAGCCACCGTTTTGTACAATTTCATTAAAAATAATTTCGCTGTCAGTAACTACAATTACCTCATCAAATAATAAAGTAGCAACGGTATTTTCATAAGTATGCCTTATTATTGTTTTGTCACCAAGAGGCTGCATTAGTTTCGCAGGGAAACGTGTTGCAGAATAACGGGCAGGGATAATCGCAATTATTTTCATGAATGATTCATTCTTTTTTAGTTCATGTTTTCCTCTTCGTACTCCATGAGATCATTTGGAAAAGTTTCCGGTAAATTTTCACTTTCATAACCGCAGGAAGAGCATTGATAAATATTTTTTGCGGAAATAGCATAACTGCCAAACAACCACGTTAATACAGCGGTCAGCATGTTAGCTGTTGTTTTCTGTGGAACCAGTTCTATCGTTTTACTCCCGCATTTAGGACATACGGCGCTTTGGCGGTATTCTTCATCAAATTGCTGAAGCAAAAGAGAGGCTTCTTTCTCATCCTCTTTTTTCACAATAAGTTTGATTCCTCCAACAGCATTAGATAATATCGGGTCAATCGTTACCATGAACTCATCTTTCAAAAAACATTCCATGCCGGCATCTTTTAATTTTGTCAGCAGGATATGTGCGGAGAAATAATTCTGAAACGTGCGGAGTGTGATGAATTCCATTTTAATAAAAAAGTTTTTTGACTGTTTTAAAAATACAAAATTGTTTACAGCAAAGACTAATTATAAAATTATAGCAGGATAAATAAAATACGGGTCTCAGGCAAATGCTTTTTATGCAATAAGAAATTTGAATAATCAATTATTCAGCATCAGTGGCATTACAAGCATCAGCAGAATTTCATTTTCTGCTTGTTCCGTTGGTTTAATAATGCCCGCTTTGGAAGGAGTGCTTAGTTCAATTACTACCTCATTGGTATCTGCGGCGCCCAGCATTTCAACCATAAATTTTGCATTAAAAGCTATTTGTAAATCTTCACCATCATATTGGCAGGCCATGCGTTCATTACCTTCAAAACTAAAATCAACATCCTGTGCATCAAGCTGTAATTCGCTGCCAGTAATGGTAAGTGCCACCTGGTTAGTACTTTTATTGCTGAAAACACTTACTCTGCGAAGTGCATTTTGAAAATCATTTTTATTAACCGTAAGCTTGTACGGATTATCTGCAGGAATTACCACTTTATAATCGGGAAATCTTGCATCAATCAACCGGCACACTAATTCTGTGCCTTCGTGTTTTACGAATAAATGATTCTTGCTGTATGAAATAGTTAATTCACCGTCAGTATTCGGCAATACATTTTTTAATAAATTGAGTGGTTTTTTAGGAACTACAAACGTCGCATCTTCAGGACATTTGACATCATTCCTGGAATATCTTACCAGGCGATGCGCATCTGTAGCTACTGTAGTAAGCCCTTTCTTTGAAAGCTCAAAGAAAATTCCGGTCATAGCCGGGCGTAGTTCATCTGAACTGGTGGCAAAAATACATTTGTTGATAGCCGTAACCAATGCTGAAGAGGGCATCGTAAATGAATTGGCGCTTTCGGCTACCGGTTCTTTAGGGAAATTGTCAGGATTTTCACCCATTATTTTATATTTTCCATTGTCACTCGTAATTTCTACACTATTGTTTTTATCAATATTAAAAGTGAGCGGTTGCTCGGGTAGATTTTTAAGAGAATCTGAAAGAATTTTTGCGGGAATACATATCTTCCCGCTTTCTTTGGCTTCAATATCCATGTTAATTTTCATCACCGTTTCCAGGTCTGTAGCTACGATTGTAAGTTTGTTTTTTTCTATCTCGAAAAGAAAATCTTCAAGGATAGGCAAAACGGTGTTTGCGCTGATTACGCCGCTTATCTGTAATACGTGTTTTAGTAATTGCGTAGAGGAAACGATGAACTTCATAAAAAATGTTTATTGCCAAAGATAAAAGATTCATATTAATGTAAAGAAATAAAATGTACAGAGATTTGGAAAGATAACAAGAAGAAAAGCAGCCAATTCTGATTAATGAAAATAATACGAAACATTGTACCGCCCCAAAACCCATTATGAATCTTTAGACCTATTTTTGTATGAATAAAAAATATGGAAACAAAAAGCAATAGATTAGCTCTTTTGGTTGATGGCGATAACGCCCAATCTAAAATGATGGATCTTATTTTGGAAGAAGCCTCTAAATATGGCAAGGTTACCATTCGCAGGGTATATGGCGACTGGACTACCCAGCACATGAATCACTGGAAAAGCCTGTTGAACGAAATGGCGTTCAATCCGATTCAAAAATTTTCGTACACTACCGGGAAAAATTCTACCGACAGCGCATTGATCATTGATGCTATGGATATTTTGCATGCAGACCTTGTAGATGGATTTTGTATCGTATCCAGCGACAGCGATTACACAGGTCTTGCAAAACGAATAAGAGAAGCGGGCATTTTTGTGATGGGAATCGGCGAGCAAAAAACCCCAAATGCTTTTGTAAAATCGTGCGAAATATTTACTTATGTTGAAAATCTGGAACCTAAGATTGAGGTTCCGGAAAAGAAAGAAGCGGTAAAAAAACATAGAGAAAAAACAACATTAAATGTAGATACGAAACTCATCAATAAAGCGTATGATATGAGCATTAATGAAAGCAATGAGGCATATATTTCTACACTTGGAATCAATCTTAGAAAATTAGATCCGAGTTTTGATGTGCGTACTTACGGCTGTAAAACACTCACCCAGTTTTTCTCCAAACTTCCGGATTTTGCCGTAGTTGATAATGTGATTAACGGATTGAATAATCCTTTGATAAAAAGGAAATAATGCCTCCTTGCCCTCCAAAGGAGGGTTCTAAGAGAAGACAAATCCCGAATATTTGTTTGTTTACTGTGGAGTGTTTTTCTTTACCCTCCTTTGGAGGGCAGGGAGGCCATCTTTCCAATTCCATAAATACCTGGAAGCGTAAGTTCTGTAGGGGCTCCATTTCAGAGAAATCTTTTCAATTCTTTTCTGCAATAATTTTTTATCGGTTTCCTTTATTTTATATAATTTAATAACACCTTGCTTCAAACCCAGATCGTCTATTGCAAAAACATCTTCCCTTCCAAGAGTAAACATTAAGATCATTTCAACGGTCCATTTTCCTACTCCTTTTATTTGTGTGAGCAGTTCTATTACCCCTTCATTATTTGTTTTATGCAATTGCTCATCAGTAATTTTGTTATCAATAAAAAACCGGCAGACATTATGAACGTAAGAAGCTTTTGCATTTGAAAATCCAATATTTCGAAAAATATCAGCGCGTGTTTCCAAAATCATTTTCGCTGTGGGTTCTTTGCCACCATACAGATCAAGGAATCTTTTGTATAATACCTGTGCAACTCTTGTACTCAGCTGCTGGCTTAATATTGATGAGCATAGGCGCAAATACACTTTATTTCTTTTTTCGAGAAGAAAAGGTTCCTGTGCTTCAATTAATTTTTTAAGCCTTTTATCTTTTGAGAGATGAATTATATGTTCCATACATCCTCGTCTGCGGGAAACATTCCGGCCATAGCAGCAGGAGTTGGGAAAGCCTGCATCCCTGTTTTTTTACCTCCCTGTGAAGAAAATTCCAACATTGCTTCGATTGTGAATAATGATGAAAAGTGGTATTCGCCGAACAAACTTGCATCTGGTCCAAGCCGTGATTTATATCCTGTATTTAATGGGTTACTTTCAGAACCTCCCGCTGTCAAATTTGGAATACTGATACCACCCCTTGCGCCTAATGTAAAATTTTGTGCATTGGAAAAATTTGCAAATAAAATGAAAACTGTTACCAAGAAAAATGAAAAAATCTTCTTCATAAAATTTGATTTTTAATGATTACATAAAATGTTTTTAAGTATTCTGTTTTATTATTTCTGACAGTTTTTTTAAAACATTAAACTGTCATTTCTTTAAATGAGAAAAGAATAAAAGGAAATACCTGCTATTATTTTCTTTTCTGTTTTCCATCAAAACATCAGCGCAAAAATAGTACACAAAATGATTTATGAATTATAAAGAATTTATCTGTTTACTGCTTTCATTCCCGACTCCACATAACGTAATCCTGATGCCACATTTTTAGGGAACATTTTTTCTATTTGTTCCAATTCATTTGCGGATAGTGAAATGTCCGTAGCCTTAATATTTTCCTCAAGGTATTTTACTTTTTTGGTGCCAGGTATTGGGAATATAAAATCTCCCTGTGCCAACACCCAGGCCAACGCTAACTGAGAAGGAGTGCAGTTTTTTTCTTTTGCAATGGCTTCTATCTCTTTTACAAGTAAAAGATTCTTACTGAAATTTTCTCCCTGGAAACGAGGTGACAACCTGCGATAGTCGTCTTTATCAAGATCTTCAAATCTTTTTATCTGGCCTGTTAAGAACCCGCGTCCCAGCGGACTATAGGCAACGAACGCAATACCTAATTCTTTGCACGTTTGTAATATTTCATCTTCCGGATCGCGACTCCATAAACTATATTCAGATTGTAAAGCCGTGAGTGGATGTACCGCATGCGCTTTGCGGAGCGTTACTGCATTTACTTCGCTCAAACCTATTCCTCTTACTTTTCCTTCTTTTACTAATTGAGCCATTGCCCCAACGGTTTCTTCTATGAGAGTATCGGGATCTTTTCGGTGTAAATAATACAAGTCTATCACCTCTACATTCAACCTTTTCAAACTTGCTTCGCAAGAACTTTTTACATATTCCGGTTTACCATTTTGGCCTCTTAAGTTTGGATTTGAAGGATCTCTTACGATGCCGAATTTTGTAGCCAATGTAATTTCTTTTCTGAAAGGCCTGATCGCTTTACCTACTAATATTTCATTGGTAAATGGCCCATAAATATCTGCTGTGTCAAACAGTGTAACTCCGAGTTCATAAGCTCTGTGTATTGTTTTTATAGACTGATCATCATTTTTTTCTCCGTAAAATTCACTCATTCCCATACAACCAAGTCCTAACTCAGAAGCTTTCAAACCTTGCGTACCTAATTTTTTTATTTTCATAGATTTTTATTTTGAGAGTACTTATTTGCAAAGTTAGAGAAATAAAACATGAACCGTTTTACCGTTTACTTTTGAGAATAGTAACATCAAAAAGAATTATTTGAATTAAGAACTTTTAAAAATTCCTATTCTATATATTTTTTCACGAGATGAATGAAAACTATTATAGAAGCTTAGATATATTGTCTGGACGAGATTGTCAATGGCATTCAATTAAGAATAAAAATCTTTAGCGATGGTTAACGGTTATCTGTTTTATTAAAAGAAAATATAGATATTCTTTGGGTTAAAGGAATATTAAAATCAGTTATTTCTGCGCGAAAGACCCGCACAGGCGTATGTTTATTTGCTTTTTATGAGTTTGCCAACAATTTATTCACATCTATCTTAGCTATTTCCCTGATGGCATCTGCTATGTGAGGAGCATCAATACCAGCTTCCTGCTGTTGCTGTTTTTGAGAAGCATGCTCAATTATTACATCGGGGATTCCCAATATTTTTACATCTGCTTTATAATGATGAGCATTCATAAATTCTAAAATGGCAGAACCAAAACCACCAATAACAGTTCCATCTTCTACTGTAATTATCTTAGAAAATTTATTAAATATTTCATGCAATAAATTTTCATCCAAAGGTTTTACGAACCTGATATCATAATGAGCGGGATTCAACCCTTCTTTTTTCACATCTCTGATAGCTTCTGCTGCAAAATTTCCCGGATGCCCAAAAGATAATATTGCAATTTCTTCCCCATCTTTTAATTTTCTTCCTGTACCGATCTTAATTTCTTTCATCTCGGTTTTCCAATCAGCTTTTACAGCCTGCCCGCGTGGATACCTGATCACAAAAGGATTTTTAGTAGTTTCCAATTGTGCTGTGTACATGAGATTTCTTAATTCACTTTCATTCATCGGAGCGCTCACAATCATGTTGGGTATACAACGCATACATGCAATATCATAAGCACCCTGGTGTGTGGCGCCATCTTCGCCCACAAGGCCTGCCCTGTCAAGACAAAATATTACCGGCAGATTTTGGATGGCCACATCATGAATCACCTGATCATAAGCCCGTTGCATGAATGAAGAATAAATATTGCAGAAAACGCGCATTCCCTGTGTAGCAAGGCCGGCACTTAGTGTAACTGAATGTTGTTCGCAAATCCCAACGTCAAAAGCACGGTTGGGCATTTTTTCCATCATATATTTTAAGGAACATCCACTCGGCATTGCAGGGGTAACGCCCATTATTTTGTCATTCTTTTCGGCCAGTTCAATGATGGTATAGCCAAATACATCCTGGTATTTTGGTGGTTGGGGAATATCAAATTTTTTCTTATAAATCTCACCTGTTATTTTATCAAACAATCCTGGCGCATGCCATTTTGTTTGATCCTTTTCTGCTAATTCGTATCCTTTTCCTTTTACGGTTTTTATGTGCAATAATTTAGGCCCCGGAATATCTTTCATATCGCGCAAAGTATCCACCAACTTGGTAATGTTGTGTCCGTCTATCGGGCCAAAATAACGGATATTCAAAGATTCAAAAAGATTGCTGCTTTTGCTTACCATTCCTTTCAGGGAAGTTTCAATTTTTGAAACCATCTTCCTGGAAAAATTTTTCCCCGGAAGTTTTCCCAGTGCTCTCCAAAAATCATCCCGCAATTTATTATACGTTTGAGAAGTGGTAATATCAGTAAGGTATTCTTTCAAAGCGCCCACATTAGGGTCAATGCTCATGCAATTATCGTTAAGGATAATCAACAAATTACTTTTTTCAATTCCAGCATGATTCATTGCTTCAAAAGCTTCGCCGGCAGTCATGGCGCCATCGCCAATAATGGCTACATGCTGGCGGTCGTCTTCCCCTTTATAATGCGAAGCCATTGCCATTCCGAGAGCTGCTGAAATAGATGTGGAAGAATGCCCCACTCCAAATGTATCGTATTCGCTTTCTGATCTTTTAGGAAAACCACTTAATCCGTTTTGTTTTCTGATGGTATCAAAATTGTCCCTGCGGCCGGTAAGTATTTTATGGCCGTAAGCCTGGTGGCCTACGTCCCAAACCAGTTGATCGTAAGGGGTATTAAAAACATAATGTAATGCCACTGTAAGCTCTACCACGCCGAGGCTTGCTGCAAAATGGCCACCATGCACACTTACCACATCTACAATGTATTGACGTAATTCATCACTGAGCTGATGCAATTGAGTACGGTCAAGTTTCTTTAGGTCGGCAGGAGAATTAATTGTTTTTAATAAAGGACCGGGTAAAATTTCCATTCAATAAAAATTAATAGGTAAAAATACAATTTTTTGAGATAAACTTTCCTATAAACGAATTAATCACAAGTATAGTTTGAGATATTATTAGCCTTCATCTAACACCTTCACAGGAAGATTCTTGAAAATGACATGAAATTTATTAAGGTTTGGGCCAACCAAATATAGATAATTAAGTTACTGAAAAAACTTCAGGGAAGGATTTAATTAGACTCCTTTTTGCAGAAGATATAGTTTGCAAAATTGCAATAATCATAATTATGAATATGCTAAGTAAAATACTATAAAATAAAGTTGAAGAAGTAGAGTTAACGGCAGAAAGAAAATTTTTATCAAGAAATGAGGGGAAATAAAATACATAAAAAGGGAAGAATATGCACGGGACAAACTCCGAGATTTTACCAGGCAAAAACTTTTTCCCGGTTTGTGCTAAAAGTATATGAATTTTTAAAACACTATAAATTTCAATAATACATCCTGCGATCATTATAGAAACAAATGACCATTTAAAAATTGATAAATCAAACTTAGATATGGTAAACATTGCGACTGTAAGTACCAGAAAGCCCAGTATTTTGGGCCAACGAAATTGATCTTTAAAAAGTTTCCAGAATAATTTCCTGCTTTGTTCTTCGGCTGCTATTTGCTTTTCAGAAACCAATGGTGCAAATCCCATTACGCCAAAATCCCGATGAACCTCTTCCAACGCTTTTTCAAAAGTAAGTTTATGGTCCTTATCCATCTTAGTTTCTACCGCATTGGCCAGGTGATCTACCAACTCTAACTGCACCTCATAATATTTTACAAAATGCTTTTCGCAAAATATAAATAACGATTCTATTTGTTCATTGCTTAGCATCTATGCCAATTTTGGATTAAAAAGTATTTGCAATGTTTCTACAAAACTTTGGATTTCTTTTTTGGAACCTACGGTTTCTTTTTTCCCTGCTTTTGTTAATGAATAATATTTTCTGATTCTATTCCCGATATTTTCCATGCTTACTTCCAGCAATCCTTCAGCTTCTAATCTATGTAATAAAGGATATAACGCTCCTTCTGTAATCTGCAGTTCATTTTTAGTGAGCATTTTTACTTTTTGAGTAATCTCGAACCCATACATTCGTCCATTGTCTTTCAGCAATTGAATAATTATTGGTTCAAGCAGTCCTTTATATAAAGAAGATTTTTTCATAGAACAAATATACATAAGAATCTTGTGTATCAAAGCATTTTACTACTCAATAAGACCTTTTTAAAAAATAAATATTCATCTTATTTGTTGGTTTACTATAAAAGAATTACCACAGGATTCCGGCAATAAAATCATCTTGATTAAATTTGGTGGATGAAAATCCTTGTTTACGGAGCCGGAGTAATTGGAAGTATTTATGCTGCCAAACTATTTGAAGCAAAAAATGATGTAACACTTTTAGCGCGTGGTAAACGATATACAAGCCTGGAACAAAAAGGGGTAATCATCATGGAACATCAAAACGGGAGCAAAACCATAACTCAAATTCCTCTTATCCGACAATTAAAACCCGATGACTTTTTTAATTTAATTATTATAACGGTACGTCTTGATCAGGTTGAAAGTCTGATTCCGGATTTACAAAATAGTAGCAGTTCTCTTATACTTTTCATGCTAAATAACACAGAAAATTTCCAGGTTATTGCAGATGAATTGAAACCAAAACACGTCATTTTTGGTTTTCCGGGAGTGGGAGGAGTGATGAAGGAAGACGTAATTGATTTTATTCAAATTAAACAACAGAAAACGACTCTTGGAGAGATACAAGGCGAAAAGTCAGCGAACGTAAAAAAAATAAAATCAGTTTTTGAAAAGGCCGGATTCGAAACGAGAATTAGCAATAATATCAAAGCATGGCTGAAAACTCATGCGATATTTATTTCCTGCGTTTGTGCTTCGATTATTAAAGAAAACTGCGATAGTAAACAATTAGGCAAAAATAAAAAAAGTATTCAGGTGATGGTGAAAAGTATTAAAGAAGGATTTCTCGCGCTGCAAAATTTAGGAATACCCATCATGCCATTCAATTTAAAAATTATTTTTATGATTATGCCAAAATGGTTCTCTGTTTTGTACTGGCAAAAAGCCATGCAAAGCGAAATGGGCACTTTAGCAATTGCACCTCATGCAAATGCTGCAAAAGGTGAAATGCAGCTGCTTGGAAAAAAAGTTTTGAAAATGGTTCACGAATCTTCTCTGCAAACCTCTGATTTGGATCTTTTGCTTAATGAATTTATTAAAGATTGGGAATTCTCTTAGCTAACTATCTTTTTTGAAATAATTAAAATATCCTTTATTTCTTCGTTTGCTATTGCGGTGATTTAGGAAAGTGTAAATACCTTTTATTTTTTCGATTCTACAAACTTTCTTTAATTCCTACTTCATAAGATGTAGGTGTAAAAGAAAAGTGATTATCAAATTTACTGCTATCAAAAAAATAATTCTGGTCATTTTGATATTGCATTTCTTTGAGTTCCTTTACTGTTGGAGAAAAAATACCCAGCAGGCTGATCATCGTTTTGTTGAGAATATAATATTTCGGTTTTACATTCAATTGCTGCGCCACCTGGTTGATAAAATCTTTGCCGGTCCATTTTTGAGAAGACGTAGGCAAATGCCATACCTGGTTAAATGCATCCCGGGTGTTTCCAAGAATGGCTACAGCTTTTGCTGCATCAGGAACGTAGGTGAAAGAATGTATTTTATCTGCATCAGATTGCCACATTGCTTTGCTTCCATTTTTGAGTTTATCAATGACGCCAATATTTAAAAACCCGGTTTTTACATCCTTACCATAAAAATCAGTGCTGCGTGCAACAAGCGCCTTTAGGCCCTTATCTTTAATAGCAGCAAAAATCATATTCAGTAAATCCAAACGCACTTTGCCTTTGCGCGTTGCCGGCTGTTTCCCGGAATTTTCCGTCATGTTGGATACTTCATCCGGCGAATAGGCATATATGTTATCAAAGAAAAGCAGCCTGGCATTATTTTGAACACAAGCATCAATTACGTTTTGCATAATTACAGGCCAATCGCGTTCCCATATTTTTATATCATAAGGCAGCCCAGCCGTTAGATACATCACTTCAGAACCCGCTACTGCCTGGTTCACCAAATCCTTATTGAGTAAATCCGCCGGAAAAAGTTCATCGGCTTCATCTACTTTTTTGGGATTCCTGGAAACTAATCTTATATCGCTGGAATATTTTCTTAATTCTTTCGCAAGATGATTGGCGATAGCACCGCCGGAGCCTAATATTGTTTGCATGAAATGGATTTAATTATAAGTAAAACTCCCTGGTATCATGAATTAATTTCGCAAATGCAAAATCCTGTTTATTTGTTCGTTTACTACACCACTACATTTACCATTTTGTTCTTTACAAAAATTATCTTTTTTATTGGTTTACTATCAATCCATTTTTGAACCGTTTCATTTTCAAGCACTATTTTTTCAACTTCCTCTTGCGTTGCATCCAGGGAAATTACCATCGTCGTGCGCATTTTTCCATTGATAGAAATCGGGTATTCTTTTTCAGATTCCACCAAATATTTACTGTTCAGTTTCGGATAATCAGCATCAAGAACTGAACCAGAATTTCCGAGAGAATGAAACAATTCTTCTGCAATATGCGGTGCATACGGTGTAAGTAAAATCAAAAAAGGTTCGAGAACTTCTTTTTTGTGGCATTTTAGATCTGTCAATTCATTTACGCAAACCATAAAGGCGCTCACAGCTGTATTGAAAGAAAAACGCTCTGTGTCCTCTTCAATTTTTTTAATGGTTTTGTGGAGGGTTTTTAGTTCGGCATCAGAGGCCTCACCCCCCGCTCTCTCCAAAGGAGAGGGAGCTGATGCAGTCCAGATTGGGCCTTTTATTTCGTCAAAAAATAAGCGCCATAATTTTTTTAAGAACCGATGCACGCCTTCAATGCCTTTGGTATCCCACGGTTTACTTTGTTCTACCGGACCAAGAAACATTTCGTACATGCGGAAAGTATCGGCGCCGTATCTATCAATTATTTCATCAGGGTTGTCAACGTTAAATTTCGATTTGGACATCTTCTCAATTTCTAAATCACAAATAATATATCGCTCTCCATCTTCGGTCAAATCTTTTTCCCATAAAACTTTATATTCGTCAATCACTATATTATCTGTATTTAATAATGTCACTAAATCTTTTTCAACAATTCGATTTCTAGAGTCTACTAAATTATGTGCATTTTTTAATCTGAAATGAACAGAACTCCCTTTAGAATGGTATTTTTTGCCTTCAATTTCAATATTATCTAAAAATATTCCCTTATCAATCGAACAGAAGATATGAATATTCTTATTTAAATTATCGCTGTAAGAATTAACTAAATGAATAAAATAAGATTTACCTGTTATCATTCCCTGGTTCACCAATTTTTTATAAGGCTCATCAAAACTGATATATCCTAAATCGTACAAAACTTTTGTCCACAAACGGCTGTATAATAAATGCCCAACTGCATGTTCGGTTCCGCCGATATAAACATCTACCTGGTTCCAGTAATCTGTTGCTTTTCTATCAGCAAATGTTTCATTGTTGTGCGGATCCATATAGCGGAGGAAATACCAGGAAGAGCCGGCGTAGCCGGGCATGGTGGAGGTTTCCCTCACCCCCGTCCCCTCTCCATAAATGGAGAGGGGGGAAGTCAGTTCAGACTTTTCTATTTTCTTTTCAGTGCGTTTTATTGATTGAGCAGCAAGGGCTTCCTTTATTTTTTTAAGTACTTCAAATGCGTTTTCCAGGACTTCTTCATTGCTAAAGCGAATGACATGAAAACCTATTTCATTTAAGCGTTTTGTTCTTTCTTCATCATAGGCTCTTTGTTCTTCATTCTGATGATATCCGCCATCTACTTCTACAATCAAATTGTCCTGAAGAGAAATAAAATCAACAATATAGGATTCGATCGGGTGCTGCCTCCTGAATTTCACTCCCAACTTATTGTTACGAATTCTTTGCCAAAGTTTATCTTCCGCTTTTGTATGATCCTTTCTCATTCCCTTCGCCAATTCATATTGAGCAGGAGATGAAACTTTGTATTTTGGAACGAGAGCCGCCCCCCTCTCCACCTGTGGAGAGGGGTTGGGGGTGAGGACCCAATCAATTAAATTTGATAACGGCCCTTCTCCATCCTTCCCTGGTCCATATTTTTCCACAAACGGCAACTCCAAGGGCAATTCTTTTTCATCTAACGGAATGGCTATACCTTCACTCCAGATAATCGGAAAAGGCTCGCCCCAATAACGCTGGCGGCTGAACCCCGCATCGCGCATCCGGTAATTTACTTTTCGCTTTCCTATTCCTAATTCTTCTATTTTATTAATAGCAACTCCTATGGCGTCTTTCATCAATAAGCCATTTAAGAAACCCGAATTTTCTAAGACAGCTTCTTTAGTAGGATTGGCTTCTTTTCCATTAAAACGTTCACCAATAATATTGGTAATTGGAATTTTAGAATGGGTTGCAAAATCAAAATCCCTTTGGTCGCCGCACGGAACCGCCATGATGGCACCCGTACCATATCCGGCTAATACATATTCTGCAATCCAGATGGGTATTTGTTTTCCATCGAATGGATTGATAGCATATGCGCCTGTAAAGCATCCTGTAATTTGTTTTACTTCAGCCATTCTTTCCCTGTCGCTGCGGCTTTTTACATAAGTAAGATATTCGTCTATGGATTGCCGTTGTTCTGTTGTTGTAATTGAATTCACCAATTCATGCTCAGGTGCAAGCACTAAAAAATCAACGCCGAATATGGTATCGGGGCGGGTGGTGTAAACCCTCACCCCCGTCCCCTCTCCATTTATGGAGAGGGGGGAAGTTGCGCGGGATCCCCCCCCCTCCGCCTGCGGAGAGGGGACGGGGATGAGGCTAAATTCCATTTCCGCCCCTTCACTTCTTCCAATCCAGTTTCTTTGCATTTCTTTCATTGCATCGCTGAAATCCACTGTTTCCAGTCCTTGCAACAATCTGTCGGCATAATCAGTAATGCGCAAATACCATTGCCGCATTTTCTTTTTCTCTACAGGATGCCCACCACGCTCACTTACACCATTTACTACTTCATCATTGGCGAGCACAGTTCCTAAAGCTTCGCACCAATTTACTTCGCCGTAAGATGAAAATGCCAAACGGAAATCCATTAAAATTTCCTGTTGCGTTTTTTCATCAAAAGATTTCCATTCTTCTGCGGTAAAGCTATCAGCTTTGCGCAATGAGCTTTGAGCAGAACCTGAAGTTTCAAATTCTTTTATTAAGGTTTCAATTGGTTCTGCTTTATCATTTTTATGATTATACCAGCTTTTAAATAATTTTAAAAAGATCCATTGTGTCCAGCGGTAATATTCAGGATCGCTTGTTTTTATTTCGCGACTCCAGTCAAAACAAAAGCCGATTTTATCTAACTGGTTTTTGAAAGTAGCAATATTTCTTTCTGTTGTAACCGCAGGATGTTGGCCTGTTTCCAACGCATATTGTTCAGCAGGCAAACCAAAACTATCAAATCCCATTGGATGCAACACATTAAAACCTTTTAATCTTTTATAACGCGCATAAATATCGCTGGCTATGTAACCTAAAGGGTGTCCTACGTGTAAGCCTGCGCCACTCGGATATGGGAACATGTCTAAAACATAGAACTTTGCCTTTTCTGATGAATTACTTACATGGTAAATTCCTGTTTCTTTCCACGTTTCCTGCCATTTTTTTTCTATTTCTCTAAAATTATATTCCATTCTTTTCAATTAATAATATTTACCTAAAAATGCAGACCAAGGGCGAAAAATATTTCGCAAAAGGTATTCTGCAAAAAATTAAAACAATAATGTCATTTACTTTCTTTTTGTGAAAGAATTGTTATTCATTTATTTGCAATGATATTCAGACAATGAGGATAGTTACATTAGCAACCAATTGCAAATCGCAAAAATACTAAACCTGTATAAAATCATTTATTTTTGCCGCAGTATAAAATCTGCTAAGAATAAATTCATCTTTTCATTATGGCTCAATTTGGCAAAGCATCAACGAAACGCGGAAAGCCTTCTTATATATATGCTATCATCGGCGTTTCCCTGGTGTTATTTCTTTTTGGAATTGTAGGCTGGATATTCCTTAATATAAAGAAAACCGGAGATTATTTTAAAGAAAATATTCAATTACACGCCTATATTTATCGCACGGCAAATGAGGAGCAGATAGATTCATTAAAGAATTTTATTGAGGGGCTGCCTTATGCCTTGAAAGTGGAATACATCACCCGTGAAAAAGCTATTGAAAAATACAACCAGGAAAACGATACACTATGGAAAACATTAGCCATAAGCAATCCTTTGCCGGAAAGTATTGATTTTTATGTAAAAGCAAATTATGTGAATAAAGATAGCCTGGCCAACCTGGAGAACACACTCATGACTGATTTCCCACAAACGGTTTCTGAATTTCAAACACCGAAAGCAACGGTAGCCGGTGTAAGCCAGTTTGTAAAAACATCTACGCTCATACTCCTGGTGGTAGCGATCATTTTATCACTTTTGGTAATAGTTTCCATAGATAATACGATCAGACTGGCAATGTATAGTAACCGGTTTTTAATAAAAACAATGCAAATGGTAGGTGCTACCCGCGGATTTATTACGCGGCCCCTTGATGGCCGCGCATTAATTAATGGTGTAATTGCCTCTGCGATAGCAATAGCTTTAATGATAGGGTTTATAACAATTTCTGAAAAATTTATTCCATATCTGAGAGCGCTACACGATACTACGAATATGCTGATAATATTTGCCGGAATCATTATTCTTGGTATTTTTATTACTCTTTTAAGCACTCATCGTTCTGCTTTAAAATATTTAAAAATGAAATTGGATGAATTGTATTGAGTTGAAAATGTAATTTCTTATTCTTTAACATTGTAATTAAAATTTAAAATATGAGTACCCAAAAAAAAGTTACTCCTCCCGCTTCTCACAAACAAGTGCACCAACCTGCTCCTGAAAACAATATTTTGTTTACAAAAGAAAATTATAAATGGATGGTGGTTGGTTTGATAGTTATGGCTATTGGATTCTTTTTAATGGCCGGCGGCAAAAGCCCCGATCCTAACGTATTTAACGATGCCGAGATTTATAGTTTCAGAAGGATCACGTTAGCGCCTATATTAATTGTAGGAGGCCTGGTAATTGAGATATTTGCCATCATCAAAAAACAAAAATAAGAGCATAAAAAATTTGCGTAAGCGGTGATAATTTTCATCGCTTTTTTTATGCAGCATTTAAGATTTTGCAAAAAATACTTTATAAAAAATGGACATTGTTCAATCAATAATCATCGGTATCGTGGAAGGGATTACCGAATTTATTCCTATTTCATCTACCGGCCACATGATCATTGCTGAAAAATTACTGGGAATCAAAGAAGATGAATTTGTAAAAATGTTTACGGTTGCCATTCAATTGGGAGCCATACTTGCTGTGGTAGTTTTGTACTGGAAAAAGTTTTTCGATTTTAAAAATTTTCATTTTTATTTTAAATTAATGATAGGTGTTATTCCGGCAATAATTCTGGGATTAATATTTATTAAAAAAATTGATGAAATGCTGGGAAGTACTCTTGTCATAGCTTATGCTATTCTTCTTGGCGGTATTGTGTTGGTTTTTGTAGATCAATTTTTTAAACACCCTGTCATACGTTCCGAAAAACAGGTTTCTTATTTTAATTCATTTACTATCGGTATCTGGCAATGTCTTGCTATGATACCGGGAATGAGTCGTAGTGCTGCTTCTATAATCGGCGGAATGCAGCAAAAACTGACAAGAAGCGCTGCTGCTGAATTTTCCTTTTTTCTTGCGGTGCCAACAATGGTGGCCGCTACGGGGTATAAATTATTCAAACATTACCAGGTAAATGGAGGCTTTTCGCACGAAGAAATAAAATTACTTCTTGTAGGGAATGTCGTTGCTTTTGTAGTAGCGTTGCTGGCTATCAAATTTTTTATTGAATTTTTAAAAAAACATGGATTCCGTGTTTGGGGAATATACAGGACTATTGTTGGCGTGATCTTATTAATTCTTATCTATAGCGGTTATATTCAGAGGTAAATATAAAATAAGGAATAAAAAATAATAAACGCGAAATGAATTGACTATTCAATAAACGGACAAATCGTTCAAATTCCTGTTTTCTTTTTTTTGCGTGAGCCAATGTTTTTTTACAAAACAATTTAACAATGCAACAATTAAACACAGGAAACAAATAATCAACAATTCTATTTTTATATTTTCAACTTTTCCCGGAATTTTTTTATTATTTTGAGCCATTATTATTTTTTAAATGCAGACTGCTTCTAAAAAAGTTATCAATGGATGGGCCATGTATGATTGGGCCAATTCCGTTTACAGCCTTGTAATCACATCAACTATTTTTCCTGCCTATTACGAAAGTGTCACCAAAAATAATGGAAGTAATGAAGTTATTTTTATGGGAAGAAAATTTGTAAACTCTGCATTATATAATTATGCATTAGGTATAGCTTTTCTGATTGTAGCGGTAATGTCGCCCATTCTCTCTTCTATTGCTGATTACAAAGGCAACAAAAAAAGTTTTCTTCGTTTTTTTTGTTTCATAGGAAGTTTGTCATGCAGCCTTCTTTATTTTTTTAAAGGAAATGATTCTCTTTGGGTGGCCATTGTTTGTACTATAATTGCCTGTATTGGTTTTTGGAGCAGCCTCGTATTTTACAATTCTTATCTACCTGAGATAGCTGCGCCTGAAGACCGTGACCGTGTAAGCGCCAAAGGATTCGCCATGGGCTACATCGGAAGCGTAATACTTCAATTGGTATGTTTCGTTTTCGTTTTCAAGCCTGAATGGTTTGGGATGCAGAATGACGCTACATTACCTGCGCGTTTTTCTTTTTTATTAGTTGGTATATGGTGGTTTGGGTTTGCCCAACTCACTCTTTTTCGTATGCCAAAAGGCTTACCCGCCGCTTTGAGGCCGGAGCATAATATTCTGTCCAATGGATTTATAGAACTTAAAAAAGTGTTTATTCAGTTAAACCATCTTTTAATCTTAAAAAGATATCTTTTGGCATTTTTCTTTTATAATACGGGCGTTCAAACCATCATTCTTGTAGCAGCTCTTTTTGGAAGTAAGGAATTAAAATTGCCAACCGATAAACTCATTATTACTATTTTGATCATTCAAATTGTAGCTATTGCGGGTGCTTATATTATGGCAAAACTTTCCGAGAAATTTGGCAACTTTCAAACCTTGTTAGGTGTAGTGATAATCTGGATACTGATTTGCATAAGCGCTTATCAAATAGCCAACATAAGCGATGAAGGAAAAGATGCGGAAATGTATTTTTATGCATTAGCTGTAGCTGTTGGATTAGTAATGGGAGGCATACAATCTCTAAGCAGATCTACTTATTCCAAATTAATGCCGATAACAAAAGACACCACTTCTTTTTTTAGTTTTTATGATGTCACCGAAAAAATAGGAATCGTTATTGGAATGTTCAGTTTTGGTTTGATAGAAGAACTGACCGGAAGTATGAAAAATTCAGTTTTAGTAGTAATGTGTTTTTTTATTATCGGCTTTGTGATTTTATATTTTACACTATTGAAGGAAAAACAACTTTCCATTAGCACAAAAGACGTGCATACCATTTAATAAATAAAGGCCAATACTAATTTCCTTTGACCTCTGCGTATCTGGTATATTTCCTTTTTCTCCACCATTGATAGATCAAACCAAAAATGATGATCAGGCATACAGGAAGAAAAAGATTCAGCATTTCCCAAAAACCTCTTTGTTCACTTGTTTTTTTAGAGTCAAGAAGACGAAGTTTATAATCTTTGGATTTGGCTTCACTCAATCCTGCATTATTGATGAGATATTCTAAACAATTTTCTACAAATTGCCTGTTGGCAAACTGGTATTCATATTGGGTACCTACAGTATAGGAATTTACTCCCATAGGAATGGGCTCTCCTTTGTAACCGCCATTCAAAACAATATCTCCATCAGAAACGATGATCATCTTATTATCATTGACATCCTGGCTCAGGAAAGGAGTTCCATAAAAATTTAAAGAATCCATTTCGTCCTGGCCAATCCTGTTTTTATATAAAGAAGTAAATTTTCCTTCGAGCAACACGCCGGCAATAATATCTTTTCTATTATAAGCCGCATCCACCGGGGAATTTCTGTTTTCGTCACCGCTTATTAATGCAGGAGTTTCAATTGTTCTTGAATTGGGTGAGGAACTTAATAAAATTGTTTTTTTTATTCCAGGTGCGCTTACAGTATCTATAGAATTTACAAACCTGCCCGCTACCAGGCCTAAGTTTTTATTGATCACACTATTTTGTTTGGATTCAAATAATGGGAAATAATTCCAATGTAAAAAATCAAACTGGTCTTTTCCGTTGACACTGAAAGGCAAAAAATCGCATTGCAGATCCATCAAAAGATCAGGATTGATGCGTATTCCATATTTGAAAAAAAGATCACTGAGATTCAAATTCCTGTCATAGGCAATCACCTGATTTTTCATTTGCAGACTATCTACTTCAGCATTCAGGCGGTCAATAAAGCAAAGGAGTTTGCCGCCATGCATTACATACTGATCTATTTTTAATTTTTCTGCATCGGTAAAAGTGAGTGTCGGCTTTACAATGATCAAAACTTTAAAAGTATCCGGTATTACAGGCTCTTTAGTAAGATCCATCATGAAAAGGCTGTAATTTTTTTTCAATACATTTTCTACCAGGTCATATACATTAGGACCGGTAGGTTCGCCGTTTCCTACTGCATAAGCTACCATTGGTTTATTATGCTCCTTAATTTTTTCAATCGCATCGGCGAATTTGAATTCGAGCAAAGCCTCGGCACTGTTGAGTTCCGGCGCTGTAATGAAGGTGCTGGAACCTGAATATAGATTTACCGGCTGCATCTTATTTTCATAATTTACGATAGCTGCCGGATAAATATATTGCGATTGCTCGCCCTCTTTTAATTGCACTTTTAAATTGATAGGAACTATTCCCATGGATGAAAGCGTATCAGAATAAGTTCTTTCTGTTCCAGGCATTTTTTCATCGGCAGAAATTATTTTATAATGAATATTTCCGTTTGAATATTGGGTAAAATTCTGTAAAAGTTCCTGTGCCGAAACAGATAATTTCTTAAATCCGGCTGGTATATCGCCTCTTAAAAAAATATTGATTTCCATTCTTTGGTCAATAGTTTTCAATATTTTTTTTACCGGTGCCGAGATGGTAAATCTTTTTTCATTGGTAAGATCAATACGTTTATGAAAAATAGAAGCGAGATAATTTATTACAACAATTGCAATGATAAGAATAAGCCACCACCATTTTTTAGATAAAGAAGATTTCATTTTTTTCAGGGCTTATTTTTTATTGAGATTTTTTTGAGTAGCAAATAGAAACAGAAATATTATACTGAGAAAATAAATAACATCCCTTGAATCTACCACACCACGGCTGATGCTTTGGTAATGAAAATTGATCCCTAACATTTCTATATAGTAGTCTGCATTACCCGTAAATACTGGGAGCTTACTTATAGCTCCAAATCCAAAATATAAAATGATACATGCAAAAGCGCTTAACAAAAATGCGATTACAGCATTGGAAGTAAGGCTCGAACACCATGTGCTTATTGCTGCAAATACTGATGCTAACAGAAATAATCCAATATAGGACCCCATGATGGCGCCGCTGTCAATATCTCCGGCGGAAGATAAGGAATGAATGGTAATCACATACAGGATGGTGGGTAATAGCGCAATAACGATTACTACTACAATTGCAACATATTTGCCCAATACAATTTGCCAATTGGTAAGTGGCCTTGTTTGTAGTGTTTCAAAGGTCCCTGTTTTAAATTCATCTGCGAAACTGCGCATGGCCAGTGCGGGAATTAAAAAAATAAATATCCATGGCGCCAAATCGAAAAATGGACTAAGCGTTGCATATCCAAAATCAAAGATATTACTGTCTTTTAGTACAAAAAGATACAGCGCATTTACTATCAGGAATAAAATAATAGTAATATATCCTGTAAGACTACTGAAAAACTGGTGCAATTCCTTTTTGGCTATAAATATCATGAGTTTTAAAAAGTGCAATTTAAGCGAAGAAAAATAATTAGAAGGCACTCAATAATTGAAAATAGGTTAAAATGATTGCTATTTCACCATCAATTAAGCTAATTGGAAAATTTTTTTAAAAAAATCATAAAATGATGCAGCGTTTTTAAGGATGTATCTGTCTTTATTATTTATTATTGCGACCTGTAGTATTTTTTGTAAAGCACCCATCAACAATTCCGGAAATTTTTTTGAAAAGCAATCTTTCATGGATTTTTTGTTTTTAAAATATTTACCAAAACAAACTGCATGAAAACCTCCCGGAAAAGGAGGTTTTTTTGTAAGTATATCTAACGGCTCGAACTCTTGCCATTTTGATGTAGGGATTTTTGAAAATTATTTTGGATAGAAAACTATCATATTTGTTTGTTTACTGAAGACCGATAATACAGTATTCATTGTCATAAAAAAACCGACAAAAACCGGCTCCTCTTTTATATTTATTATTTACTATCACTTATCTCAACTTATGTAAATAATCATTGTTCTCAAATTGTTTTTTAACATCGTGAAGGTTTCTGCGGATGCTGTTATCAATCAGTTTCCCTTCCATTTCCAAAATAAACCCGCCAATAATTTTATCATCCACCACGGTTTCTAACTGAACATGATCATAGGAGGTAGATGCTTTAATTTTTGAAACAAAAGAATTAATAAGTTCTTTGGTAATGGTAGTGGCAGTAGTAAGTTTGGCGGTATGTAAACCCCTGATGGTATTGAATTGTTCAACAAATGAGGCAACAATCCCCGGTAAATTAGCCTCCCTGTTTTTATTACAAAGTAACTTTATAAATGTATCAGTGATCTTTGAAATATTTCCCTTGGTTATCGCACTGATTACTTTATATTTTTTATCAGGATTAATAATAGGACTTTCGAGCATTAAAACAAATTCACGGCTTTTTTTTACAACAGAATTTAAAAACAGGATATCCTCATGTACCACGTCAAGTTGTTTTAAATCCGCAGAAATGTCTATCAGACTCTTGGCATATCTCTGTGCTAAACGTGGATTGTTCATAGCTTTTAGTTTAATTCAACTCAACATTTTGAGTAAGTTGCTGAATATATTTTTCCTGCTCTTCTTTATCTTTCAATTCTCTACGCAGCACTTTTTCGCTTACTTCCAGAACAAGATTTCCTACCTGGTTTTTTAGATCAGTAATAGCTGCCATTTTTTGTTGATTTATTACAACTTGCGCATCAGCAACTATTTTACTGGTTTCTTGGCGTGCCTGTTCTTTTGCTTCCTGTATTATTTTATCGCGTGTTTCTTTTGCTTCCCTCATCATTTGAGATCTTTCTTCACGTGCCTTTGCAAGCAATGCTTCATTCTCACTTTTCATTGCAGCCATTTCTTTTCTCACATTATCTGCCGAAAGAATTGAATCATTAATATTTTTTTCTCTTTCGTCTAATGATTTTAAAATCGGTTTCCAGGCATATTTACCTAACAAATAAAGGACGATGATAAATGCAACCAGCGTCCAGAGAATCAGGCCCAACTTTGGAAGTAAAAGTTCCATACTTTATCGTTTAAATTAATAGAATTATTTTCAAAAAAAATTAAAAAATACTGTATCCTCCGCCCTGTGCTTTGGATACAGTAATAAATTCGTGGTTTACTCTGGTCTTAATACACCTTTCGTAAACACACATGCGATAACATCCGGTAGTTTATGCTCCCGATGCCGTTTTCAACACAGCCAGCAATCCGGCAATAACTGCGAAAAGGGCAACCCCTTCTACCAATGCAGCTGCAAGGATCATGTTAGCGCGAATTTCATTAGCTGCTTCCGGTTGGCGGGCAATTCCTTCAACTGCTCCTTTACCTATCTGGCCAATTCCGATGCCTGCTCCAATAGCAGCTAAACCGGCGCCGATAGCTCCACCCATGTGTGAGAATCCAGCTTCAAATAAAAAAGTCATTAGTGACATAATTCTGGGTTTTGATATGAATAAAAAATTTAAACAAATGCGTGGTCATTTTGTGGTACATCATGATCACTTCCTTCAAAGCCCTGGCCGATGAATATAGCGGTAAGAACTGTGAAAATAAATGCCTGGATGAAGGCCACTAATATTTCTATAAAATAATCGAATACTACAAACAATACAGAGAATGGCGAAAATCCGACGCCTGCCGTAGTACTCATGGCGCCAAAAATAAAAATAAGAGAAATGAAAGCCAATACTACAATATGCCCGGCTACCATGTTGGCAAAAAGACGAATGATTAATGCACCTGGTTTGATAACAAACAAACCAAAAAGCTCAACCGGAACTAAGATTACCTTAACCAGGAAAGGAACGTCCGGAGGCCACAAGATATGTTTCCAAAAATGAGGAGTAGTACTGCACAAGATTACTACGAGTGAAATAAGTCCTAAAATAAGTGTAAAAGCAATATTGCCGGCAACATTGGCCGCACCAGGTATCATTCCAAAAAGTGCGTTGATCAAAATAAAGAAAAATACAGTAAGAAGATAAGGCATATATCTTTCCCACCTATTCCCTAAATTGTTTTTACCTACGTTATCCCTGATAAAAATAATAATAGGCTCCATAAACCCCTGTGCACCTGAAGGCGCTGAAATTACTCCATGTCCTTTTTTGTATTTATTGCCAATTTTTATCATCAGTATGGTAAATAAGGCTAGCGCAAGCAAAGTTTGAATTACATTTCTCGTAAGGGAAAAATCATACATCTGCTCACCAGCTTTCACCGGTACAATAGCGTTTTCACCTTTCATGCGGTATCCGTCATAAGTTTGGTCATAATCGGGGCCAAATCTTTTGGATGAAAAAATTGAAAGCCCTTTCTGAGGCGAGTATAAAATAACGGGTAAGTAAATAGAAGCGTGAAAATTGCCCACTGAAAAGAAGTGGAATTCATAAGCATCCTGCACATGATTAAGGATAGCAGTGGTAGGATCAAATTTTTCTTCAGTGGTTTTATGTTCAGCAGGTTTTTCCTGCGAAAAAGCAGTATACGAAAATGACAATAAAAAAAGGCTGAAAACCGCTACCAATAAAGATTTCATGCTTTTGGAACCCATACTGCTTCTAAATTTTGCGCAAAGATAAGGAGTTTGTGCGATGATTTTAAAGAGTAGTGGGATAATTTTTATTGCTGACCGCTTTTTTATAATTTTTTAAGACACTTTCCTAAGGCTACAGGAAAAAATTACGATCTTAAAATGATTTTAAAGAATAAAATCACAAAATAAAATAAATTGTTTGTAACCTCAATGAATAATTAGAGCTTTTTAGTATTTGTCCCCGATATTATTAATATCGTCATCGAGGCCCTCATCCGGCAATTTATTTAATTGAGCTTTTATGATAAAATAACTGGTAACAGCAAAAGCAATCCCGACCAGAATAACAGAAAAAAGATTATTCTGTCCAAAAATCATTACACCTACAACAATTCCAATGATCTCTGAAATGATCCATCCAAACACTGTGTAGATTTTCCATGTAGAAGGCTTTACGCCTTTTCTGTCGGCTAATCTACCAATTTCCCGGGTTAGAAAAATAAGGGCAATTATTTCAAGCATTCTTCAACAGATTAAAAATTCTTTTATGAATCCAACCATTTATTTACACAAGTGCAATATTAAAATTTGATAATTGTACAAATTCAGCCAGGCGTGAATCTATATCTTTTCGGGTAATTTCCTTTAACCGCTGAGGACCGAATTTTTCGACACAAAAACTTGCCATAGCAGAACCTACGATGATGGCGGTTTTCATATTTTCAAAACTTGTATTTTTAGTGTGCGCTATATGACCAATGAATCCCCCGGCAAAGGCGTCACCCGCCCCTGTTGGATCAAACACTTCATCCAAAGGCAGTGCAGGTGCAAAGAAAACATGTTCTTTATGAAACAACAGAGCTCCATGTTCGCCTTTTTTTATGATGAGGTATTCTGGGCCCATTTGTAATATTTTTTTTGCAGCTCTTACCAAAGAATATTCATCACTTAATTGCCGTGCTTCGCTATCATTTATCATAAGCACGTCCACTTTTAACAGTACTTTTTTCAGATCTGCCATTGCAGTTGTCATCCAGTAATTCATGGTGTCGAGCACTATCAGTTTTGGTTTTTTTCTAAGTTGTTCTATCACACTCAATTGCAGGCGGGGCATTAGATTTCCAAGCATTAAGTATTCTGCGCCCTGGTATTCTTCCGGCACTTTCGGGTTAAAATTTGCCAATACATTCAAGTCTGTAATTAAGGTATCTCTCGTATTCATATCAAGGTGGTACTTGCCGCTCCAGAAAAAAGATTTTTGATCTGGAACTATTTCCACACCCGTCAGTTGTATGCCGCGTTTTTTTAGTTCATTCATTTCATCTTCAGGAAAGTCGTTTCCTACAATAGAAATTTGCTGAACAGGCTGGGTAAAATGACTGGAAGCATACGCAACATAGATGCCTGAACCTCCTACAATTTTATCTATTTTGCCAAAAGGAGTTTCAATAGCATCAAAAGCCATAGAACCCAAAGAAATTATCGCCATAATGATTTTATATTTTTAAACGGTGCAAATGTAAAAGATAATGGTGGAATAATTGATTATCCATTCGGCCGAATTCTGTTCGGGCAGGATTAAATAGCTCATTGAGAATCTCTCGAATTTGTTTGTTTGCTGATCAGTATTTTTTATTCTTTTTGAATGGAGGTATCAGATTGAATTCAAATTATCTTTGCATCCTTTAATTTTTTTAGATATGCTTTTATCAATTCATCCTATCAATCCACAGGCAAGGCTGATAAAGCAGGTAACGGAATGCTTGCGCGACGGAGGTGTAATTATATATCCTACTGATACTATTTATGGATTGGGTTGTGACATTCATCATCCAAAGGCAATAGAGCGGATTTGCAGAATAAAAAATATAGAACCTAAAAAATCTCAATTGTCTTTTATCTGCAGAGATCTCAGCCATTTGAGCGATTTTACTAAAAGCATTGACACACCACTTTACAGGGTTCTTAAAGCGTGCCTGCCCGGTCCGTTTACTTTTATTTTGCCGGCAAGCAAACAAGTACCTAAAATATTAAAAAGCAAAAAAGAAACCATTGGTTTGCGTGTACCCGATAACGTTATATGCCATTCTATTCTTGTAGATTTGGACGATCCCATTTTGAGTGCTTCACTTCCCGGCGAAATGGTAGAAGAATTTACTGATCCTGAAATAATTTACGAAACTTTTGGTAACCAGGTGGATTTTGTAATTGACGGTGGCCCCGGTGGAATTATACCTTCCACAGTTATTGATTGCACTACCGATGAATGGACTGTATTGCGCCAGGGGCTTGGAGAATGGGCCGCATAGAAAATTAGTTGCTTGGTAATCCTGGTACATTCAAGATCTATCTTATTCGTTTCTTCCTCATACTTTTTTATTCTTTGTTTGTATATAATGATCTTCATTGGCAAGATCCTTACCCAGGTTATTGCTCATCTAATAATTCATTTCATTAACCGAAAAATTGGATTCATTTATCGAAAATAAGAAAAAAAAGGAGCCTTCTTGCTCATATTTGTACCCGTGAATACCCAAAACAGAAAACAAAACTAAAACCTATGAAATTTAATTTTATTGAAATATTAATATTCGGGTTGTCTGTTTTATTTCTTATTTTTTCTCTTATACTATGGTTTGGAAGGCCAAAAATAGATTCAACTAAAAAAGATAAACCACCCAAAAATGCCACCAAAAGGGATCGAAAAAATAAGGCCCCATAGAAATGAAACAAAAACTTTTTAACGAATTAAAAGACCCTGTTCACAGCCCTTTTTAAGTTTAAAGAACTAAATAAATGGAAAGCTATCAAAACTGTATATTAATAAAAATACCTCGTTCGTTTATTGTTTTAATGCTTTATCGAAAAGTTGAGCAGTTTCATCGAAAAAATGAATTCATTCACCGAAAAAGATAAAATGGCAGGCATCTATGATACATCTTTGTATCAGCAAAACGATAATCATACAATCCAAATCCTTAAAAAAATCAAATCCACAAAAACAGATTATTAAAACAAAATCCACATCCTAACGAAAACCAAAAGATCCGAAATCCAAACAGAACCGAATCCATATCCTGGGGAAAAATTAAAAAATAACTATCCGAAAAATCGAAATTAACCAACCCCAAAAAAACTAAAACACATTCAGCAAATGCAAATGTGATGACCCAAAAGATCAAAAAGATTGAGTGAAAACCTTTGTTAAAGGATCCAAAAAGCCCCAGTTAACCCGGGACTTTTTGTGTAAATATATTCCATCACACTTCCAAAATGCTTTTAGAGTTTTTTTTAAAAGATTATTTTATTATAAAATACCCAACTACAAGCCAAACAAGTCCTTTTATAAGAAAGAATAAAAATCCCCAAAACCCTATTCTCCTGATCCAGGCGATTATTGTTTTTTTGTTTTTTTCTACTGTTATCATACTAATTAATTTTTAGCGGGCGATTACCTCGTATGTTTTAAAATCACTTTTCATGGGAGGTTCTTTTCCTTCTGCCCTGGCTTTTGCTATATCTGCAAAACCACGCTTGTGCCCTTCCAGGAAAGTTTCAGATTTTGTCCATCCTTTAAACGATTTCTCATTTTCCCAATGACTTACTATTAAATATGCATCGCCGTCTTTGGATGGACGTAGCACCTGCATATCTACAAAACCGGGCATAGTATCAATTTGCTTTGCTCTTGAGCCAAATAATTCTTCAAAACGTTCACGGTATTCAGGCTTGCAATCAATATAATTTACTGCAACGAAGTTTTTATTATTCATTTGTCATTTTTAGGTCACGAAAATAAAGTTGTTGAAAATATATAGTATTATCTAAATCGGGAAAAGTATTTTCAAAAACGTTAAATGCGTAAATAGTTTTGCTTTGGATTATAAGGATTGAACGAATTCAGAGAATAATTTGTTTTCTGAAAAATTTACAGTAAACAAACTTTTACGCGATATTATCGAATGGAGATTTTAATTTTATGAAAGTACTGGCTTGCTTTGGAGTGAGGGCTGATTCAATTCTTCCCCAACAAAATACATGTCTATTTCTCCAATATTTTTTGCAAATATTTTGCCGCGGTGAGTACATGCATACTTATCTTTTATCATTTCATAGGTAGCTTCAGAAATATTCACACGTCCTGGTTCGCCATTGCTTTCCATCCGGCTGGCAACATTTACAGTAGATCCCCAGATGTCATACGCATATTTCTTTTTGCCAACCACACCGGCTACTAAAGGCCCTGTGTTAATACCAATTCTTATATTCCATTCGGGCATTTTAGAGTCTATTCTTTTCTTATTGCGCGATAAAATAAACTGTTGCATCTCAAGGCCGGCTTTTACAATATTTATATAATGGGAATCATTTTCTGTAGGAATTCCTCCCGCACACATGTAGGAGTCGCCGATGGTTTTTATTTTTTCCAATTCGTATTTTTCAATGATATCATCAAAGGCTATAAAATAATCGTTTAATTCTGATACTACTTCCCATGGTGTTAGGTTTTCCGCAAGTTTTGTAAACCCTTTAAAGTCGGTAAAAAGCACTGAGGCTTTCTCATAATAGCGGGGTGTAGCATTCCCGTTTTTTTGTAATTCCTGTGCTACTTCTGCCGGCAATATATTTAATAATAAATGTTGGATTTGTGCATTGCGGCTATCGAGGATCTTATTGGTTTTTAATTTGTTTCTGTAATTCCTGTATATAATAATGGCTATTAAAGATAGAAGCGCTATTCCGATTAAAAGTGCATTTTTTACTAATTTTTGCCTGTTCAGATCTAATTCCTGTAACACCTGATCCTTCTTTAATAAATCAATCTGGTTTTGCTTTTTTTGAATATCAAAGTTGAACTGGAGGCTTGATAACTTTTTCGCAATATCTAAAGTGTATAGTGAATCTTTGACTCCGGTAAACTTAGATTCATAATTAAAAGCATTTTTGAAATCCGACAAATCGGAATAGGCAATTGCGAGTCCCTTGTACGCTCTTTCTAATTCATAATTAGCATTACTAACCTTTAAAGCAATGCTTTCTGCCTTCTTGTAATAACCTATAGCTGTTGACGCATCTCCTTGTTGACTATAAGAATCGCCAAGACCAAGCAATGATTGGGCCATGTCAACTTTTGCATCTAATTTTTGAGAAATATCTAATGCTTCCTGGTGATATTTTATAGCCGTTTCATAATCTTTTCTATTTTGATATACTTTTCCAATATCGTTCAAAGTATAAGGAACATTTTCAGACCCCTCATAGGCTTTCAATGATTTTTGAAAATAGATGAGCGCCGAATCATCATTTCCTTTCTTTAAATAAATTTCTCCAACATTAACAGTAATGGTACCAATGGCATCTTTGTTCTTAAGTGATTCACTCATCGGTAATGCTCTTAAATAATATTCCAATGACTGATTGATAGTTGATGGTTTATTAAAATACACAGCCCCTATATTTTGCAATGCGGTCAATATTCTTAGCGTATCTCCTATTTGTTCTGCAATACTCAGAGACTTTAAATTCAATTCCAGTGCTTTTTCATCATCGGCCTTGTTGAAATATACGGAGGCTTCATTGCTCAGGATGTTGGCAACTCCTGCTCTATCTTTCAAAGAATCAAACATTGCCAAAGATTTATCATAATTACCAAGCGATTCTACATAATTGGCCTGCATGTAATACACTATTCCTATATTTTTATAAGAATAGGCAATTCCTTCTTTATAATCAATTTTCTGAGCCAACTCCTTGGCTTCAATGGCATAGTTGATTGCCTCCTGTGGGGAAATGCTAAAAAATTCTCTGCTTAGCGACAATAAAGAATTCACTTTATAACTATCTTCTTTAGCACCGGATAATACTTTTTTTATACTATCAATGTGTGGATTCTGTGCAATACATTTTGTGGAAAGAAAAAAAACAAGAAAGCAGAATAAAAAATCTTTTTTGTTCATGAAATAAAAAATCTTTTCGGGCTCAAGGTAAATATTTAATACCAAAAAGATTTTGAAATTAAGCTATTTAATGTTTAAATTTTAAATGTTCTTTATTTATTTTCGTTGATTAAGGATTAAAAAAAGGAAGAAATTTTTTAGGTTTCTTCCTTGATAGTTTTTGTTTCAATTAAATTTTAAAATCTATAGCCTGATCACTCTGAATATTTTAAAAGTATCATCCACTTTTATTTTTATAAAATATATCCCACTTTTCATGTTCGACAAATCTAATTGTACAGTATTTGAATATATCTTTTTTACAACACTATTTGAATAAGTACGGCCAAGCACATCTGTTATAATAATTCCATCGGCTGAGAAACTTGCGTTATTTATCCGGATGGTAACATTTCCACTGGTAGGATTAGGATAAGCAGATGTATTTTCCTGCATTTCATTTTCAAGAATTTCATCTGTTAACTCAGCCATTATATTTCCCTTGTTTGAATTTTGATATGCTATACTCTTTTGACCCACGGTTAATTGATTTGTTGCCAAAGTAGTGGTGTTCATATTGTAAGACTGCAATGGAACCAATGGTTGATTGTAAATCCCAATACGTGAATTGTTGTTTGAAGTAGGAGGACAATACCACCATACAACTGCTAATGTGCCTTGGACATATACTATGTTATAATTATTTGGAGAAGCAAGGTTTAATCCGGAAGGAGTGATGCTATAAACTCCAGGGATCCAGTTACAAAATTTCGGGCTTATTTTGTAAACAGGGCCACTAATAATATTTTTTGCGTCATTATTTTTAAATCCGGTGATTGTAGAAGTAAAGTTGGGTAAAGAACAAAATAAGGAAATGGTCTTGTTATCTGCTTTCACTGTTAAAGATGCTGGTGTAATGTTAAGAATTCCGCCATTATTTACAATGGTGTAATTGGTCGAAGAACCTCCTGTTAAAGAGATGGGGTATGCACCCACACCCGATGTTACTGAAGCTGCAGATGAGGCTACAGGAGGAGTAATATTAGCAGGGCCGTCTCCATTTACAAAACCTGTATAGGTAATTCTGAATACAGGATTATTATCACCATAAATCCTGGAAGTATCTACGGCATTTGCTGTCAGTACACTCTTATTTACAGTGAGTAATCCATTTACATATTGAACAGTATAGTTGGAAGGCTGAATAATAGAACCTGTTGGAACAATATTAAATATGCCTGCAGGAACATTTGTAGCCGATACTATTTTATTGGCAGTGTCTAATAAACTGTAGCTGAGCGCTCCATTTGTAAATACAGAATCTGCATTGTCCTGGTATTGATAACCCGTAATATTTGAAGTAAAAGGCGGCGGCTGAACATTATAAGAAATAATGGAACTATCGGTTCTCACGGTAAGAGGAGCGGGCAGAATAGTTAGTTTGCCCAGGCCATAAGTTATATCAAAATTATTCGATAAAAATGCCCCCGGCACTATAGTATTGGTTCCTGCAGTAATACCGGTTATTAAATCAATGGATTTAAAAACGGTTAATGTATCTGTGGCTGGCGCTGTTACATCGGTCTGGTCTATGATAGCTGCCACATTTGAATTGCTCGTGTCGCCAACAGTAGCGCTGTTAACCAAGGCAGATCCATTTACCAAGGCACGGGAATTTACCAAAGCTCTTGAATTTACTAATGCTCTTGAATTTACCAAAGCGCGGGCGTTTACTAATGCTCTTGCACTCACCAGGGTCGTAGTATCGGGAGAAACCTCGTAATTAAATACGGATGCAGTTGCCACATCTACTATATTGGTGGTATCGTTTGTAACAAGTCCATTTACCAAAGCTCTGCTATTTACGAGTGCACGGGAATTTACCAGAGCCCTTGCACTTACCAAAAAGCTAAGGTTTGCAAGGTCAGAATTTACTAAGGCACGGGAATTTACCAATGCGCGTGCATCTACCAATGCGATAGCATTAGTTACTAAATTTTGCTGATAAGAAGATTGTAGAGAATTTAAAAATGCACTTTTATCTGAGTTGGCAATGAGAGAATCACCATAAATATAGTTATAGTTGATACTGGCAATTTTATCTCCATAAGTGAGTGTAGTATCTCTCGGAGTAATTAAGAGCGGCATCTGATTTACTGAAAGTATGCTATTGTTAAATACGTATATGTAATCCTCGTTTAATGCAACCAAAACTGAATCATCGCCCGTTGTAAAATTTTTCATTGCTGGTTTAATAACATATAATCCTACATTACTCATATTAGTAGCAGTAGTTGTATAATTAATAGTATCAAGCCCTAATTGCTGCAAGGTCAATCCTGTTTGTGCCAGGGGTAAACTATCCACTAAAATAGTAGAAGTAAATGATGGTATCTGTTCGCCATATTTTTTCGCTTGATTGGCTGCAGTGATTGTTATTACTTTTTTTATCGGAGAAAAGAAGAACAATGAATCTGAAGCTCCACCATCTAATCCGCTTGATGAAACCGGCGGGGTATAAACATGGATAGCTGGGTTACCGATGAAAGTAGGAATACTGGCCGTAGCTTCAGTACTACTGATCACGGTAGTGCTAAGCGTATCCGCTCTGAAAATAACTTTAGAATTAGGGTCTAGAAAATTTCCTTGTACCGTGATGTTGATTGGTTGTGTTCCGGGTTTAATCGTTGTATCTGCTAAAACTAATTTAGTAATTAAGGGTTTTGGCGTAGCGAAGGTGTGCATAGCGGCATCTGCCTGTATCAATCCATAACCTGTAATGTAATCAAAACCGGGAGTTGCCATATCAATGGAAGTACGCTCCAATATTGACCTTATGCTATCAGGAATTGCTACCTGGTTAGCAAATTTTTTCTTTCCTTCAATTAATAAAGCGGCTACTCCGGCTGCATGTGGAGCAGCCGCAGAGGTTCCGAAGAAATTAGGGAAAGCATCACCATCAATATTTACACCACCCATATTTACTGTAGTGTTTACCCCGTCAGGAGCACAAAATTCAGGTTTGTTTCTTACTACTCCGTTTACCAAAGTTCCTCCCGTAGAAGAGAACGAAGCTATGGTTGGCGGATTTACTCCATAGGCTGGAGTATTGCTATACAGTACAGCGCCTACAGCCATTGCACCGTCTGCATCTGCCTGACCTACAATAGTAGAGGTGCCTGAATTAAATTCACTGATAACTCCATTTCCACGGAAAAAAACATATTTGAATCTTACATTACCTGTTCCGGATGCCCTCACTATCATAATATTGGTCTGCGTATTTTGAGTTACAGTAAATGGAAGAACTTCTATCGGGTCACCGCCAATATTATTCCTGTTAAAGCCAAATAAAGCATTTCCATTATTATCAGTTAAATAAATATCAAGGTCATTTACAGTTCCAGTTTGAGTTTGCCCGGAAGAATAGATACCATCCTGCCATTGAAGTACAATAGTATAAGTTCCAGGAGTAAGTGTAATAGTTTGATAAATATCCCCACCACCAAAATTGTGAGCGGTTCCTGTAATTCCGTTTGGTGCAGGTGCCGGATTAAATATCCCCTCATAAGATTGGCTTCCATAATTACCTGCTGCTGAAAAGTAAGCAACCCCTTTAGCCGCGGCAGAATCCACAGCCTGAGCTACAACTCCATCCTGGTAAAAAGGTTCTGTAATATAGGTAACATCATCTACAATAACATTGCAACTATCCTGTTGTAATTGTTTAATGCCCAGTGCAAAATCGCTTGCATTAATAAACCCTGTCCTGAAAGCAAGTTTTGCACCCGGAGCTACATCATGTACAATTTGTAACATAGCTCTTCCTTCGTCGGATGCCTGGCCATAAGGGTAATCTTCCAAAACATCTACAGGGGTAGGGTAATCTGGGTTCCCAATCCCCGGAAGGTCACCATTTAAGACATCGGTTTGTGCCGGATTTCCCGGAATCGTGTTGTAGCTGTTTGATATTACTCCAACTTTTACACCAGCGCCCGAAAGCCCATATCCCTGTCTCGCCAAATAAGAATGAATAGAGGTATCACCCTGACTGGTAACAATTCCCACATTACTTATAGATGGAAAAAGAGGTCGGCAATAATCAATCAAAGTCGTTAAACTGTTTAATTTTAATAAATTGCTTATGGGATATTCTCCGGAAATAATTAAAGTATTTGGGCCGTTATTGATTAGATTAGTCATGCCATAAGAAGCCGTTTGCAAAAGTGATAGCAATGTTTGATATTGACCCTGGAGAGCAATTACTTCTATCATCACACTATCATTTTTCAGAATAAAAATATTCTGTGTTGTATCTGTAACGTTACCAAAATTTTCAGCAAGGGAATTTAACTCTGCTCCAATAAGATTTTTTATTTTACCACCCTCTGGCGGAGGATAATAAGGTAAAATGCAATTATTAAAACTCACCAAAGCGGTATCTGTTGAAGAACATCCACCATTAGGATTTGTAACTGTTAATACGTAAGTGCCTACAGCATCTACAGTTGGAGTCAATGTAGTTGCGCCTGACGCGATATGGCCGTTATTAATGGCAATCCAGTTATATTGCAATCCAGCTGATGAAGCAGTTCCATCCAATTGGACTGTAGAAGTTGAGCAGTCTAAAATTTTATCACTTCCTGCGTTGGCAACTGGTGTGCTACATTGAATAAAAGGAGCATAATTTATGGTAACATTATTTTGAATATTAACCTGGGTTCCACTATAAAAGGCACCGGTATAAGTGCTTTGACCTGAGCCTGAGCCCAAATTAATTCCACCATAAGGAGCCCATACGGTTCCCATCCAATTGGAAGAAGCACCCCATGTAGGTATGTTCGCAATATTCCAGGCATATTTTCCAAACAAGCATGTTGACCCGTTTCCATGAGTTTCAGAATAAATTCTTGTGGCATCTCCGCCATTTATGATACTTGTATTTACTTTATTCAAATCCACATCTCCATAAACATAAATTTTTATAGTTCCCGAAGGATCATTCTTAAAATCAAAAACAAAATTGTTATTGCCGATACTTTTAATAGAATTAAAAATATATATTCCTGTACCGGATAAAGTAATGGTTTGATTATTCCCTATCGAAATATTTCCATAAGCCCCCGGCGCCAAGGTTCGGGAAGAATAAATGTTATTATTCCCCACTGCCGGAAAGTTAGTAATATCAGGCATCGCAGGAAGAACAGGCAAGTCAGGTGCTCCGGTGATATTACCACCTCCGGGTGTGGGTCCTAAATAATAAGTGCCGGAAGGATGAGTAACTACCCCGTTTACTTTTCCACTGTTGATTTTTGTATTACCATTTACATCAATATTTCCGCTAATCAAAGTATTGTTTCCGGCAGAAATAATCATACTTTTTAATGATTGCGAATTTGCTGAAGTGATATTTCCGGAAATGGAATTATTGTTGGCTAATTGTATGATGCCTCCACTATAAATATTTCCATTAATAGTTGTACTGGTACTTGTTTTCACAAATGAATTGCTACCTACCGAGCCCCCCTGTATATCGGGAGATGAGTGTCTTAGAAAGGAACAGCTGGTTCCAATATTAGTTCCACTACTACCAAATAGAGCAAAATCGCTTATTTTTAAATTTTGTCCGGAGGACACTGCTGGAATTTGAAAAATTGCAAAAAGAATAAATACCCATTTGCAAATCATATTAGTTGGTAAATTTTTTTTCATAAATCAAGCTTTAAACGTACAAAAGGAAGTACCTGAAGAATTTATTTTAAAGGATCGTAAGATTGCTATTTGATTTGAGTATTAAACAAATTAATATCAATCCTATGCGATTGTTTTATAATTCAATAATGAAACAATAAAATTCTTTAGGATTTACAGAAAGTCTTAGAGATAGATATTGGAGGCGTAAAAGTAAAAACAAAAAAGATATAGGCCAAAAATTTTTATTCTATAATCTTTTATACTAAAGGAGAATTCAAAAATAAATAGAAATTCTTATAATGAATCAATGCGCCTCCAGCCAATTTTCGCCTATGCCCATTTCTGCGTCAACGGGTACTTCATTAGGAAGCTTCATTGCATTTTTCATTGATTCGAGAATGATCGGTTTTATAATTTCTATTTCCGGTTTCCAGGCATCAAAAACCAGTTCATCATGTACCTGCAAAATCATTTTTGATTTAAAATTATGCATTGCAAATTGCCTGTGTACTTCTATCATGGCCAGTTTGATCATGTCGGCTGCCGTACCCTGTATGGGAGAGTTAATGGCGTTTCTTTCGGCAAAGCCCCGTACGGTCCAGTTTGAAGAGTTGATATCTTTGAGCCAACGTTTTCGTCCCATGAGCGTTTGTACATAACCGTTAATTTTGCAAAACTGAATGGTATCGTCCATATATTTCTGGATATTGGCGAATTCTTTTTTATAAGCATCTATGATTTCTTTGGCTTCCGTTCTGCTTACACCAATATTTTCAGCAAGACCGAATGCGCTTTGGCCATAAATGATTCCGAAGTTGACACTTTTGGCTTTGTAACGCATTTCTTTAGTTACTTCTTCTTCGCCTACATTAAATACTTTGGCCGCTGTGGCAGTATGAATATCTTTTCCAAGCTTGAAGGCTTCACCCATAGCGGGATCGCCACTAATGCCTGCCACAATCCGCAATTCTATCTGGGAATAATCTGCAGAAATAATTACATGATCTTTATCACGCGGTATAAATGCTTTTCTTATTTCACGGCCCCTTGCTGTTCTCACAGGAATATTCTGCAGGTTAGGGTTGTTGCTGCTTAGCCTTCCTGTAACGGCGATCGCTTGTCCATAATTTGTATGTACACGCCCGGTTTTTTTATTGATCAGTTGAGGAAGTGCATCTACATAAGTTGATTTCAGTTTAGTAAGCTCCCGGAAACTCAAAATATCTTCCACTATAGGATTTTCTTTCGCTAATTTCAAAAGCACATCTTCACCGGTGGCATGCTGACCACCTTTTGTTTTTTTTGTTTTAGAATCAATCTGCATTTTTTCAAACAACACTTCGCCTACCTGTTTTGGAGATGCCAGGTTAAATTTGATCCCTGCCTGCTTATATACACTTTCTTCACTTTTTTTTGCTTCCGATTCCAACTCTTTTGAATAGTGATTCAGGAATTCAGTATCTACATTTACGCCCTCAAACTCCATATCCATCAATACTTTAACCAAAGGAATTTCCACTTTGTCAAAAACTTTTTGTACTTCTTTGGTTTTCAATAAAGGAACAAACGCCTCTTTTAATTGGAGGGTAATATCTGCATCTTCTGCCGCGTACTCTTTGGCATTTTCCACCTCCACGTCACGCATATTTCCCTGGGACTTTCCTTTCTTACCAATTAATTCTGAAATAGATACAGGTACATAGCCAAGATATTGCGCACTCAGCAAATCCATATTTCTTCTTCCCTCGCTTTCTATAACATAATGCGCAAGCATCGTGTCAAACAATTTTCCTCTTACTTCTATTCCATACCATTTTAAAATTATCAAATCGTATTTTATATTTTGACCCACCCATATTTTTGATTCATCGTTAAAAAGCGATACGAAATGTTGCAAAATATTTTTTGTTTCTTCCTGGTTGGCAGGGCAGGGAATATAATAGCCTTCGCTTTTTTTGTAAGAAAAGCTAAGACCAACTAATTCTGCCTCGTTAGGGTCAATATGAGTGGTTTCAGTATCGAATGAAATTTCTGTCTGAGCAGATAATTTTTTTATCAAATCCTTTATTGCTTCTTCACCTTTTATTAATTCATAATTATGCGGAGTGTTATTAATATTTTTATCAGCCGCTAGGCCGGGTTTCTCTTCGGCCACCGTCGCCTCTAAAGGTTTGGCCGATATTACTTCTGTGGTTTTACCAAACAGATCTCCCTGCACCATGGTTTTTTCAACTGCGTGCACGCTATATTCTTCACCCAATATTCGTTTGCCCAAATTTTTAAATTCTAATTCAGAAAAAATTTCTTTGAGCATCTCTTTATTAAATGGTTTTATTTTAAAATTTTCTTCATGAAATTCACAGGGAACTTCCGTAATGATGGTTGCTAATTTTTTACTTAGCACCGCCATTTCTTTTCCTTCTCTTATTTTATTTCCCAGGGCGCCTTTAATATTTTCTGCATCGGCCAGCACATTCTCAAGGGTTTCGTATTGCGCTAATAATTTAGCTGCTGTTTTTTCTCCTACACCTGCAATACCGGGAATATTATCTGCAGCGTCTCCCATTAAACCCAATATGTCAATGACCTGTTTTACATTCCTGATCCCCCATTTTTCACATACTTCTTTTTCTCCCATTATCTCTACGTTCCCACCCTGGTAACCGGGTTTATAAATCTTTATTTTTTCAGTAACCAATTGGCCAAAATCTTTATCCGGAGTTACCATAAAAACTTCATAACCCTGTTTTTCAGCCTGCTGTGCCAGCGCACCAATGATATCATCGGCTTCATATCCATCACATTCTACCACGGGTAAATTAAAACCTTCAATTATTTCTTTTATATCCGGAATGGCGGCTAACAGATCTTCCGGAGCTTCCTGGCGCTGGGCTTTATAGGCAGCAAAATCTATATGCCTTTCGGTGGGTGCGTGTGTGTCAAAAGCTACTGCAAGATGAGTAGGATTTTCTTTTTTTATTAAGTCAAATAAGGTATTGGTAAAGCCAAATTGCGCATTGGTATTTTTTCCTTTGGTCGTAATGATCGGGCTGCGTATTAAGGAATAATAAGCGCGATAAATGAGCGCCATCGCATCCAATAGAAATAATTTTTTGTCCATTTTGTAAAAATACCAAAAAGGATTTTGGCAGCAAAAAGGAGGATTTCGACAATAATTTGTTTTGAGATTAGAGGGATATTAAAATTCCCGTGAAGAATTTTTCTCAATTCAGTAAAAGAACGAATATTGCATATTCCTGTTTTATAGTTAGATCGTTTTTACAATTTATTTATTAGCTTCAGCCACTTTCTCCGCCGCCATTACCATTCTTATCTCTCCGTAACTAATACCTTCCGGTAATTTTTCTTTTAATATTTTAAAGCCTTCTTTCCCATAAATTTTTGCGGCTTCTTTAATCAATAATTGTTTTTCCACTGAGACCAAATCATCAATATTTATTTGTTTACTGGCAACAAAGGAGGCCAAATGCCCTTCAATAGTGCCAACGGAAAAATTTCTTTCTTTGGCAATTTCGGCGATAGATTTTCCTTCTTTAAATAAATTGAATGAAGTGATATTAGTAGGCGTTTTTTCTTCAATTGGTTTCGCTTTGCGCTCCCTTTTCGGATTTTCTTCTTTAGCCATAATATTACTTTCCAAATTATTTCTGTCGCAATAATCCCTTACTGCTTCTAAAATATCATCGCCATATTTTTCTGCTTTTGCCTTCCCAAATCCGCTTAATTGGGTTAAGTCTTTTTTTGTGGAGGGCAGATAAGTGGCTACTTCTTTCAAAGTATTTTGGTTTGCAACCATATAAATTGGTATTCCGCTTTCTTCGCAAATCATATCGCGCCAGCGTTTGAGTGTATCGTATAATTCCGGATTTGCCACATCTGAAGAAGATTGTTTTTTGCCGCTGGCATAACAGGAAATGTTTATTCTCGGCTGCGCAAATTTTATTTTATGCTGTAAAAAAGTAGTAACAGAAAATGGCTCTTTACAATATTTTAAAAAATAATTTTGAGCGTCTAAAGCTAAAAATAACTGGTTCAGGTATTCATTAATGATATTAGCAGTTTCCCTGTGTTCTGTTATTAAGGGATGATTTTTTATTGCCTCCTGGAATGCTGAAAATTTCGGTTCGAAATGATTGGCGGCATCATTAATTCTTTTTTGCAGGTCAATATTTTTTTCAATCACCGGTTCCTGTTTCATGAATGAACTAATATGACTTATAAATTTTAAGCCAACGGCCTTATCTGCAACAAAATTATTTTTCAAATGGGTGATCCATGGCAACGCTTCCTTATTTAATTTTCCTTGTTGCTCATTTATTCTGAAATGCAAAACATCTACCAGCGTATTTACCTCGTTAAAAGAAAAAATTTCTTCTAATAATTGTTGTGTATAAATTTGCCTCGCTCCCGCGAATCTTTCAGCCAAAGAACCTTTGGGTGTAAGCGTTTGTTGTCCTTTTATTACATTCTGATTACTATAAATAGCGGCTGCTGGTATTTTTGATAAAAGCACAATTCCGGCAAGACTGGTACAGCGGCTCAGCGCTACATATACCTGTCCACTGCTGAAAGACGCACCGGCGTCTATCATTACTTTTTCAAATGTAAGTCCCTGGCTTTTATGAATCGTAATGGCCCACGCGAGTCTCAATGGAAATTGCGTAAAGGTTCCCAAAGTTTCCTGTGCCAGTTTTCCATCAGCCCTGTTTAAAGTATAACGTAAATTTTCCCAGGTTTCCTGCGAAACCAAAATATCCGTTCCATCACATTCCACCACTATTTCATCCAGCTTTAGTGATTTTACAATACCTATTTTCCCATTAAAATACCTTTTACTTACCAAATCATTTTTTAAAAACATCACCTGCGCTCCGGTTTTTAAAACCAAAGAGCCTTCGGCAGGATAGTTTTTTTCGGGAAAATCATCTTCTATAATTGCTTCATACGAAACGGAAGAAGTTGATAACTTTTGCAATTCACGGTAATTAATCTGATCTGCCTGGTTATTATGAGAAGTGAGGATGATGTATTTTTCTTCGGGCGAAGGCCTGAAATTCGGATGAAATCTCTGATGCAAGTCTTCAAAATCATCAGCTTCCATATTATTATTGCGCACTTTATTAAGAATGTCAACAAATGAATTTTCTTTTTGTCGGTAGATTTTATTGAGTTCGATCAGCATTGGCATTTGCTCTTTGATAACATTACTGTCGAAGAAGAATTCTGAGGAATAATATTCCTGTAAAATACTCCACTCATCTCTTTTCGCTACCGGGGGTAATTGATACAAATCGCCAATGCATAATAATTGTACTCCTCCAAAAGGTACATCGTGTTTTCTGCGAACAGACCTTAAAATTGTATCAATGGCATCCATCGTATCGCAGCGCACCATACTTATTTCATCAATCACCAGCAGTTCCATTTTGCGTATAAGATCCTGGCGTTGGCGATTAAATTTCAATTTTCCCAACAATTCACTTTTGTTGGCAGAAGTGGGCAAAAATGGGTTAAAAGGCAATTGAAATAAACTATGAAGCGTAACGCCACCGGCATTGATCGCGGCTACTCCGGTTGGCGCAGCTACAATAATATTTTTAGAACAGGTTTCTTTTAAATATTTTAAAAAAGTTGTTTTACCTGTGCCCGCTTTCCCGGTAAGAAAAATATTCTCGCTTGTTTCGGTGACGAAGCGATAGGCAAGGTCGAATATTTCGTTATGTTCTATTTCGTTTTGATCTTGCATCTCAATTTATAATTTGTGCTGAATTATTTGTAAAGATAACTACTCATCACTCAGGTGAAATCAATTAATGAAATGTTTGCCACAGTTTTCCTGCCTGCTTCACTCTTCACTTTTTCTAAATAAATTTCGCAGGCAGGAACGGTGGCAAAAAAACTAAACCGAAGCTTTACCTATCAACAACAATTCATTCACATGCACATCGGTTGAGTACTTTTTATTACCATCTTTATCAATATAATTGTTATTTATCAACTTCCCATCAATGGCCACTTCGGTTCCCTTTGATAAATATTTTTCGGCAATATCTGCTACTTTTCCCCAGGCTATTAAATTGTGCCATTGGGTTTCTTTAACTTTTTCACCGTTGGCGTTTTTGTAAACTTCATTTGTTGCCATGGAAAAACGAACCATCTTTTTGCCATTTTTGGTAGTGCGTACTTCAGGAGCATTTCCTAAATTACCAATCAATTGAACCTTGTTTTTTAATGTGTACATAATCTTGAAATTTGTGCCTGCCGTTTTGCGGCAAACTTGTTTTAAAATGTTTTTTATTTCAGCTGATGATATTTTTTGTTTCATCAACACCGCAAAGATGCATTCATGAAAAAGCGTTATTCGGTTTTTATTCGTTTATAGTTGTATATAACCATTTGTAAACGATTGTACTTAAAAATATTTATTGTATCTTCCTTTTTCAAAATCAATAGCAATAAGCATGACAGCCGAAAACCAAACTTCAAATTGTCTTACATGCGACAAAGCTTTAAAAGGGCGCACTGATAAAAAATTTTGTAACGATTATTGCAGAAACTCCTTCAATAACCAATTAAAGGCTGCAAAAAATAATTTGGTGAGAAACATCAATAATGCCCTGGGGAAAAACCGCCGGATTTTAGAAAGTTTTTTTACCCCGAAAGAAGATATTGCGAAAACCCATAAAGACAAATTAATTCATAAGGGATTTCATTTCAAATATATCACGCACACTTATACTAATAAGAAGGGAAATGTTTACTTTTTCTGTTACGATTTAGGTTACATGCCATTAGAAAATGACTGGTATTTATTGGTGAAGAGAAGAGAGTTGTAAGTTACTTTATGACAGAAAAAAGAAATACATACAAGGCACGAAAACCGACCGCGCATTGGAGAGATTTCCCCCACGCTCGTATAAACTACCATGCAAATTAATGATGAGATATTACACGCATTTATTCATTGCCCTTACAAAGCATACAGGAAAAGCAAAGGACAAACTGGAATTACAAGCGATTATCAAATGCTTTACAATCAGTTAAAGCAAACTCAAAAAGTAAATTTTGGAAAACAACTGTCAGAGAATATCAAGTTGGTTTCTTCTAATACAACTTTTGATGGTATCCTGCCAAAAGAAGGAGTTGCTCTCAGCCTGAATTTCAAAAACGCAAATATTGACTTTACGCTTGACGGAGTGGAATTTACAGGAAGAAAAAGTATCATCCCGATTTTTATAACGCCATTTGAAAAAGTAATAAGAACAGATAAATTGTTTGTTGCCCTGCAAGCCACACTCATTCAAAACGAATTTAACCTTCGGGCAGAATATTGTAAAATTGCTTTCGGGGAAAATATCCGTCAACCAAAATTCGGATTACTCTCTTTTGCAAAACAATTAAAAAATCAATAGCTGAACTAAATAAAATTTTATCAAGTTCCAATGCACCTGCTTTCTACAAAAATGTTCATTGTCCGGTGTGTGAATTTCAAAATAGCTGCCTCGAAAAGCTTATTGAAAGAGATGATTTGAGCCTTTTGACTTCATTAAAATCAAAAGAGATTATTCAAAGAAATAACCGGGGCATTTTTTCCGTGAAACAATTATCATACACATTCCGACCAAAGAAAAATCCATATCGTAAAAGAAAATTTTTACCTGAACTAAAAGCATTGGCAATAAGAGAAGGGAAAACTTTTATCCAGGAAATCCCCGATATTCCTGCATCCCGGAACGAAATTTTTTTAGATATTGAAGGATTACCCGACAGGAATTTTTATTATTTAATCGGCATAATTATCAAAGCAAATGATTCGGAAAAAACTTATTCCTTTTGGGCCAATAACAAAGATGAAGAAGAAAAAATATTTATCGAACTAATAGGACTTTTGCAAACCTTAGATGAGTTTGTTATTTATCATTACGGCACTTATGAAATACAAGCTTTAAAAATAATTTCAAAAAAGGTATCTCCAAAGCACCAAGAATTTTTAAAGAAAGTGATTGATAGCTCATTCAATGTGCTGGATATTTTCACACACAACATTTGTCCGCCAACTTATTCAAACAGTTTGAAAGACATTGCAAGGCTTTTAAAATTTGAATGGACAGAAAAAGACGCATCAGGATTGCAGAGCATTAAAAAACAGTCTTGCTATATATGGGTGTTTACGAATGTTGACACTGTTTTTTATCTTTTTAAACCCACAAGAGAAGCAGAATTTTTAAAAGAATTGCTTGTTAATTTCAAAGGGGTATTAATTAGCGATTTTTACGCCGGTTATGATTCTATGAGTTGCCCAAAACAAAGATGTTTAATCCATTTAATTCGTGACCTTAATGACGATTTGGTCAAACATCAGTTGAATAGTGAATTAAAAATAATTGTATTGAATTTCTCGAAATTACTAACTGGTATTATGAATACAGTAAACAGATTCGGACTTAAAAAAAGAAATTTAAATAAGCATAAAAAATCAGTTGAATCTTTTTTTAAGTCTTTATCTAAAATGGATTTTGAAACAGAAGTTTGTTCAACGTGGCAAAAAAGATTTAACTCAATCAAAAATGAACTTTTTACATTCCTAAATTATGATGGTGTGCCTTGGAATAATAATAATGCTGAAACCGCAATCAAAGCATTTGCTGTTTATAGAAAACAAACGGATGGCTTACCAACTCAAAAAGGAATTGAAGAATATTTAACGCTATTGAGTATTCAACAAACTTGCAAATACAGAGGTATCAATTTTTTTGAATTTCTCAAATCAGGTGAAACAAGCATTTCAGCGTATTCAGGAAAGCATAAGCAAGACTATAAACCAAATAATTATTTGTGTAAATTCGTTTCATGAGCAACATCAAACTTTTTGAGAATAAAAAGGTTCGTTCCGAATGGAATGAAAAGAAACAGCAATGGTTTTTCTCTATCATTGATGTAGTTGAAGTTTTGACGGGCAGTCCAAGACCCCGAAAGTACTGGAATGCTCTTAAAACTAAACTATTAGAGGAGGGTTATGAGGAGTTGTCCCAAAATTTGGGACAACTGAAAATGCAATCATCCGATGGTAAATCTTACCTGACAGATGTTGCAAATGCCAAAACTCTGCTTCGCATTATTCAAAGTATTCCATCACCTAAAGCAGAACCGTTCAAGCGTTGGCTGGCACAAGTTGGCTCAGACAGACTGGACGAAATCGAAAACCCTGAATTGGCAACGCAACGGACAAGGGAACTTTACAAACTGAAAGGCTATCCTGACGATTGGATTGAAAAACGAATGAGGAGTATTGCCATTCGTGAAGAACTGACGGATGAATGGAAAAACAGGGGTGTAAAAGAACAAATTGAATATGCTATCCTCACGGCAGAAATTTCTAAGGCAACTTTTGGGTTGACACCTTCCGAATACAAGAAAGTGAAAGGGACTAAAAAGCCAGAACCTGCGAGACCACATGAATGACCTTGAACTGATTTTTTCAATGCTGGGCGAAGCATCAACAACGGAAATTGTGAAAAAGAAAAATCCTGTGGGCTTTGTTGAAAATAAAAAAGCTGCCAATCAAGGAGGAAAAATTGCGGGAGATGCAAGAAAGGCGCTGGAATTAGAAACAGGAGATAAAGTAGTATCCTCCAAAAATTATTTACCGGAAAATAAGAAGAAGAAAGAACTGAAGAAATAAAACTTCACATTGATTTTAAAGTCATTAGAAGTTACAAAAATTACCAAGGACAAACTATTGCAAAACTGAGTTCAATTCAAGTATATTGCCCACGCCTATGCCAACAAAAAAGGTAACATTTATTTTTTCTGTTATGATTTGGGATATCTTCCTTTGGAAAATGATTGGTATTTATTGGTAAAAAGAAGGGAAGGGAAACAGGTTTAAGGTAAAAAAAATCATTAAAATTTATTTGTTTACTATAAAACAGTAAATCCACTTATTTTATAGATTCTTAATTCATCATTTCCTTCGCCCGTTCGAGTTTTGTGTCTATCTCTTTTAGGATATCGCGCCAGTTAGGACCAACATAAATATCAGGAATGACTCCGGTTCCTTTTACAGAAATATGCTGATATTGTACTAATCTGAAAACGGGAAGCCTTACCCTTATTTTAGTATTAGGTAAGGTTATATCAGGGATCATAATTCCGGAATTCCCATACCATCCTCCGCCGGTTTCTTCTCCTACCAATTTAATATTGCTTTGCCCTTTTACGTCATTGCAAAACAGTGCGGATGCTGAAAAGGTAAGCCCGTTAATCAGAACAAATATTTTTCCGTTAAAATGATTTTTCCGTTTAGGCCTGAACGTATGTCTTTCCCAATAACCAAAATGATATTTACCATCTTTCTTTTTATGAGTTACAAAAGCTAAACCGATATTATTAAAAAAACCAGAAGAAATATATTTGGTATATGGCCGCAGATTGTCACTTACCGAATAAGCTGTATCAGCCACTTTAAAAGGAGTATCGCGTAAAAATCTTGTAAGAAAAGCAGATTTAATAATATCGCCGCCGCCATTGGCTCTTATATCTATTACCAAATTCTTTGTTTTATTTTTTCTCATTTCGCGAAATGACCTTCTGAAAAAATTCTTTAAATGGCCATTCGAAAATCCATTTACCGTCATGAGTGCAAAAGCAGAATCAAATTCTAATGAACGGATATTTTGTAATTTTTGGAAGTGCGTTATTTTATTTTTCATCAGTTTTAATTCTTTCTGATTTTTTTTTACACTATCTGCATGCAGAGCAAAATAAGGAATGCTTATACTATTGGCAATGCCATTGCTATCGGTATAGTCCACCTGGTAATTGTTATACAATCCAAAAATATTACGATGAAAATAGGGAAAGTCTGCGCTTAACCGGATATAATTTACATTTTCAGAGTACCCGTCTTCCCCAAGAAAATGAAACATATAATTTATGATATCGGCGCTTTTTATTCCATTAATAGCCGTAATAAAATACCCTGTTTTAATTACAGTATCATTTCGGTTTAGATTGGAAAGTACCATCATCGTGTCTTTCCATACTTTTAAATAAAGAGGAAAGGAAGGAATGGTTTTATTTTTTATGAAATGATTCCATCCTTTGCTCATGCTAAAACTTGTGTGGCCACAATGAATAGCTGAAGTAAGAGGGGCTAATATTTGCCAGCCAAACTGGAGTTCCGTCATGGAATCGGAAATAGCCTGGTATCCTTTATTAAAATAATAATCCATACTGTCTTCCGGTGTGTACCAATAAAGAGAAGGATGTTTTTTTTCAAGAATATTTCTTAATAACGTGTAGTCCTGTTGTAATTCAGCTTTCGAATATTTTTTATTCGGATTATAATTTCGAGAAACCGAGCAGGAGAAAAGCAATGGCAAAAGTAAGAGTGAGAGTAACCGCCTCATGATTTTAATTCCGTATAAAAAATGTAATAATATTATTTTTTTAAATAAAAGATTATTGAAGCGCATTCCATCCCTGTGCAGTAAGCGGGTATTTATTTCCTCCCTTGGTAATAATAATTGAACCAGCTTCCTTCTCTGTAATATTGCCTACAATCGTGATTTCTGCATTTGAAGATACTTTGTCAAAATCCTTTTGATCTATTGTAAAAAGTAATTCATAATCTTCACCGCCGCTCAATGCGCAGGCTGTAGGATCCAGCTCAAGCTTATAAGCAAATTGGCGTGCCAGGTCATTCACAGGAATTTTTTCTTCATATAAAATACAACCTGCTTCACTTTGTCTGCAAATATGCAAAAGCTCGCTACTCAGCCCATCGCTTATGTCAATCATAGAAGTAGGCATCATTTCCTTTTCAGCAAAAAAATCAATGATATCTTTCCTGGCTTCCGGTTTTAATATTCTTCTTATAATATAATCCTGATTTTCCAGGTCGGGCTGTACGCCTTTGGTTTCAAGGAAAATTTTCTTTTCTCTTTCCAATAAAGTTAATCCTAAATAGGCACCCCCCAAATCTCCGCTTACGCATATCAGATCATTTTTTTTTGCACCACTTCTTGTTACAAATTTATCCGGTGCTACTTCGCCAATTGCGGTAACAGAAATAATAAATCCTTTTTGAGAAGAAGTAGTATCTCCGCCTACGAGATCCACATTGTATTTATCACATGCTGCATATACACCTTCATAAAATTCATCCAGCGCTTCTACACTGAAGCGATTGCTAAAAGCTACGCTCATGGTGATTTGCGAAGGACTGGCATTCATTGCATAAACATCACTGAGATTTACGATCACACTTTTATAACCTAAATGTTTCAAAGGCATATACATCAGATCAAAATGAATTCCTTCCACAAGCATATCAGTAGTCACTACTGTTTGTTTTCCAAAATGATCCATTACAGCGGCATCATCGCCAACGGATAAAATGGTGGAAGCGTTTCTGATTTCATTATTTTTGGTAAGATGTCTTATAAGCCCAAACTCTCCTAGAGAGGAAACTTCTGTTCTTTCAGGGTTCATTTTGATGAATTAAACTTTTATAATTAAGTTGGCAAAGTTAATTCCATTTTGGAGAAGGAAAAGGGTAAGTATTTTTCAAATTCTTTGATCTCATTAAAGTGATTGTTTTATGAAATTAGTTGTTTGTGAATCATCCGGGTATTAAAAGTTGCCAATAATTCTATCGTCAAATAAGTAATTCTGATTATTTGTGCTTTTACTGCAAGTAGTTTTTTTAAAATACATAAAATGATTTATCCTGTTTTTAAAAGAACTTTGTTCCCGTATTAAAAAATAATTTTTAACATGGATAAACTTCTCCATAGTGAACAGGAAAAATTCAAGGCTGTTTTTCAAAACGCTTCTCTTGGAATTCTTGTGATCAATGAATCGGGAATTATCACACTTGCCAATGATTTTTTATTGACTCAGTTTGGGTATTCTGAAGCGGAAGAATTGATTGGGAAAACAATGGAAATACTCATTCCAAAGCGATATCATCACCAGCATGTGTCGGACCGGAAACATTATATGGAACATCCTGTAACAAGGCCAATGGGAATGGGAAGAGATCTTTATGGCGTAAAAAAAGACAGTTCTGAAATGCCATTGGAAATAAGCCTGAGCAGCTATACCAATAATGAAGGTGTTTTTTCAATTGCTTTTATAAGTGATATTTCCCAAAGAATAGAAGTGCAAAATAAATTGCAGGAACAGAGGCTGGCACTTGCTTCTATGAATAAAAAAATGGAAGCATTGAATGAAGAGTTAGAAAAAAAAGTGGAGGTGCGTACTTCAAAACTGCAGGAAACCTTGAAAAAATTAGAAGCATCTAAGGATGAACTATCAAAAGCACTGAACAAAGAAAAGGATTTGGGTGACATGAAAAGTGCATTTGTTTCAATGGCCTCCCACGAATTCAGAACTCCTTTAAGTACTATACTTTCTTCGGCATCGCTTCTTGCAAAATATAAACTAACTGAAGAACAATCAAAAAGGGATAAACATATTCAGCGTATCAAATCTTCGGTAATAAACCTGAATAATATTCTTAATGAATTTCTTTCTTTGGGAAAAATCGAAGATGGCAAGATTACCGCGCACGAAACTGAATTTGATATTGAAGAATTTATTTCTTCGCAAATAAATGAAATGGCAGAGATATTCCAGGCCGGGCAGATTGTAAATTATTCCCATGCAGGCAGGAAGGAAGTTACGCTTGATGAAGTTTTGTTTAAGAATATTTTAATCAATTTACTTTCTAATGCGGCAAAATTTTCCGGAGAAAATAAACCCATTTATATTACCACAAAAGCAAGTGCTAATAAATTTCAATTCATTATAAGAGATGAAGGAATGGGTATTTCAAAAAAAGACCAGGAACATTTGTGCGAAATATTTTTCCGCGCGAGCAATGCAACCAATATACCCGGAACCGGCCTTGGGCTTCATATTGTATCCAAATATGCAGAAATGATGCATGGAAAAATAGAAATAAAAAGCGAACTGGATGAAGGAACCGAAATAAGTTTAATCTTTGCGCAATGACAAAAATATTATTAGTAGAAGATAATAATGAAATAAGAGAAAATACTGCCGAAATACTTGAGTTGGCCAATTATGAAGTATTTGCCGCAGCCAATGGGAAAGATGGGTATGCATTGGCATTGAAAGAAACCCCTGATCTGATCATCTGCGATATAATGATGCCTGTGCTGGACGGATATGGTCTTTTGCACCTTGTTAGTAAAAACGAAAGTTTAAAAGGAATTCCTTTTATTTTTCTGACTGCCAAAACAGAACGCGGCGATTTCAGAAAAGGAATGGAAATGGGCGCTGATGATTATATTACCAAACCTTTTACCGACATTGAATTATTGAATGCTATAGAAAGCAGGTTGCAAAAAATAAAATTTCAAAACGAACGGGCCAATGCCTCAGAAACTTTGAATGATTTTTACAACGAAATAAAAAATGAAGATGCGCTGGAAAAATTAACCGAGTCTAATATTATTAATTCCTATAAAAAGAAACAGCGTATATATGCGGAAGGAAATCACCCACACAGTTTGTATTATATAAACACCGGAAAAATAAGAACCTTTAAAACCAATGAAAAGGGCAAGGAACTTACAATTGGACTATTTAATGCAGGCGATTTCCTTGGGTATAACGACCTTTTGGAAAATACTGTCTATAAAGAGACTGCTGAAACTTTGGAGGAATGTGAAGTAAACATTATTGGCCGGGAAGATTTTGAAATACTGATTAATAATAATAAAAAAGTGGCACAGAAATTTATCAAAATGCTTGCCCAAAATGTAACTGAAAAAGAAGAGCTACTGGTGAATCTTGTTTATAATTCTTTACGCAAAAGAGTAGCAGATGCCATTATAATCCTGTCCAAAAAATATAAAGAAGAAAGTAATCCTGATTTTAGCATTCATATTTCAAGAGAAGACATGGCACACATTGCAGGTACCACTACCGAATCTCTGATAAGAACGCTCAGCGATTTTAAAAATGAAAAACTCATTGAAGCAGAAGCGGGTTATGTAAAAGTACTGGATGAAAAAAAATTACTTGAAATGATAAATTAATGTTCCCCTATTTTGTAGCATTTTCTCATTAAATTTTTAGGATTAGGTAGATTAAGCGCAAATCTTTTATGGAATTAAATTTAGAAGGATATGATTTTCAAATGAATTGCCACTTGCTTTAGCATGTGGACAATATTAATAAGAATTGACAGGCTTTAGCCAAATTCTTATAAGAGTTTTAGGCTAAAGCCGAATAAAGATTTCTTTAAACACCGGGTTGAAACCCGGCGCAATTAAAAGCAAAGCACGATTGCGACTATTCTACCTAATCCTATAAATTTTTATATAAATTCAACCACGTTTTCCAAATTATATACTTTTTTTCTTAGAGTCATTAGGAAATGCCATTGATCGTGGTGATCTCAATCTGGTTTCTATTTTCTGTAGTCCTCTGTATCCAAAATTTCACTACGGCCTGTTTTTTCTGTGACCCTGATCCTAAATACGATACCGTCAATACGTGTGTAATCTTTAGTGGGGAAAGGCCATTCGGGTGAAAGTCTTACGGTTTCACTGGAAACTTTTGGAAGAACGCGGGATATTAATATCTTGAGACCTTTATTTCTTTCCTTCACTTCAGTAAGTTCTTCGTAAGTGCCCCAAATTATTACTGATTGCCAATCGGCCAAATCTTCCATTTGGTCAATCTGGAAACAAACATTGGGATTTTTTCTCATCATAGATATTTTCATTCCTTCGAATGTTCGGGCATAAATATAGTCACCATCATAAGCATAGCTTATAGGAACCACATAGGTTTTACCATCAGCATGGCAACCGATTCTGCCTACAATATTTCCAGAGATTATTTTTTCAATTTGCGTTTTACCTAATTTCTTAAACATTGTCTCATTTTTTAAGATTAATTTATTTCAGCATTGGTCACTATAAAAGAAGTGTATCCTTCCATTAATTTCCCCCTTTTCCACTATTTATAGTTCCATGCTTTTTCATTTAATTTAAAAGTGATTAAGGAACTTGAAATGATAGAAAGTCAAAAGTAGGCTTATGGCAATTGTATAATAATGATATTGGTCATATAGTAATGTGAGCCCTATCATTAAAGTAAAAAATGACAATTACATTAACAGAAAATGGAACTATTTGATAAAATAGAAAATGAAAATCTTCAAAATAAGTTTGCCTGCTGTATTATTCCGAAATGAGTTTTTAAAATTTTGTTGCATTTTTTATATTAGCTATCTAAAAACCTTCAGTAATATCGCAAATTGTTATTCATTATTTTTTTCAGCTCATTATTTTTTCCTGCATTTTCTTAAAAAAGAATTAGTCTTTTGAATAACTTTTTTCTAAGATTAGTTGGAAATTTGTAAAACGGTTTGAGAATTAAAATTGTTTCTCGTCCCTGTCTTTTCTTATACTTTTAAATAAATTGTATGTCAGAAATAATCAAAGAATTTAATGACTATCGCGCAAAAATGAACGAGGTTATTTTAAGCAAAAATAACCTTGTGATGAAACGCCTCTGGAATCTCGATACAAATACCTACGAAGAAGGAGCGTTGGATAAAAAGACAAAAGAAATGTTGGGTTTGATTGCGAGTATGGTTTTGCGCTGCGATGATTGTATCAAGTATCATTTAGGAAAATCTTTCGAGCTGGGTGTTACAACGGCGCAGATGTATGAAATTTTTGCGGTTGCCAATATTGTCGGAGGTACTATCGTAATACCCCATACGCGCCGCGCTGCAGAATATTGGGAAGAATTGCAGAAATAATTCTTTATCAAATATTCCCCTCAAATTCTTCTAAAACCATCTATTTGGTAAAAACCATTTTCAGGCAGATATTACTTTTATAAAACTGCTCCGGCCACGGGTGAATTATTAAAGAGGATTATGGAATTTATTTTCTTTAATTTTAAACAATAAAAGTATATCCGGCAAGTGCATTTATTCAATAATTTTTTTTATTCAAAACAAGATAGGAGTTTCAAAAGACAACTCCGTAATGTACTTGGTTTTGCTCCTCATAATTTGGATTTGTATAGAACTGCCCTGAGCCATCGCTCGGTCCGCGAAGGGGCGGATGAAAATAATGAACGCCTCGAATACCTGGGAGATGCAATAATCAGTACAATTGTAGCCCATTTTCTTTTTATGAGATATCCTTATAAAGATGAAGGTTTTTTAACTGAAATGAGAAGTAAAATGGTAAACAGAAATCAATTAAATGATATCGCTGTAAAAATTGGTTTGAAAAAAATTACACTTTATAATCATTTTGATCATTCTTTAAAAGTTTCTCAGATATTTGGAAATACCTTAGAAGCCCTAACTGGCGCGGTTTACCTTGACAAAGGATATATCAAAACCCAAAAATGGGTAAATCAAAGAATTATCAATCCACATTTGTTTATGCAGGAACTAGAGAATCTTGATATCAATCAAAAAAATAAATTGTACGGGTGGGCTAATAAAAACGGGAAAAACCTGGAATTTGAAACTATTGATGAAACCGTTGAAAACGGAAGGAAATTATTTACTATTGGCGCTATGGTAGATGGAGAATTAATAGCAGAGGCAAAAGGCTTCAATAAAAAAGATGCGAGCCAGATCGCCGCTCAGCTTGCTATTGAAAAACTCAACCTTTCCTAAACATCAGTTGCAATTTTATATAAGATATTTGTTTTTGCTTTATTGAAAAAATAAAAATGAACACATGATTTTTGGAATTATTGGAAGTGGAAGCTGGGCTACCGCAATTGCTAAAATATTAACGGATAATAAAAATAAAATTAACTGGTGGCTGCGCAACGATTCTAATATCAGTAGTTTTAAAAGCCGTCGGCATAATCCGCAATATCTAAGTTCTGCATTTTTCGATACCAGTCTCATCAATTTTTCTACCTCTGCGGAAGAAGTTATCAAACACAGCGATACTATTATAATAGTTGTCCCTTCTGCATTCGCTTCCGAAGCACTCCAGGGATTGCCAAAAGATATTTTTTCAAATAAAAAAATTATTTCTGCTATAAAAGGAATTATTCCCCAAAAGAATATTTTGCTCAATGAATTTTTAAAGGACGAATTTGGAGTGGAACTTAATAATTATTTTACATTACTCGGCCCGTGTCATGCAGAAGAAGTAGCGGCGGAAAAACTTTCTTATCTTACTTTTTCGGGTATTGATGAAGAAATGACAAAAACGATTTCTTATCATTTTAAAACGGCGTATCTAAATACCCTTCACAATGCAGATATATATGGAGTTCAATATGCTGCTATTTTAAAAAATATCTATGCAATAGGCGCCGGTATTGCACATGGGCTTGATTATGGAGATAATTTTTTAAGTGTTTTCATTGCCAATAGCGCTGATGAAATGGCGGGATTTTTAAGAAAAGCAGGAATACAAAATGTACAAGTGGGAACCATAGAACATCATGCAAGAGAGAAAAAAGCAAAACCCAGAACCAACTACGCGGCATCGGTCTATCTTGGCGATTTATTGGTAACCTGCTATTCTTTGTACAGCCGTAATCGTACTTTTGGCAACATGATAGGCAAAGGATATTCTGTACAATCGGCACAGTTAGAAATGAGCATGGTGGCCGAAGGTTATAATGCCAGCAAATGCATGTATATCATCAATCAAAAAATAAAAGCCGAAATGCCCATTGCAGAAGCTATTTATAAAATTTTGTGGAATGAACTTCCCGCAGATGAGGGATTTGAGGAGATAGAAAAAACTTTAGTTTGATTTTTTATTATTGCTAAATTGTTTCATTGTTAAATTGTTAATCAAGACTATCGGACAATTTAATCATTCACAAATTTAATTATTCAACAATTTGAAATCCGCATTCTTAATCTTTATGTCAGCCCTTATCTTTTTTGCATGCAAAAAAGAATCATTTATTACGAGTCCAAATGCAAATTTGAGCACAAGCGCCGACACCTTATCATTTGATACTGTTTTTGTAACTACCGGTTCCATAACTCAGTCCTTTAAAATATTTAATAACAACAATCAAAAACTTCGGTTATCCCAGGTAATACTTTCCGGAGGTTCTTCTTCGCCTTTTAAAATGAATGTGGATGGTACTTCCGGATCCGAAGTGGATAATGTAGAAATCAATGCTAATGACAGCATTTATGTATTTGTACAGGTAAATATAAATCCTACATCCGATTCACTTCCTTTTATTGTCAGCGATAGCATTCAGATAGATTATAATGGGAATAAAAAGTGGGTACAACTTCAGGCCTATGGCCAAAATGCTATCTTTTTGAAAAACAAAGTACTCACTGGAAATGAAACCTGGAGCAATACTTTACCTTATGTAATTTTGGGCGGAATTCAGGTAGATACAACTGCAACTCTCAATATTTCAGCAGGAACAAAAATATTTTTACATGCCACGGCACCTTTTTTGGTAGATGGAACCTTGATAACAAATGGTACCAAAGAGGCACCTGTTGTTTTTTCCGGCGACAGACTTGATGCAGATTATGAAAATCTACCTGCAAGCTGGCCCGGAATATTTTTTAGAAGTACAAGCGAGAATAATTCTTTAAAACACACTATTATCAATAATGCTTACCAGGGAATTATTGCACTGGACCTTTCTACTTCTTCCAATCCAAAACTCAACATCTCTCAATCCATTATTAATAATATTTATGATGCTGGGATCCTTGGAATCAACACTAATATTTATGCAGACAATTGTTTGATATCCAATTGCGGTAGTAATATAGAAATAGTTTATGGTGGCGATTATCGTTTTATTAGTTGCACGGTTGCTTCTTATGGCAATAGCTACATTATTCATAGTAATCCTGTTTTGCAGTTATCCGATTTTGCCACACAGGGAGGAAGTGATTTTACTGCTCCGCTCAGTGCTTTTTTACAAAATTGTATTTTTTGGGGAGATGGAGGAAATGTTGATGATGAAATTTCGATAGACAGGCAAGGAGCCTATCCTTTCTCGATAACATTTGATCATGTGTTGTATAAAGCAAAAGATGATATTGCCAATGCAACTTTTACTTCTTCAATAAGCAATGTGCCGCCCATGTTCGATAGCATTAATGTTTCCGAAAATATTTATGATTTTCATTTTAATAATCATCCCAATTCACCTGCGGTAAATGCAGGAGTGGTTACACAATTTCTTTATGACCTGGATGATAATCCAAGAGGTTCCTCGCCGGATATCGGATGCTATCAAAGATGATGATGAACAAATAACTTCCTGATAAAACAGAAATTACTGATATTTGTTGGTTTGCTATAAAAGAAAACTACTATTTTTCGAAACCTTTTAGCGTGTTATCCTGCTGATTTATTTTCTAAACAGCCTTTCGTCAAATTCAAAAGGCTTTGCTTCAAGTATTTTTATTTTTGGAAAAAGAGGGTGTGCCGGATTTATCAGGTAATTGAAATCTCCGGAAACTACTACTGATGGTACCTTCATAAATAAATATTTCCCTTCGTCAAGAAATTTATCTCCAATTAATTGTGTAGAATTCGAGTGTGGTATTGCTCTCCAGTCTTCTGGCAAATTAGCAATCTCTAATTTAAGAAAAGTAATTTTATCCGGAATTTCAATTGTAATTAAAAAATAGTTCATTGGAATATTTCCTAACGGAGTATGAACTGCTATTTCAGCAGTGCTTAGCGATCTCGATTCACTCGTATATAACATCGCATGTCCTTTACTATTCCACCGTGCGCCAACTTTCTCCGCTCCTTTTCCGCTGAGATCATTTTTATATTTTTCTTTAATAAGCCTATATACTATCATGCTAATACTCCGTATTCTATCCTGGTTAATTCGTCTTTCAATAAATTAATTCCAAAAGTATTATCTAATAACTCTTTAGGAACCACTCCTCCGAGCGCAACACTTTTTGTTTCGAGCCAGCTATTAAATTTTTCTTTATTTCCAAAAACTTCGATACCGTATTTATATAGTAAGGTAATTTCAATAATTTTTTCTGATGAGTCAGAATCAAAAGTTCTTTTTTCTTTTTTATGCCGCTGCATACTTCTTTCTGAAATATTCAAAAAGCCTGACCATTCATTGAGCGTAAAAGGGCTGTTTTGTGCAATTGAAGTAAATACACTGAATTTAATTCCCGTTTTAATTGCTTTTATGATCGAAAAAACATCCTTGTCATCAACTGAATTGTAAGTGATTGTTTTTTCATTTAATTCGAGTGTTCTCATTTTGAATTCTTTTTATAAAGATAAACGAAAGTTGGCATAAAAAAAACGACAATTGACAAATTGCTTTAAGAAAATCGTATTATATTATGTTTTAAGATTAATCCTATTATTTGACAGAATTATAAAAAAACAGAAATTCCTGATATTTATTGGGTTACTGTAAGAAATATATCTAAACTATATCTCTGGAAACTTTCGGTAATCATCAATGATCAGATTTGCATCTGCAAGTTCTTCTTTTGATTGAGTGGTAGAAAGTGCAATTACTTTCATTCCTGCGGCCTTTGCAGATTTTATTCCCACCACTGCATCTTCAAAAACGAGACATTTTTTTGGATCAACGCCTAACAATGAAGCGGCTTTGATATAAATTTCCGGATCGGGTTTCCCCTTTTTTATATGTGAAGAATTTACGATGGCTTTAAAATATTTTTTTATGGGAACATGTTCAAACATAAAATCAATATTAGGCTGTATTCCCGAAGTGGCTATAGCCATTGGAATATTTTTCTTATGTAAATAATCCAGGAATTCAATTAATCCGGAAATGGGTTTTATAAAAGGCAAATAAATTTTCCGATAGAGCGCTTCTTTCTCCAATGTATATTTTGTGGATTCTTCTTTGCTCATTTTTCTTCCATAAATATATTCAACGGCATCCTTATTAGTGCGTCCATTCAGGTGGGCATTAAATTCTTCTTCAGAAATTTGTTTTCCCATGTTCTTTAAATAGGCTTCCCATGTTTTGCGATGAAACGAATTATTATCCAATAAAGTTCCGTCAAGGTCGAAGATGACCGCTTTTGTATCAAATTTATTAAAAATCTTATCAATACTTGCCTGGAGATTTTTACCAATTGTTTTCATAAATACTCAATAATTTACTTGCTTGTAAAGTTCGCATAAATGTCATGGAATTTTTATCAAATCATTTTTTACCAAATCATTACCTTTATGAAAAAATTATGAAAAAGATATTTTTTGCAAGCGTTCCCCTAATGTTGCTTTCGTTTATGCCTTCGACAAAAACATCAAAACTCGAAAACACGGAAACCATATACCAGTTTAAAGTACCGGGACTTTTAGGTGGCACTATTGACTTTTCTCAATTTAAAGGCAAAAAAATACTGGTAGTAAATACGGCTTCTAAATGCGGAAATACTCCCCAATATGATGACCTCGAAAAATTATACAATAAGTACAAAGACAAACTCGTAATCGTTGGTTTCCCTGCTAATAATTTTGGTGGCCAGGAACCAGGCAGCAATGATCAAATCGCTGAGTTTTGTAAAAAAAATTATGGAGTTACTTTTCCGATGGCAGCAAAAGTTTCAGTTAAAGGGGATGATATGGCTCCCATATATAAATACATGGTTGGATTAGCTGAAAAAAATGGATTTACTGATCCTATTAAATGGAATTTTACTAAATTCTTATTTGATGAAAATGGGAAATTCCTTACAGTTTTCTTTAACAGGGATAGGTTAATTCCGGATAATCCAGATGAAAAAGGTAAAGAAGCCTATGATAAGCTATTAAGCTATTTGAACTAACAATTCATTTTCGAAACTTTTTTGCTAATCAAACCTTCCACGTTTTAAAAACCTGGAAGGTTTACCGACGCCTCTATGCAATTTGACAAAATTATAGCCCAGGAGCAAGTGAAAAGAAGACTAAGAGAATTAGTTCAAAATAACCGTCTTTCACACGCTCTCTTATTCCTTGGAAAAGAAGGTAGCGGTGCATTGCCATTAGCTATTGCATTTGCTCAATATATTTTGTGTGAAAAAGCGAATCCTGCAGTAAAATCCGAAAATGCTGTTTCGTTGTTTGGCGGTGAAGAAACGGAATCCGCACTTTTATACCAGGAAGACAGCTGCGGTGTTTGCGCATCCTGCATTAAAGTGAACCAATTGATTCATCCCGACTTGCATTTTTCTTATCCCGCTTTGAAAAAAGACACCCACCACGATAAAGTAGTAAGCACAGATTTTATTAGCGAATGGCGTGAATTTATTCAGCAATTTCCTTATAGCAATGTAGCAGAGTGGATCAGTTTTTTAAAAGAAAATTCCAAATCTAAAATTGAGAATCCTATCAACAAACAAGGAAATATCACTGTTTTTGAATGTGATGATATTTCGCATAAGTTGAGTTTAAAATCTTTTGAAAGTCCATACAAAATTTTAATTATGTGGATGCCTGAATTTTTGGGCGCATCCGGGAATAAGCTTTTGAAACTGATTGAAGAACCGCCGCCGGATACATTATTTATTTTTGTTGCTGAAGATGAGAGTGCTATTTTACCTACCATTTTATCAAGAACACAATTAATAAAAATTCCTTCGCTTTTTAATGCGGATGTGGAGAAAGCTTTAATAAAAAATTATTCTGTCCAACCTGAAAATGCCACTCAAATTGCCGCCATTTCCGAAGGAAATTTTAGGGAAGCGTTGTTGTTATTACAAACTCCTGAAGAAGACTTGTTATTAAAAGTAAGAGAATGGCTAAATGTAACTGTAAAAAATAATGTGAACGCGCAGATAAAATGGATTGATGAAATAAGCCGTACCGGAAGAGAGAAGCAAAAGCAATTTTTAAAATATTTTATTCACCTGGTAGAACAGGCGATTCGGGTTCAATATCTTAATGAAGAAGATTTAGGTTCAATTCCTGAAGTAGAAAGAGATTTTGCTTTGCGACTCAATAAAATGTGCAGCATTGAAGCGCAGGAAGCAATTGTAAAAGAATTAGACAATGCTATTTATTATATAGAACGGAATGCACACGCGAAAATGTTATTTCATTCGCTTACCATTCGTTTTTTACATATTATTAAAGATAATTCACTAATTTTGGTTCATTGATGGAGTAAGATAGGTGCGGATGTTTATAATTTTTTGAAAAGAGTTACTTTTTATATGCTTTTATAAATTTGCCAGCCAAAGGCAGAAACATAATTTTACATCTTTATTATTTTGAGAATTTCGTATGATTATTTTGTAAAATTAGCACGTGATGTGACAAGAAAAATTATATTCCCATCTGCTATAATGTTCCTTTTTTTAATTTACTTATTTAACTATTTATAATGGGATGTACGAGTTGTGGTACCGGAAAACCAAATGGTTGCAAAAGCAATGGTGGTTGCAGTTCGGGCGGATGTAACAGGTTAAATGTCTACGATTGGCTTGCCGATTTACCTGTAGATGATGTGGCAAATATTTGCCGCATCATAGAAGTTTCCTTTAACCAGGGAAGTCGAAAAGATTTTTATAAAAATAATACTTCATATACTTTTTACAAAGGAGATGTAATAACCGTGGAGGGAGTAAGCGGGTTTGATGTAGGAACGGTAAATCTTACCGGAGAATTGGTAAGGTTGCAATTAAAGAAGAAAAGGATAGATGAAAATAGTGTTGAGATAAAGAAAATATTAAGATTAGCCTCTGATAATGATATTGCAAAATGGAAAGAAACCAAAGCGCGGGAACGTGAAGTTTTGATAAGAAGTAGGGCAATTGCCAGGCAATTAAAGTTAGATCTTAAAATGTCGGAAGTAGAAATTCAGGCTGATGCAAGGAAAGCTACCTTTTTTTATATTGCAGATGAACGCGTGGATTTTCGTGAATTGATTAGAATATATGCAACTGAATTTAAGGTGAAAGTGGAAATGAAACAGATAGGAGCACGCCAGGAAGCCGGTAAAGTAGGCGGTATTGGAAGTTGCGGTCGGGAACTTTGCTGTAGTACCTGGCTCACTGATTTTAAAAGTGTGAATACCAATGCTGCCCGTTATCAAAACCTGAGTATCAATCAGACTAAACTTAGCGGACAATGCGGGAGATTGAAATGTTGTCTTAATTATGAACTGGATACCTATTTGGATGCCTTGCAATATTTTCCTGAAGACGCAGATGTAATTGAAGTTGCCAAAGGGCGTGCATTTTTAGTAAAGAAAGATATTTTTCGCAATCTGATGTGGTATTCTATGGCAGATAGTACCAAACATTATCCACTCACTATTGAATCTGTTAAAAGAATAAAAGAACAAAATAAAGCAGGCATTAAGCCTGAAGCTTTGGAAACTGTAGAAATTGTAAGTGGCAAACCAAAAGAAGTAGAGCCAGAATTTGTAGATGTAGTGGGGCAAATAACGCTGAAATCTTTAGATAAAAATAATCGTAAACGTAAGGGTAACGAGAGAAGAGGTAACCCGAATGACAAAAGTCAGAGCCCTGTAAACAAAGCCCCACATCAAAATCAACAGAATCAAAGGCCTACGCAAAATCAACAACAACGACCTCCACAAAATCAGCAACAACTAAGGCCTCCACAAAATCAAAGAAACAGGCCACGACCGAATAATAATAATAGAAACGCCCCTCCAAACACAGGTAAAGACAACTAATTTATAAATCCCCAAACTTTTTAATCATTGTTATATAACAGTGATGAATATACGAAAAATACACTTCAATGCTTTTGTACCAAAGTACATTTTATTCAAATTTTTAAATAGAAATGGGTAGAGGAACAATTCTAATATATTTTATCTTTTTTCCAAAGGAGTTTTTGGCACAGGGCTAATTCACATAAAATAGGGATCCCGGCTATTTGTTTGTTTGCTGTAAATAATTTACTTCTATTTCGTGAAAAATTGTGTATCTCGTATTTAAAAAACCTTATCAATAATATTGCTGGCGTTCTATCTCTTCTTTTACAATATCAGGGACCAAATATCGGATTGATTTTTTCTGTTGTATCATATCACGGATATGCGTACTCGAAATTTGAAGCAGTGGAGCATCAAGAATTTTTATTTTTTCAGTTAGTATTTCCGGTTTTACTTTAAATCCGGGCCTTTCATATATAATAAGTTCATAGTTTTTCAATATAAGTTCATAATTTTTCCATTTTTTTATATTACTAAAACTATCGCTTCCCATAATGACAGAAAATTGATGTTGAGAGTATTTATCTTTTAAATGAGCTAAAGTGTCAATCGTATAAGATGGTTTGGGAAGCTTAAATTCTATATTGGAAGTGCGCAATTTTTTTTCACCTTCAATTGCAAGATCAATTAAATGCTTTCGGTGATTCTCATTTATTATGTTATGGCTTTGTTTCAGGGGATTCTGTGGTGATATTACAAACCAAATTCTATCTAAGGATGTATAATTAGCTATGTGGCTTGCAATGATCAAATGGCCATTATGGATTGGATTAAAAGAGCCAAAGTATAGCCCAATGTTCATATGAAGATTGATTTATAGTTATTTATAATTCGACTACATTTATTTGATCCGCTTCATCTAAACGAAGACTTAAAGAATACCCCGCTACTAATATATATATAGGATCTCCAAGGGGCGCTTTTTTCCATACTGTTATTTCCTCTTCGGGTAAGCAACCCATCTCCATCAATTTTAAAATGATCTCATGATTTTCAAAAGACTTAATTTTTACTTTTGTTCCTGTTTTTACCTGTGATAATTTCATTGGTTATAAATATATTAGCCTTCTGCAAATAATGATTGCGAATTTATAAAAAAGAATTGTGTGGGTACAATAACATTTAATAATCATGGTATTTCTTCTCAGTTAAAGGATAAACTTCTTTTAAAAACTTTGCTTGCATCTATTTTTGCTCTGGAAGGATTTGATTTTAAATCTGTGACCTATATTTTTTGTTCAGATGATTTTTTATTAAAACTAAACCAACAATATCTTAAGCATAATACGCTTACTGATATTTTAACTTTTACGTTATCGGGTACTTCCCTTCCCATTGTTTCGGAAATTTATATAAGTATCGAAAGAGTACGGGAAAATGCCAGTGTTTTAAAAGTAAATTACCTTGACGAGCTACATCGTGTAATGATTCATGGGATTCTACATTTATGCGACTTTAATGATAGTACGCAAAAGGAAAAGTCTGAAATACGTGCAAAAGAAGATTATTATCTTTCTATGTTATGAGGGCTGGAATTTTGTTTCACGTGGAACAAGGCCACTTTATATTTCTTTAAGTTCAAAGGGTGAACTTTCTTTTCGGATGTCAATAGGTTTTAAACACATGCTTTAGAAAGAGATTAAAAGTTCCACGTGAAACATACTAATATAGAATTTCCGAAAAATATTTGAGGTTTGAGTATAGCTGAATCATTTATTAATAGCAAGTTATGGTTGTATAAGCTAAATAAGCGTAGAAGTTTGTCTTAAACTAAATATATAATATATTAATTATATGCGTTTATTTTTATCTTTTTTTGAAAAAAGATTAAAAAATATTTAATAATGGTAATTGATTCCAGAAAATCCATTTGATGCGGGGCAATACAATTTTTCACTCTGCGAAAATAAATTAGTCTCAAAAAAACCGGCATATCTTATAACTTTGTCTCTAATAAATTTAAAAATGGTAACGAAGGAAGAAGTCTTAAAAGAAGTGGTAATAAAGTTTGCCGGCGATAGTGGTGATGGCATGCAACTTACCGGAACTCAATTTACAAATAATACCGCTTTAATGGGAATTGACCTTGCTACATTTCCCGATTTTCCAGCAGAAATAAGAGCGCCATTAGGTACACTTCCGGGAGTAAGCGGCTTTCAATTAAGATTTTCCAGCGATAGAATATTTTCGCCTGGAGATACCTGTGATGTGTTGGTAGCCATGAACGCTGCTGCATTGAAAACTAATTTAAAAACATTAAAAAAAAGCGGGAAAATAATAGTTAATACAGAAGGGTTTGATACAAAAAATTTGAGACTGGCCAATTATATTGATGGAATAAATCCTTTGGAAGACGGAACCCTGAATGGCTATGAGGTAATTAAAATAGATGTTACCAAAATAACCCGCGAGACACTGAAAGAATTTACCCTTGGCACCAAAGAAAAAGATCGGGCAAAAAACATGTTTGTTCTCGGTTTTTTATATTGGATGTACAATCGCAAATTGGATAATACACTAAACTTTTTAAAAGAAAAATTTGCCAAAAAACCTGATATCCTTGAAAGTAATATCAAAGTACTTCAGGCAGGATATAATTATGGCGATACCACAGAAACCTTTACTACAAGGTATTCTGTGAAAAAAGCAAAAATGCCTCCGGGAAATTACCGCAGTATTATGGGTAACCAGGCATTAGCTTACGGACTAATAGCTGCTTCGCAAAAAAGTGGTTTGCAACTTTTTTTAGGCTCTTATCCCATCACTCCCGCAAGCGATATTTTGCACGAACTCAGTCGTCATAAAAATTTTGGAATAAAAACTTTTCAGGCCGAAGATGAAATAGCTGCAGTAAGTTCCGCAATCGGCGCTTCTTATGGAGGAAGCCTGGGAGTAACAACAACCAGTGGACCCGGGATGGCTTTAAAGTCAGAAGCCATGGGGTTGGCAATGATGCTTGAAATTCCTCTGCTGATTTGTGATATACAAAGGGGTGGCCCATCTACAGGGTTGCCCACTAAAACAGAACAAAGCGATCTGTTGCAGGCATATTATGGCAGAAATGGAGAAAGTCCGATGCCTGTTATTGCGGCATCTACTCCGAGTGATTGTTTCAGTGCTGTATATGAGGCCGTAAGAATTGCTGTGCAACACATGACTCCGGTTATATTTTTAAGTGATGGATATATTGCCAATGGGGCCGAACCCTGGAAATATCCGGAAAGTAAAGACTTGCTTCCTATTAAAGTGAATTTTAAAAAGCAACTTGAAGAAAATGAAGAAGTTTTTCAACCTTATTTAAGAGATCAAAATTTAGTTCGCTCATGGGCAATACCTGGTTTTGCGGGGCTTGAGCATCGCGTAGGCGGCTTAGAGAAACAGGATGTCACAGGAAATGTAAGCTATGATCCTGAAAACCATCAATTGATGGTGAAGATAAGGCAGGAAAAAGTTGATAAGGTAGCTAATGATATTCCTGATCAAAAAATAGACAATGGCCCTGAAAAAGGGAAAGTATTGGTCTTGGGTTGGGGCAGTACTTATGGCGCTATTAAAAGCGCTGTTGTCGAATTACTTTCCGAAGGATTTTCTGTTTCGCATATCCATCTCCGTTATGTACGGCCTTTCCCTAAAAACCTCGGCAGTCAGATTAAAAATTTTGAAAAAATTTTGATTCCTGAATTGAATAATGGCCAGCTAATAAAAATTATCCGTGATCAATATTTGGTTGACGCAAAAGGCTTTAATAAAATTATGGGAATTCCTTTTACAAAAAATGAATTGATCGAAGAGGTAAAGAAGATGCTTTAATGTATTTATATAATCCTTAAAACTCTTGATTCATTTTATGAAGATGAGAGAAGAAAACAAATTGCATTTATAGTAAATCAACAAATAATGAGCATTTTCATTTTTTCTATTTCTCCTTAAGATCAGGTTCTACAACTATTTTATAATATTTACAAGCTGGCCTTAACCCGCAAATATTGCATTTCGGCTTTCTTGCTACGCAGATGTAACGCCCATGTAATATCAGCCAATGGTGCGCTTTATGTATAAGATCTTTCGGCAAATTTTTTACTAATTGTTTTTCTACCTCAAGGGGAGTTTTTGCATTTGTAACTAATCCAATGCGATTTGCCACTCTGAATACATGAGTATCTACAGCCATGTTAGGTTGTTTGTCTATAACAGAAGTTATTACATTGGCTGTTTTTCTTCCCACACCTGGTAATTTCATTAATTCATTTATCGTCATCGGGATTTTTCCACCAAAATCATTTACTACCATTTTTGCCATTCCTATTAAATGATTTGTTTTATTATTCGGATAAGAAATACTTTTTATTAGAGGAAAAAGGTCATTAGAAGTTGCTTCACTGAGCGATTCGATGTCAGGATAATTTTCAAATATAATAGGTGTAGTTTGATTCACTCTTTTATCGGTACACTGGGCAGAAAGTATAACAGCGACCAGGAGTTGATAGGGCGTATCATATAATAATTCTGTTTTGGGCTCCGGGCTGTTTAATACAAAAAAATTTATTACAAATTGATATCTTTCTTTTTTATTCATAAAAAAATCCCGCATATTGGCGGGATGAAAATAAGGTTTTAAATTTTAAGTAAATTAACGCGAAGTTACATGCTCTTGCTTTTTGGAAGCATACTCTAATATTCTATTAACTGACTCTCTCCTGGGGGAATACTTAATTTCATTAAGATTTTTATGCGCGCTTGATAATTTTTCAAAAGTGTCACGCAGGTTCCAGTCGGTTTGTAATGCTGCCCTTATCTTAGCTGTTTTTTGTTCGGAAGTTTCATGATACAGGTATCTTACCAGTTCTTCCGGTGTAATTTTAATCATAAAAATGTGTGGCTTTAATAAAAAATAAAAAATCTATCCGCATTTTAAACGCATTTTTTTCAAAAATATTGTTTTTCTCTATTTTACACTGGTAGAATCAAAGTCGATTATATATAAGTCTTCATTATCTTTTTTCATCAGGTATTTTTCCCTGGCATATTTTTCAAGTGTTTCAGGGTTAGTCTTCAAAAGTTCCAATTCTTTACTGGTATTGGCTATCAGCAGTGTCATGGTCTTTTCGTTTTGCTCTAATTTATTCAATTCTCTTATTCTATTCAGTTGTAGAGGTACATCATTTCTGTCAAAGAACATCATCCATACCGCAAAAGCCGTGCCTGTTAGCAAATATTTGCTGGTAAATAAGTAACGAAGTTTTTTCATATTGCCATAATTAAAAAGGAATAATAAATAAAGCACTAAAAATCAATTCTGTAATTTATTTTCTTTTTCTTGTTACTTGCTAAGCATTTCTTAACTTTTTTTACTATTATTTTCCAAATTTAATTTTTCCTTTTGGAAAAACAGCGCTTTCTCCCAAAATTTCTTCAATACGAATTAACTGATTATATTTTGAGATCCGATCTGTACGGCTTGCAGAACCAGTTTTTATTTGTCCGCAGTTCAATGCGACGGCAAGATCAGCAATGGTAGTATCTTCTGTTTCGCCGCTCCGATGGCTCATAATTGTATTGTAGCCATTATGCTGCGCCAAAGAAACTGCGTTTATGGTTTCAGTTAAAGTTCCTATCTGGTTTACTTTTACCAACAATGCGTTTGCGATATGTTCATCTATACCTTTTTGTAATCTTTTTACATTGGTTACAAAAAGATCGTCTCCTACTAGTTGAATCTTTTTGCCTAATCTTTCGGTGATCAACTTCCATCCCTTCCAATCGTCTTCAGCCATTCCATCTTCAAGCGAAATAATTGGATATTGCTTCACCCAGCTTTCCCAAAAGTCAACCATTTTTTCTATGCTTAATTTTTTACCATCCGATTTATGAAAGTGATACACTTTTTTATCTGCAATGTACATTTCGCTCACAGCCGGATCCATCGCAATCGCTACCTGGGTTCCTGCTTTATAACCTGCTTTTTCTATTGCAGTCATTACCGTTTCTATAGCCTCTTCATTACTTTGAATGTTAGGAGCAAATCCTCCTTCATCACCCACATTAGTACTATATCCTTTCTTTTTTAAAACTGATTTTAAAGAATGGAAAATTTCTACACCCCAGCGTAAAGCCTCACTGAAAGAAGAAGCGCCGATGGGCATCACCATAAATTCCTGGAAATCTATTTTATTATCAGCATGGGCGCCACCATTCAGGATATTCATCATCGGAATGGGAAGAATTTTCGCATTGGTGCCGCCGATATATCTGTACAATGGAAGGTCGGCTTCGATAGCTGCGGCTTTTGCAACAGCCAAACTAATGGCTAATATTGCGTTTGCACCCAGTTTACTTTTATTTTCTGTGCCGTCTAATGCAATCATTTTAGCATCAATACCAGTCTGGTCGGCAATATCCCAGCCTATCAACTCATCAGCAAGAATGGTATTTACATTATTTACTGCTTTAAGTACTCCTTTTCCGTCATAGATTTTTTTATTATTATCACGAAGTTCTACGGCTTCATGTACGCCGGTACTTGCTCCGGAAGGAACTGCCGCTCTTCCGAGAAATTCATTTTCTGTAAGAACATCTACTTCTATAGTAGGGTTGCCGCGACTGTCTAATATCTGGCGGCCATGGATGTTTGCGATGTAGCTCATTTTTGTATTTTATTTTTTAAATTTCTTAATCATTAAGATGCAAATATAGAATTCTTCACTTCTTCCCAATTATGAAAAACCACATTGCCTTCTTCAAAATCTTTTAATCTTTGTTGCAACACTTTTTTATGCCAATCAGGAATTTCAATTTCGTGTTGTAATAATTGATTGATTTCTGTCAAAATAAATTCATCATCTGTTTTTTTTATAGCATCAATAATTTTTGATTTATCTATCATTGGAAATATTTTTATAAAAATACCAATCAAAATCCGAATATGTTTGTCAAAATCTACGACAATTTACAATCATAATTAGCTTTTAGTAAAATTTTTAAAGTAATCATCAATTTCGTTTCTTAATTCGATTCCAATTCTTTCAAATATATCAAGCAGTGGTTGATAAGTATTTTCACCTCCAAGAAAATTCCAAAACTCTTCTCCAACTTTTAATTCATATTCCAAATCCAGCATACCACGTATAGTCCAACGTGCATAAGGTTTTGGTTCATAAGGATTATAAGGAATGGCAATTAAAGTTTGAATATTTGCTGTCGGATTTATAGCAAATGTTGCCGCTGTCCATTCCAAAAGTGTTCTTTTAAATTCTTTAAATCCACCTGCATTTGGCTTTGCTGTTTTTAAATCAAAAAGAATTATGTCACCATTACTTGCAATTAGTTTAATGTCAACTTTTGTGGGTTTGACTGTTCGCATTTCTCCGGTTTGACATACTGCTCTTATTGCTTCGATTTCAAGAAGTTTATTCGGGCTTGTTGTTGCAGTTGTTAATCCGGTCATAATTTCTTCAATAACCAAAAAAGCTTCCGAACTTATCTGCGTTCCTGCTTCTTGTTGAGATGATGCCGTTTGAAAATTGTTTATTGAAATTGCTTTCGCAACAGGTTCAAAAATGCTTGTTCCGAAATTTGTGTTCAGTGAATGGATAAAAGAGAATAAGGCCATTCTGTCTTTGCCTAGTAATCTGGTATGAAATGGCATTACTGATGGTTCAGGCTTATAGTTTAGAAATTTTGTTCGAAGACTATTTCTTAAAACGTTTTCCACAAGAACTATTTGAGTAGAAAGTAATGGCATTTTCTGTTTCTTATTTTATATTAATTGTTTAAGTTCATTGTATCTTCTAAAGTTATATTTAATCCTAAAATCTTTCTGCTCTTTAAATATCAATTGATTGTAAATCCTTTGTAATCTTTTATCATTCCCAATTTTATTTTTGATTAAACTATCATTATCTACTAATTCTAATTCTGAAAACAAATTCCATTGAATTAATTTCATCTTATACTCTTCGGTGATTAGTCTATTCTGATCGTTAATAATAAAATGATAATTCTTAAGGAAACCTACATCAGCAATAGAGTTTATTATATCTAATATCATTTCCATAGTATTTTGCTCTCCAGATAAGAAATTCCATAATTCGCTTGCCAGCAGAACTTCATTTTCATGAAAATACTTATTCATATTAATTATAGATGCCAAAAATCTTCTCTTGTCATATCCTGTAGGTTCAATAGGTGAATTTGTTGGATCGAATGAAAATCCTATGAAAAATAAGATTTTTTTGTTTGGATATAAATATTTTAGGGCAGCCTTGCCTTCTAAGATTTTTTGTTTTTCGCCTCTCAATTCGCCAGAATTTGGTCTAACTGATTTCATTTCAATTGCAATGATCTTATCGGCATCTTCAATAAAAATATCCGCAGAAAAATCTAAAGCAGAAATATTTTCTGTTGTTTCAGTTACAATTAACTTTAAATCTTCATTATCCAAATTTGGATTATCAATTGCATTACTCAAAGTAGTAATTATAGTGGTGATGATTTCCTTCTGTCTTCTATCAATATTTAAATTACCCAGTTTTTTTGAAGTATACTCTCTTTTTTCACCATTACTTAATATGTGTCCAACCCTTTCAAAAAAACTTTGACCTAAAGTTGTGTTTAAGCCATGCAACCAACTACTTAAACTTATAAAAAAAGGAATATCACTAACATTTTTTTCTAATGTAGTTGAAAAAGCCTTTAAAAAAGCTTTATGGAATGGTGCATTTCTATTACCCGATGCATCATCTGGAAAATCTCTAAATTTTTTATAAAGTACTTTAATTACTTCTATTGAAATTCTTTCAATAACATCTTTTGAAAATGGCATTAAGCTTTCTTTAAATGAAAAATAGTTTCTGAATATGCTCCCTTATCTTTTTCAGTTCTATTTAATACTGGACGCTTATATTGATTAACTATTTTCATCCCCGCATTATCTGCAATAGTTGGATACATATTGTATTTATCATTGGCAACTAATAAAATATCATAGTCCTCAACTAAATATTTTTTACAATTATTCAGAACATCAGAAAGACCTTGGATATAGCTTTGTTTTGCTTCCCTTCCTTGTCCTTTAAAAAGAGGACCAATTTCTAAATCATCCTTTCTGTCAAAACCAAATAAATCATAAGCATAAGCATGTTGTTCATGATAATCAATTAACCCTACATAAGGCGGAGAAGAAAAAATTCCTTTTATTTTTTGATCGGAAGCAAATGCAGCAAATTGAGGTTTTTTCTTTTCCAGTTCTTGAAGAATATTTATAGTTCTGCTATCGCCTGTTAAGCAATATTGGAAAGTTTCACTTCGCAATTTATCAAATTGTAAAATTCGTTTTACAGTGTCTTTTGTATATGTTTCCCACCATTTTAAAATTGAAAATAATGGTTTGCACATTTTACCATGTTTAGAACAATAGTAAGTTGCTGTTATTGGTTCTAAAAGAGTAGCAAGATCTGCATGAGTGGTTGCCCTGCAACTGCGAATAGTTCTGCTAAGAATGATACTAATAATTTTTTTGGTTTCAGTTTTCTTAATTTTTTTTATTTCATTAAATACAAATTCAATTTCATCTCTTACATGCTGTGAATACCATTTATCCAGAAAATTATCAGCTTTATTTTGACGTAATTTTATTTTATAATCGCCCACAAGTTTATTGTAGATGGAAAGGAATTCCTTCTCCTTTTCTACCCCGTATTTATTTTCATTTATTTCACCTTGATGAAGTTTATATTTATATTCCGGAACAGGAAAATATTTTGTATTAAAATTGTACAGCTCCTTTAAAAGCCTTTCTTCAAAATCAACTGTGTGTGAATTATTTAGAAATCCTCTGAGAGCGTTTGTTATTCTTACAATTTCATTTTCAATATCTGCCAGATCATACTTGCCAACTTTGCAATTCCCAATCAACGCATTAAAAACTGAGACGTCAATGCCGATTGCATTTATTCCAAGTTCACTAGCTTGTATCATTGTTGTTCCACTTCCTGAGAATGGATCAAGAACAATATCACCTTTCTTAAAATAAACTTCTTTTTTAAACTTGTCTTTATGAGTGTCTAAAAAATATTCGACAAGTTGCGGAATAAATTTTCCTTTGTATGGATGAAGCCTGTGAACATGCTTAGTAGTTTCTGCTTCTTTGTATTGATCAAACGATAGCGCCCAATTTAAATCTTCGCCAAGTTGCTCCTTGTATGATGTCTCTCTTTGGCCATTATAGGATTTATAATATTGAATTAATTCAGGTTTAGAAATCTGGGTAGAACCATTGTCGCCAATTTTTTTAATGCGACCATATTGTATTAAATAAGAAATATTTGAAGTTGTAACATTTTTACCCAAATAACTAGTAGCCCAGTCGCTTGCTTCTTTTATTGTGAATAATTGTTCGGTAGTTACCATACTTTTTAAAGTTTGCCAACAAATTTAGCAAAAAAAGCCTATTGCTCAAAAATAATTTGTCATTCAATATTCTTTAATTTGTCAAATTTCTAAATACCTCTTCCAAACTTGTGTTCTTACTTTGCAAAGAAATGATATCTGCATTATTTTGTAAACTAAATTCCAATAAAAGTTTTTTTACTTTTTCAGGATCCTTTGTTTGAATATGGTATTGATTAGAAATTTCTTCTACTTTTTCTACCCCCTCTAAATTTTTTAATAAGTTTATATCAATATTTTTTCCGAATTGTACCAATATAACCTGTGAAGCTTTGTTGGCCGATTGAAGGTTCACTAAAGAATCGTCTGCTACAATATTGCCTTTGTTGATTATAATCACTCTATCACAAATACTTTCCACTTCCTGCAAAATATGGGATGAAAACAGAACTGTTTTATTTTTCCCCAGATCTTTTATCAGCTGTCTTATTTCAATGATCTGGTTAGGATCCAGACCTGTAGTAGGTTCATCCAGAATTAATACTTTTGGATCGTGAATAAGCGCAGCAGCTAATCCCACACGTTGTTTATAGCCTTTGCTCAACTGGCCTGTTTTTTTATTACTTTCTAATCTTAATCCTGTGAGATCAATCACTTCTTCTATTCTTTTTTTTATTCCAGGTTTTAAATGATGAATGTCCGCAATGAATTCAAGATATTCCCGCACATACATTTCATAATAAAGTGGATTCCCTTCGGGCAAATAACCAATCTGTTTTTTTGCTTCAAGAGGGTTTGCTTTTACATCAATTTCATTGACAATGGCGTCTCCGGATTCGGGAGTAAGGTAGCCTGTTATGATCTTCATTGTGGTAGATTTACCCGCGCCATTAGGACCTAGAAAGCCGACGATTTCATTATTGCCCACAGAAAATGTAATATCATTTACCGCCTTTTGTTTGCCATAAATTTTAGTGAGATTGGAAACCTTGATTGACATAGCAGGCAAATGTAGAAATTAATCGCCGGATTGATAATGTTTTCAGTTTCGAAAATGATTAGTTAACCAGTTTTTGTATTTTACTCCAAAGAGTATACTATAGAGACAGTAAACAAACAAAATTTAATGATTCTGAATTTTTGAGATTAAATTTTATCAGCATAATCATTTCTTATTTTAATAGATAAAATAAAAAAAATATCGGGTATAAAAGATCATACCCGGTTATAATTGCAACAATGAAAGAATTTATTTTATGCCATCATTTTTGCGCATAAACTCAAGTATATTTCGTGCATCCTCGTCACTTAAACTTTGATTAGGCATACGCACCATACAAATTTCCAGCATGGCCTGGGCTTTTGGGTCTTTGTCTATCATTTCATCTGTATTGGTTACAAAGTTCATGATCCATGTCGGTGTCTGACGGATAGTAACTCCTTTCCAACCCGGCCCCACTAATCTTTCGTCAGTAAGTTTATGGCAGGCAGAACATTTCAACTCATAGATTTTTTCTCCTTTTTCTGCCATGGCTTTATCCAGTTTAGCATCCACTTTTACATCATGAAATTTCCCCTCTCCGCGATTGGGATCATAGCTTGGGTTGCCGCTCTGAGTGGCTGCAGCGGTAGCAGTATCAGCAGAGGGGGCTTCAGTTGTGGTAGCAGTTTCTTTTTTGCCCGAACCACCGCAAGCTGCAAAAAACAGCGCTAAAGAAAATACTAAAGAAAAGATGAAGAGCATTTTTTTCATAACTGGTATGTTTTTATTTTTACTTTGCAATATTACATTACTAAAGTACGGAATTTTATGAGCATCGTCATAAATGCCATAAATTACCAATGATCTAAATCATATTTTCTTTAACTATAAAGTTTTCACTTTGCATTATTTCAAAAAAGCCATGTTTCTAAAGCCTTTTATTGTGAATATAATTATTAATTGCCTGCTCTCATTTGCGATATAAATTATGGAACAAAATACATTCAGCACAAAAAAATGGATCCAGGTAGCCCTTATTAATTTTTGCGTGGTAGCGTTGGCAGGCGTTACCATGCGGTATAAAATTAATTTTGCATTACCTGTAGTAAATCAGAAATATTTATTGCATGGCCATTCCAATTTTGCTTTTGTAGGATGGGTAGCCATGGCCCTTATGATTTTAATGGTACGCTACCTGGTTAGAAATAATGTACCAACCAGTTATAAAAAATACAATTGGATTTTAATTGCCGAAGTGATTGCGTCTTATGCCATGTTCATTTCATTTATTATCCAGGGATACGCTTTATGGTCAATTACATTTTCTACCATTACAATTCTTATATCTTACTTCTTCATATTTTTTTATTGGAAAGATCTCAATAAAGTAAATGATGCAGGCTTTTCGCGCGCGTG